>Ga0315282_10010955_pt1 | contig 14134 bp, 12 predicted proteins | sample YL17G07_20_MG_FD_203693 | JGI IMG/M metagenome (GOLD analysis project Ga0315282, IMG submission 203693) | Sediment microbial communities from Yellowstone Lake, YNP, Wyoming, USA - YL17G07_20 | ecosystem: Environmental > Aquatic > Freshwater > Lake > Sediment | place: USA: Wyoming | collected... | reverse complement strand
CAGGGCCGCCTCGTCGACCTGGAGATTCTTGATTGAGATGATGCGCATGTCGGCCGGCACCCGGTCTCCGGAGGAGAGCAGCACGAGGTCGCCCGGCACCAGCTCGGAGGCCGGGATGCTGAGCTTCCGGCCCGTGCGGATCACGGTCGCATTCTCGGGAACCATCCGGCTCAGGGCCTCGATGGCCTGACCGGCCCGGTATTCCTGGATGAACCCGATGATGGTGTTCAGGACCACCACGGCGAGGACCACGAGACCGTCCGTGATCTTGCCCAGCGCCAGGGCCACTAGCGTGGAGCCGATGAGGACCCAGATGAGGGGGCTGTTGATCTGGTTGAAGAGGAGCTTGAGCGGACCCTCTTTCCTGGCGCGGCGGATGAGGTTGGGGCCGTGGACCTGGAGCCTTCGCGTCGCCTCGTAGTCGGTGAGCCCCATCTCGCTCGAGTCCCAGATCTGCGAGACGCGATCGGCCGTGATGGAGTGCCAGGATTCCTTCAGCTTGTCTTTGGGGTCCGTGCTCATCTCGCTTCGAATCGGCCGGTCCGGAGCAGCACCAGGGTGCAGGCCTTCACGACCGGGATGCCGGAATCGCAGAGCCGCTTCTCGAGCGCCGCACACTCGGCGCCGGGGTTCAGGATGACCCGGCCAGGTCTCATCGCGACGATCTCATCGGCGAGCTTCTCGCTCCGTTCGGGACCGACATACACCGTGAGCGTGTCGACCGGGTCCTTGAGCCCGCACAAGTCGTGCACCACGGCCAGCCCTTCCACGTCGTCCAGGGTGGGGTGTACGGGGATCACCTCGTAGCCGTGCTCCTTGAGCATGCAGACGGCGCGGTTCGAGTAGTTTCCCTTCTTGTTCGAGGCTCCCAGGACTGCGACGCGCTTAACGGGCATGGACGGGATCCGCCTTCATCCCCCCTTTTTATCCCCCTTTCCTCATTTTTGGAATAAACAGGCGCAAAGGTTATTTGATTTTCCGGCATGCCGGTATCTATAATCGCCGAAGCCGCATGAGCCCAGCCGACACCCTGAAACCAGATGACCTAGCCGCGATCCTTCCGGAGGCGGCCGGCGCGATCCTCGCGTACCTCAATCTCCCGCCGGTCGGCGGCTACGCGGATCGGGAAGGTCCGATCCGGGTCGGCGGCGACGAAAGATACGAGCTTCCGGCCGAATGGAGGCGTCCCTTGCTCGAGCGACGGGAGCGGATCGGGCGCTTCGGGTCCATGGCCGATCTCGTCGGCGTCCCGGGCTTCGGTCAGGGCGGGCTCCGGGACCTCGAGCGGCGTCTCGGGGAGGTCGCGCGCTACGGCAACCGGCTTCGGCCGGTCTGGGGAGGGCCCGAGTCCGAGCGCGAGTTCTTCGCCCTGGTCGAGAGCGCCGAGCGGTACATCCATATTTCCACGTACATCATCGGCGGCGAGGCGGGCATGAGGCTGATGCAGCTCCTCGGCCGGAAGATGGCCGAGGGGGTGAAGGTGCGGCTCATGTTCTGCGCGAGCGGCTTCGTGATCTCCGGGTCCCCCTCCGGAACCGGGTTCGTGAGCCTCCTCTCGGAGCTTCGATCCTACCTTTTCGCCGATCTCTACGTGAGGAAGCGGCTCATGAGGGCGATCCGCGATCTCGGGATCCCCTTCGTCAACACGGCGCCGGTCGGCCGCCACTGGACACGCCGGGACTTCCGGGCGCAAGGGGTGAAGAGCGCCGCGGCTTACGAGCGCTGGGCCCGGGAGCGGGCGATTCCGGACGCGTGGATCGAGGAGCAGGAGCGGATCGACCGGGAATGCGGGATCGCGTTCGCCAACGTGGATCACCGCAAGATGGTGCTCATCGACGGCAAGCGGGCCTTCATCGGCAGCCAGAACGTCGCGGACAGCTATTTCTACTCGAACGAGCTTTCGGCCGACCCGCGGGTCAACTGGCGCCGCTGGCAGTGGCACGACGGCTCCGCGATCCTCGAGGGGGGGGTGGTCCAGGATCTCAACCGGCTCTTCGCGCAACGCTGGAGGCTCTCCGGCGGCGAGGGCTTCGACCCGGAGGATTCCTTCTATCTCCGGCCTCCCGAGCGCGCAGGGCATGCGATCGTGTCTCTCGAGACCTCGATACCGGGCATGCTCCGCTACCCCAGGAACAGGAATCTGTCGCGGTTCCTCCTATCCCTCATCGGCGGGGATCAGCGGCCCGTTTTCGAGGGGCGGAATCCGATCCGGGACCGCATCCGGCAGCTGCCCGAGCTTTCCGAGCGCGATCTCTACGTGGAGCACAGCTACCCCTCGGACGCCGAGCTTCTCGACCACTGGGCAAAGGCCGCTTCCGGGGTCCGGGACTTCACCCTGGTGGTGCCGCTCTGGTACGACGCCCTGGTGCTCGGCATGGAGTGCGACCGGTACTATCCCGAGATGATCGCGAGAGGCGTGAAGCTCTTCGGCTATCAGAGGGCGATCCTCCACTCCAAGATCGCGGTGGTGGACGGATGGTACACGGCCACCGGATCCTACAATCTCACCCCGCGATCCGGGCGGGCGGATCTCGAGCTCGAGTTCATGGTCCAGTGCCCCGAGTTCGGGGCAGCGGTCCGGGACCGGATCCGGGGGGACCTCGAGGAGTGCCGGCCGATCGTTCCCGGGCCCGTGGACCGGCTGCGCTCGCGCGCCTCCATTCCGATCTTCGACGCGCTCATCCGTTATTTTCTCCTCTAGGGCTTCGGGGGCTTCGCGAGGGTGACCCAGCTGTCGACGCAGGAGGCGACCGTGCCCGCGGCAAAGGGCACGGCGAAAACCGGCACCACGCCGGCCAGGGCCGTGACCATTGCGGCGAACGGGAGGAAATCGGTCCGGAAGACCACGTCGCGCAAGAGCAGCATCACGCGGCCGAGCCCCCGGGCTTCGGAAGGCCTCGTCTCGGCCGCGAGCTTCTGGTAATCGCCCGAGACGGAGCGGAAGGCCATGATGTAGTAGCGCGGCAGCAGGGTGAGCAGGTAGAAGGTCACGGCCCAGATGCCGATCCAGGTCCAGTACGGGTGGACCGCGGTCGACGACAGGCCCACGTACATGCCCGTGATGTACGAGAGGCCGACGAGGTCGTCGATGACCGTGTCGAGCCAGGCGCCGAGAGGTGTGGCCATGAACTTCAAGCGGGACAGCTCGCCGTCGCAGCCGTCGAGGACCGCCGAGAACCAGTAGCAGAAGCCGCCAGCGGCGAAGCCGAGGTACGTGCCGAGCAATGCGAACGGCCCGGAGAGGATGCCGACGAGGAACACCACGACCGTGACGTGATTGGGCCGTATCCGGAACGGGGCCAGACGGCGCGTGATCGCGGTGGAGATCTTCCGGTTGAGGTTCCTCGAGATGACGCCGTCCGCCGCCTTGTGGAGCGAGGCGATGAGGGATCGCTCGGCCAGGGCCGCGGCGCTATGATCCGTGACCCGCACGGCGAAACCGCGGCCCGATCCGGCCTCGCCCGGCCCGAGGTCTTTGAGCCAGCGGTCCGGATCGGCCGCGATCCCGCTCCACGCCGAGGAGGGGAGGAGCCGCAGCGGTAGCGACTGGGAGAGCTTCTCCGGAGATTGGACGAGGCTCGAGTCCACGACCAGATCCGCCGGGACCAGAAGGAAGGGGTCGTTACCGGACGCGCTCTCGAGAGGTACCACCTCCAGCCTCGCTCTCGGAGAAAACGGCCTCGGACCTGTTCCGGCAAAGGCGATTCGCCGCACGCCGGCCTTTGCGAGCGTGAGAAGAAGCCGCTCGCCCACGGTGAGGCCGAGCATGGGACGTTCGGTCGCACTCGGGCCGTCCCCGGCCGGGCACAGGATCAATGCGGTCTCGACAGTCATGCTCCCTGCGTGCTGGTTGAAAATAGAGAGATCTTCCGGAAGGGGATCAGTTCCTGACGCTGCCGCCCGTGGTCTGGTCCTTGACCGGCACGCAGACCGGCCCCTCGGCCGTCTCGGTGCAGCGTTTCAAGGTGCTGTCATGCAGGATCCAGATGTCGTCGGCCTCCTTGTCCGGACCGGTCTTGGTCACATGGGACGCCAGGAGGTAAATGGGCTGGGCGCATCCCGTTGCCAGGAACAGGACCGCGACCGCGGCCGCGAGCCAAGAGATGACTTTCTTCATGTTTCTCCTCCGTGCCGTTGCTGCGTCGGTCATAGCTTCGCCTCCTTGCAGACCGGCATGTTGTTTTCGATGTCGCATCGGTACAGCTGCAATACGTTCGAGACCCAGATCGCTCTCCCGTTGAAATACGATTTGAAATAGGCCGATGGATCCTCATCGTCCGGCAGCTGCCGGATGTCATACGGACCCACGATGCTGAGCACGTTGCCCCACGCCGGGCGCCTGCCCTTGAACTCGGCCAGGGTGCAATAGGATTCGTTGCCGGTTTTCTTCTGTGCGCAAAAGGCGATGTTGGTCTGGCCGATCACCTGCCAGTAGGAATCGCATTCATCCGCGCTGGTGCAATCGGGCGGGGAGTGGGCGGCCAGGCCGACCCCGAAGATGGTGACGTCGCTGAGCCCGGCGCTGAAGGTATCGGCCGTGATCCCCGTGCCCACCGACCCGGGCACGGGCGCCTCAGCGGGCGAGATGATCGTCGTGGTCCAGCAGCCGCAGCTTGCAAGCCCGAAGAGCAGGGTGATGAGGAGGCGATCCTTCATGCGCATTTTACCGATGGATCGAACTCTAGGAAGTCCTGCATCCGAAGTCAACCAGTGATCCGCAAGGGTATTTCGACGATCCGATATCCCCAGGGTCAAAGCAATGCGGCAAGAAGCAGAGAGAAGATGGAGTCGGCCGGAGCGCCTATTGCTATTGTGCCGCATCCGCTCCCGGAGTCGGTTTCTTTCGTTGAATGAGATGCATCCTGAGGCGATGCGTCCTTGGGGCTGCCCGCATCCGGGACAGGCGAGTCGTCCCGGTACACCTCGCCCGGGATATCGAACTCGGCAATCTCCAGTTCTTCCGGCATTGTCATTCGGCCCTCGATCACGACGATGTCCACCCCGCCGTCGGTCTTGGCCGACGCATAGGCCGTATTGAGCTCGATGGGACCTGTGAGATCGAAATTGATGCCTCTTTGGATGTACGCGTCGACGGCGTAATTGATGAACTCATCCTTGGTGATCGACGAGTAAAGCTTGCTTTGGGCATAGTCGAAAAGGAGCCAACGTCCTTTCAAGCCGCTGAAGACGCCGTCCACATAGAAATCCACGATCATGGAGTTGGCCCACAGGGAAAGCCCACAGATGTATCTCTCGACACGGACGTTTTTATCTTCTTCCTGGAGGCCACCATCTTCTGAGCCGGCAACTGTGGCGTGCACCGAGATGTCCTCTTCCCCAACAGTGGCGCCGATGGCCTCCATCAGTTTGAAGGCAATATCGGAATAGTACTCGTCGCTCAGGTGCTTGTTCTCCTGATTCACAGATTCCTCTGTACGTTTCTGCACGATGAAGCGCATCTCGTTGAAATCGAGCTCGATGTCGAACCGGTCCGTCTGGCCTGTCCATTTCTCCTTGGTGAGCTCGATGGTCTTGGCGTCCTTTGCTCCGGTGTAGTCCACGAGCGCCTTCAAGAAGATCTCGGGATCGAATGTCTTCGGTTTCTCCTTCGCCTTCTCCGCGATGCCTGGAGGGATCAGGATGACGCGAGAAAGATCAGGATCGATGCGCTTCCGGATTTTTTCCCGCAAGGCGTCGGCGGCCGCGTCCTGATCGGCTCCGCTGTCTGCTTTGAGGGGCAGAACCCTTTCCTGGGTCCAAGCCTTGGCTGTGGATTTGTCGCCGTCCTTGTCATCGGCGCTTTCGGGCATGGCGAGGCATGACGCCAGGATCGTTGCTTGGATGAAAAGCCAAAAGGGGAAGCACAATACTGCGGGGTTTTTCATGGGTCCCTCCCGATGGTACAATCACAGTATACCCCCAAACATCCAATCAGCGATTTTTAATTCCTTTCAGCCGGAAAGCCGGGCCAGGGCCCGGAGGCGCTCGAGCAGGGGAGGGTGGGAGTAGTGCACGAAGACGTAGGCCGGGTGCGGGGTGAGGTTCACGAGGTTCCGCGAGGCGAGCTTCTTGAGCCCCGAGGACAGGCCTTCCGCGGTTCCGTGCTCCGACGCGAACCGGTCGGCCGTGAACTCCATCCTCCGCTGAAGGTGATGGGTGAGAAGGCCGAGCACGAACGAGACCGGCGTGAAGAGCAGACTGAACGCCACGAGCGCGAGGTGGAAGCCGGGCTCTCTCGCGCCCAGTGCATGGGCCATGGACGGGCTCGAGGCCAGGAGCGAGAAGAGGTAGAAAAGCAGCAGGGCCTGGGCCATGCCGAGGATCGACCCCTTGAGCGTGTGTTTCTTCCGGTAGTGGCCGATCTCGTGCGCCAGGATTGCCAGGATCTCGTCGATGCCCATGGTCTCCATGAGCGTGTCATAGAGCACGATCCGCTTCCTGGGGCCCAGTCCCGAGAAGTAAGCGTTCGCCTTGGTCGATCGCTTCGAGCCGTCGATGACGAATATGTCCTTGAGCTTGAAGTCGGTCTTTTTCGTGAACGCGGATATGGCGCTTTTCAGGTCTCCGTCCTCGAGAGGGGTCTGCTTGTTGAACAGGGGTACGATGAGCGTGGAATAGAAAGCGGCCATGACAATCGAGAACGCGGCCGTCGCAGCCCAGCCCAAAACCCAGAACCAGCGGCCCGCAGCGAGGAAGAGCCATGTGACGAGGCTGAGGAGCCCGCCGCCGATCAGCACGCCGAGAAGGATGCCCTTCATCTTGTCGAGCATGAACGTCCGCGGCGTGGTCTTGTTGAACCCGAACCGCTCCTCGATCACGAACGTGCCGTAGAGGTCGAACGGAAGTCCGATGATTCCGAGCCCGGCCGAGAGGATGCCGAAAAAGACCAGGGTGACGAGGATCGGGCTCGACGCCGCGCCGCGGGCCGCGGTGTCCACCCATGCGAACCCGTTCCCCGCCAGCATGGCCAGCAAGACCGCAAAGTTCACCGAGCTCATGACCAGGCCGAGCCTCGATCGGGCGGTCTCGTACGCCTGCTGCTTCGCGTATTTCCCGGAGTCGTAGATGCCCGAGAGATCTTCGGGTATCGGCGCCCCGCGGCTCTTGAGATTCAGCATGTCCAGGAAGCGCTCGATGAGGAAATCGAGGACCAGAAAAAGGATGATGAGAATGAAGATCCAATCCATTTCGGGAGGATCCATGTCTACCCGTCGAAGCGGTACCCGGCGGCGTGGACGGTCCTGATGATCCGGGGGTTCTTGGGGTCGATCTCGATGCGCTTTCGGAGCTTGGCTATGTGCTGATCCAGGGTGCGGCTCATGGGGAAGAAATCGAGCCCCCAGCAGTGATCGAAGATGGTATCCTTGGAAAGCACCTTGCCCCGGTTTCTCGAGAATAGCTCCAGGATCTTCACTTCGCGCAGTGAGAGATCGATGACCTGATCCTCCCGAAGCGCGCGGAGCTCGGAAGGAATGACCTTGAGATCGCCGATCGTGAACGATTCGGGCATCTCGGAGGGCTTCTTGGCGGCCATGCAGCGGCGGGTCACGGCCCGAATCCGTGCCACCACCTCCTTGACGCCGAACGGCTTCACGATGAAGTCGTCCGCGCCCAGCTCGAGCCCCACCACCTTGTCGATCTCCTCGGACTTGGCGCTGATGAACACGACGGGCACGACCGGATCCGTCTCGCGGACCTTCCTGCAGACGTCGTAACCGCTCGTTTTCGGCATCATGATGTCGAGGCAGATGAAGTCAGGCTTCTCCTTTTCGATCATCACAAGGGCCTCGGCGCCGTCCCTGGCCTCCACGGTCAGGTACCCCTCGTTGGCGAGGATATCGACCAGCCCCTTGCGGATCAGCTCATCATCCTCGGCGATCAGCACTTTCATCATGTTCCGGAACCTCCGTGGGCCTGCCCCGGTGCGGTCTGATTTTTCGGGGTCGCAAGGACCACCTTGAAGCGGGCCCCCTTCTCCGCCGGCTCCAGGGTCACGTCTCCTCCGTGGAGCCTGGCCAGATCGCGCGCGATCGCAAGCCCGATGCCCGTTCCGCTCGCCCCCTCCGTGATCGCGTTCGAGAGCCGCACGAACGGCCGGAAGACCTTGTCCCCGGCCGCGTCCGGGATGCCGGGCCCCCGGTCCTCCACCATGATGGTGGTATGGTCTCCTTGCGTGCGGCTCGACACGTTGAGGAGCTTTCCCGAGGCCGCGTACTTCTCCACGTTCGAGAGCAGGTTTCCGAGGATCTGGCCGAGCGCGTCGGCGTCCACCATCACCCGCTCCGACGCTCCGCGGTTGAATACGATATCGACCCCTTTGGCCTCGAGGCCGGGCCTGAACTGGTCGATGATCCGGAGAAGGATGTCGTCCACCACGCACGGCGCCGGTCGGAGCACGAGCCGGCTCTGCTCCTTGCGGCCGAAGGTGAGGACGTTCAGGATGAGGCGGCTCAGGCGCTGGCTCTCGGAGACGATGACGTTGAGATATCCCCTGTTCTTCCCGTCCGCCTCGTCGAGGTTCTCCTCGAGAAGCTCGGCGTACATGCGGATGTTCGTGAGCGGCGTCTTGAGCTCGTGGGATACCTGGTTCACGAAGGTCACGCGTTGCCTCGCCTCGCGGATCTCCCGGCCGCCTTCCCGGACGAGGTAGAACGCCAGGCCTGCAATCACGAGCGCTAGCGCGGCCAGGGATAGGAGCAGGCTGAAAAGAGCGCTCTTGGAGAAGGCCCCGGTCATGTCCTCCTGCGGCATGAAATACTCGAGCCTCCACGCGCCGAGAGGCTCGTGGAGCGGGATGCTTGCGACCGGCTTCTCGCCCTTGCCCGGTTCGTAGGCTCCCCAGCCGTAGACCGCCTTGCCGTTCGTGTCGATGAGATCGATCCGGCCGTCCTCGGGACGGGAGGTCTTGGGGTTGGTCTCGGGGAGCTCGGCCACCATGTCCGACAGAAGCGCCATGCGATCGAGCTCTGCGCCGACCATGCGGCCCTCGTCGTCACGGCGCCAGTAGAGGAGGTTCACCCCCTCGTCCCAGTACCAGGCGTACCAGCCATGCTCGGCCTCTTTCCCTCCGGCCGTGTCCGTAGGCCTGGCGAACGGATCCTTGGAGCCGAAGATGCGGCGGGTACGCGCGAGGAACTCCTCCTCGGCCCGGCTCGCGAGCCCGACCGGCGGAGGGTGGATGAGGCTCCCTCTGGCGTCGAGCACGAAGATCTGGCGGATGAGGCGCTCGCGCTTCACCGTATCGCGGATGGTGTCAGGATCGAGGCCGGAAAGACGGGTGATACGCTCGATCTCCCGCTCCCTGGACGCCATGAGCCGGTCGATTGAGCGGGATAGGTCGCCGAGCTTGCCCTGGAGGAGATCGCGGAACCGGACCTGAACCACCGCCTGCTCGTTCCTTGCCGTGCGCAGACCGAGCCAGGCGAGAAACCCGAGGGGCGCGATTACGATGACGAGAAGGATGATGATGAGCCGCGGTTTCACTGGGCTGCTCCGATGATTACCACGCCTGCTGCTGGTCGACCTCGTGCGCCTGCTTGCGCATCTTCTTACGGGTCACGTTCCAATCCCCATTGCTCAGGTCGTCTACCGCCTTGCTTGCGGCCGCGCCGCGGGCCTTGAGCTTCGGCTCGTTGTAGATCCGGCCGTAGGCGTTGAGCTTGTCTGCGCCCGCCTTGAGCTCCTTTTGGGCCTCGGGGATCCGGCCCTCGTCCCGGAGCCGCATGGCGCGCTTGGTCGACTCGTTGGCCTCGAGATCGACCGTGGAGATCATGACCGATCGGTTGACGTTCTTCTCCACGTTCTCCCTGGATCCAGAAAACGAGACTTCGACCTGACCGGTCTGGACCTCCCGGATGCGGCTCAAGGTGTTGCTGTACCTCACGTTGACCGAGGCTACCTGGCGCTGTGACCCTTCGTCCGAGGCCGGAACTTCAACTTCGATGAGCAGGTACTTCTCCTGGTTCGCGTAAACCTGGTTGAGCCTGGCCACCACCTTGTGGCCGTAGACCTCGGCGTCGCGTCCCAATACGCGGATCGGCCGGATGCCCGGGCCGCAGTTGATCTCGATCTCGATGTCCCGGGCAATCACCGATAGGAGATCGCCGAACTCGTAGGTGAAGATCCGCGCGAGATCGTCCGCCGTCTCGGCGAACGCGTGGTTGCCGTCGCTCGCCGCGGCCAGCGCGGCCATGAGGTCCTCGTTGTACCCGGTGCCGAGACCGATGGTCGTGACCGAGATCCCCTCCTTGCCGAGTGAAATACCCAGGTCGCTGAGCTCGCCCGTGCTGCTCGGCCCCACGTTGGCAAGCCCATCCGAGAGCAGGATCACCCGGTTCACCTGGTTCTCCTCCATGAACTTGCGCACCTCGTGGGACCCCTTGCTCACGCCGGCGAAGAGGGCGGTGTTACCCGAGGCGTCGAGCCGGTCGATCGTACGGTAGATCTCGTCCCGGTCCGATACCCGCGTCGCAGGCACGAGAACATCCACATTGTGGTTGTATGCGACGACCGAGACGATGTCCTCCGGGCCGAGCCGGCCTATCGCCATTTTGGCCGCTTCCCGCGCCTTCCAGATCTTCTCGCCGCTCATGGATCCGGACCGGTCGAGGACGATCGCCACGTTGACCGGCGTGCGGCGCTCGCGCTCCTGGATCGGAAGACCCGTGAGCCCCACCTTGAGGTAGGCCTTCTGGGTCACGCCCGACAACAGCACCGGCGACGAGATCGAGACATTCAGCTTGACGTCGCTTGCATGGGCCGTTCCGGCGATCAGGAAAACCGCCGCCAGCATCGCTGCCCAATCCCCTTTTCTTTCCCCTCTTGTCCTTCTCATGATTTCCTCCTTTTTCATACCGCCTTTCGGGTCGGTTTGGCCATCTCATTTCATGATACGGACGAGCGGGGACCGAAGTGTGCGGCCGGCCGTAAAAAATACGTAAAAACATTGTAAAAAACAGTTTTTAGGTCATGATATTGACGAAATCTTTTCAAAGGATACAATGCGCCCTGTATTCGGGAATTTGAAAAAGTGAGGAGGAGCTGGTTTTTATCAAATCAGTGCTTCGCCGGTAGCACGAAACAAAAGACAACCCGGTACATGAATGTGCCGGCCTGAAGCGGCGCTTTCGCCGGTGAAAGCGCCCGGGGAGAAGAGAAATGAAGAAGGTGCTGTTCGTAACATTGGTAGTCACGGTCGCAGTGGTGATGATGGCGTGTGCTCCGAAGGCCACGACTGACGATTGCAACAATGCCTGCCAGAAGTTCGCCGAGCTCGAGAGTGCAGCCAACCCGCCGGCCCCCATTCCGAACCCCGTGCAGGGGGTGAATGAGCAGTTCGCCAAGAAGCATGCGGATCTCCAGAAGCAGATCGCAGATGCGGTCGCAGTGTTCGACAAGGAGATGGCGGACAAGCTGGCGAAGGTGAAGAAGGACAAGGACAAAGCCAAAATCACCGACGAGTACAAGGTGAAGAAGGACGCGAAGACGAAAGAATTCGCTCCTCAGATGGATCAGCTGATGAAGGACCGGGAGCAGACCCTGAAGGCCGCCCAGGGCGCCTACGAGAAGGCCCAGCAGGAAGCCAAAGCCGCCCAGGATCAGAAGGTCCAGGACTGCTCAACGAAGTGCGTTGCCGACGGCACGTCCAAGCCCAAGACCGACTGCCAGTCCGCAGCGGCGACCCTCGACGACTTCAACAAGTGCCAGTGATCTTCCGTCCGTATCCGACCGACTGATTTCATAACCTTTCGGAGCTTCGGCTTTTCAAGGGTTGGTGCTCTCCCGCCCCAGCGGATCCATGCCCATGACACGAAGCAGATCCAGCTGCTTGAGCGAGAGGTTCAACTCCTCGGAGACCAGAGCGGATTGGGACTGGCTCAGCGAGTCTTCCGCCTGGACCAGCTCCAGCGACGTGGCGAGACCGGCCTCATAACGGCCCTTCACCATCTCGTGCGTCTCCTGGGCCAGCTTGAGCTTCTCTCGGGCCGTGGCCAGCATGACGTTCGCGGTTGCGAGCTCGCGTCTGGCCTGCGTCAGTTCCTGGCGCACCGTGCGTTCCAACAGCTCACGCTTGAGCCTCGACTCGGCGAGCAGGGAGTCGCGCTCCTTCATGGTGGCGATCCGGAGTCCGCCGTCGAAAAGCATCCAGTCCATGGAGAGCATCACGTTCCAGCCGTAAGGGTCGCCAGAGAATCCGGTGTTCTCCGTGGCGCTCATGTTGCCGATGAGCGAGAGGGTCGGAAGCCAGTCCATCCACGACTCGGTGACCGCGGTTTCGGCCGCCGTCAAATTGAGGGAAGCCGCGCGAAGGTCCAATCGGAGACGGAACGCCTGTTCCTCGGGCTCGGGGCCCGGCTGGCCCGGGATCTTCGGATCCACCGGTCGCTCCACCGCGATGGGCAGGTTCCGGCGGATGAGGAAGGCGAGGTATTCGATCGCAGCGTCCATGGCGTTCCGGGCGCCCGTCAAATCTCCTTGCGTCGAGACCACCTGGAACCGCGCCCTGGACTCGTCCACCCCGAGCGCGGCCCCTGCCTGCCTTCTCGCCTGAACCGTCGCGAGGTTCTCCTGGGCGGTTTTGAGCGATTTCTCGATCGCCTCCGCGAGATTCCGCGTGGCGAGCGCCGCGTAGTAGGCCCTGGCGACCTCGAACAGGAGATCGTTCTTGCTCCAGCGGGTCGTCGCCTCGGCGGCCTGGGACAGGTAGCAGGCCCGGTAGATTTCCATGATCGCCGGACCTCGGAACAGGGTCAGCTTGGCCGAGGCGTTGCCCGACAGGTAATCCTGGCGCTGTATCACGCGGCCGGTCATGGAGACCTCTTGACTGTTGTGCGTGAAATTCCCCGTGGCGGTGAGGCTGGGCAGCAATGCAGCCCAGGCCTTGTCGCGAATGAGCTGCGCCTGTTTGAGCTCCTCGTCTGCGATGAGGAAGCTCTCATTGCCGGCGCTGGCCGAGCGAAGCGCCTCCTCCAGCGTGACGAGAGGCGGGGCGCCGGGCTGGGCCCGCGTGAGAGCGGGCAAGAGGGCCACAGCGGCTATCCAAAGGATGTTCTTCATCCGGAGCAAATCCAACCCATCCTTCATTGGACTTCCTCCCTTCGCGCGGAGAAAGCGGGCCTCATCCTATCCGAATGCGCGCCATAATTCCAGAGAGGTCGTGTTTCTTGACGAAGAGCGAGAAACGTCGGAATGTGGCAGCGGCGAGACCCATCGTATTCTGAATAGAAATGAAAATAATTTCGTCCACTTGAAAATGAACGGAGTATAATTGCCCTTGCTTTTATCCGGGAAACCTATGAATCGGAAAACAACAATCAGAATGAGGGAGGGAAAGATGACTCACCTTAACGCGTTCAAAATCTTAGCCGTTCTTTTCGCCTGCCTGTGGCTGGCGTGCAGCGGCAGCAAGAGCCATCAGGTCGAGCTTCCGGACGGAAGCTCCGATGGAAGCGGCCTGGGTGACGGCGGGGATGCGGGCCAGGACGCAGACAGCGACAGCGACACCGACACCGATACGGATGGAGACGGCGATTCGGATACGGACGGCGACGGCGATGCGGACGGCAGTCCGGACGGGGGAGGCGACGCGGGCCAGGACGGCGGCGGTCAGCAATGCGATCTCGACCCCATCACCAAGGACACGACGGTCAATATCAATGTGAATCTGGTCACGATATCCGGTGTGGTCTCCATGAACGGCAGCACCATGCCCAACGACACCGTCATTGACGGCGACGACCGGGGCCACCTCGCCTTCGTCGACAAGGTGTCGGGTGCGAGCGGCGTCCTGGCCTACTTCGGCGAGGCCGGGCCTGCGAACTACTCCACGCAGATCTTTGCCGGCACCTATGATGTGTATCTGGTGGCCGGGAGCGATGCCGCGCAGAGCGTGCTGCCGCCGTCCGCGAGCACGCTTCTGGTGCAGAACCTCGAGATCAAGGGGGACCTGACGCGTAACTTCGATGTGACCGTGGTCACGGTGAACGGCGAGGTGACCCTGAACAGCGCCACCATGCCGGATAACAGCTACTATCCGGGCTACTCCCGGGGCGTGGTCCGGTTCGTGGACACGACGAATCCGGCGCAGACCGTGGAATCGGATATCGGAGCCACGGGCAAGGCCCTTTACAGCGCC
>Ga0315282_10010954_pt1 | contig 14134 bp, 13 predicted proteins | sample YL17G07_20_MG_FD_203693 | JGI IMG/M metagenome (GOLD analysis project Ga0315282, IMG submission 203693) | Sediment microbial communities from Yellowstone Lake, YNP, Wyoming, USA - YL17G07_20 | ecosystem: Environmental > Aquatic > Freshwater > Lake > Sediment | place: USA: Wyoming | collected... | reverse complement strand
CAACCCCCCGAGGAAAACGACCGGCCGCTCCTTTTTCCTTAAGAAACACGCCAGCGCCTTTTTTAACCCTGCCATCTGCGCCCCAGGCACCTTCTCGCCATCCTTATGGCAGAATTCCAGAAAAGCTTGACAAAAAATTGAATCTTTTATAGAATGCCATATAATGGGATATTGTCCCATTATATGGGACAAATTATCGGATTCGGTTTCTGAATGCTCAATTAAGATACTCCCATAAAATTCTGTCTACCTTATTTAAAGGCAGCTCAATTTAGGCACATGGCAGCTGATCACAGACTGCTCATATGAGTGTGATACTTGACTTAATATTCCGACCTACCAAAAAGACTTAATTCCATGCCAACCGGAACGATTCATAAGGTCGTGCGCATCCTCCGTTTTATAGCCGATCAGGGAATGAAAAGGAGTATTCGGGACCTCTCTTCTGCATTAGATATTCCTCGCACTTCTGTTCATCGAATCTTTAAGTTGATGGCCAACAATGGTATTCTCGCATTCGACCCTAAGACGAAAAGCTATCATTGGGGGCCGGAAATGATCCGTATTTCCCGGTCTGTGCACCAGAATACTGAAATGCGCACCTTCGCACTGCCCATACTCCGGAAAATTGTAGATCAATGTAATGAGACCGCAACCTTGACCTTGTATGACCCCCCAACTCACCAAATCATTTTCTCCGACCAAGTACAATCCGAACAGAGCATTCTGTATAAGACACGTCTTGGGATAAGACTCCCCATCCACTCCGGAGCCAGCGGGAAAGTAATTATGGCCTTTCTTCCCGAAGAAGGGATCGAAGAGATTTTTGCATCCGGCCTAGAGCGGGTGACGGATCGAACAATTGTTGACCCCCATCGCCTGAGGAAACAGTTGGCTGAAATAAGGGGTAAGGGCTATGCTCTATCACACGGGGAGCGCGAACCCGAAGCCGTTGGAATAGCCTGCCCAATCTTCGATTTTGGCTCAAGCGTTATAGGATCAATAGTCGTCACCATACCCTCTTTCCGCTTCCGCCCGCAAATGGAGGGGCAAATCCTGCCGCTGGTTCAGGAAGGAGCTGACTGGCTTTCCTATCTCAATGGGTTCCGCCGGAATTTCAAAAAAACGCCACACCTCTCCGGGAGGTGGCGCAGTCCATCTCCTGTCCGGGAATCCAAGCAGACGACTTAAGAGAAGGGCACTTTATCACGGATTTATAAAAATCAGAAGGAGGAAAAGGAAAATGAAATTAGAAGTAAAGGCAATTCATATTGGGGATGTAATGCTGGATTGGAGTCGCTTGCTTTTGGATTTCCAGCCCGGGAGGAAAACCTGGGTGCCTTGCAATTGTTTTTTGATCTTGGGTTCAAAAGCCCCTGTTCTTGTGGATACGGGCTTCGGAAGTGCCAAAGACATGGAAGTATATGGCATGAAGGGGACCGAGATTCCCGAGCAGGATCTCATAAAACAATTGCGGGAGTATGGCGTTAAACCGGAAGATGTTGGCTATATTATTCACACTCATCTCCACGTTGACCACTGTGGGAAGAATCAATTCTTCCCCAATGCCAAGGTTGTCGTTCAAAGGAAGGAAATCGGTTATGCAGCCGGTGAATTAAAGCCATACCACTGTCCCTACATTTCTTGGTTCATCAATAATTTAAATCGGATGGAGTTCCTGGATGGCGATGCTGAACCGTTGCCCGGCATTAAATGTGTCCAAACGATTGGCCATACAGGGGGCCATCAAGATGTAGAGGTCGAAACCCCCAAGGGGAAAGCCATCATGTGCGGAGATAACGTTTATGATACCCCCATGCAATTGGAAGGAAAGCACCCCAGTGGACGGATATGGGCCACAGGTTATTATTTTCATCAAGAACTCCTGCTCAAGGAACTCTATAAGTATAAAAAGGAAAAAGAGAATGGGGCGATGATCCTGCCCACTCACGCATATGAAGCTTATGATGTCTACCATCTAGGAAAAAGGTTAGGAGATAAACAAAGGAATTATGCGGGGTGGCCTTCATATGATTGGCCCCCGAAGCGATAAACGCTTTTCTAAACTTAGATTTTAAATGAGGAATCGGTAAGCGGTCAACGGATCGAGCTGTTGATTAACAAAAGGCTGGAAAATAAAACAAATAACAGTGAGGCAGGAGAAATTGGATAAATTTAAAATCGCGGTTTTGGGTGCTGGGAATGCCGGACTCACTTTCGCTGGGGATCTATCGCTTGCCGGGCACCGCGTAAATTTATGTGAATTACCCGAATGCGGGAACCGACTCTTACCCATTGAAAAATCGGGGGGCGTCATCGAAATGGCGGGCGCTTGCAGGAATGGTCTTGCCCAATTAAATCTATTTACCACGAATTTTCAGGAAGGCTTGGATGGAATGGAAGTTATTTTAATCGCAACGCCCGCTTACCGGCACCAAACTTTTGCGGAGGCCATTTCTCCTTATCTTAAAGATGGCCAATTAATTATCCTGAACCCGGCTTATAGCTTTGGAGCCGTAGAGGTTTCCAATATTTTCAAGAAGAATGGTTTAAATCTTGACCGGATCATGATTGGAAGCACCGCCGCTCTGGCGTATGGCACTCGCAAATATCTTGGGAACAAGGTATATGCGAATGCGGTAAAAGCGAAGGTCCCCTTTGCGGCATTCCCGGCAAAAAATACGGAGAAGATGCTCTCGATTCTCAATCGGATTTACCCCCAAGATGACAAGAAAAGGGGGATCCTGATACCAACCGACAATGAATTGAAGACGACTCTGGAAAATATAAATCCTCCCGCTCATGTAACCATGATGATTTTGAAAGCCGTTTACGTCGAACTTGGCGAAGAGCCATATGATAAATGTGATAAATCCTTTGCGGTAAAATGTTTACTCAAAGAAATAAACAGAGAGACGATGGCCATCACCTCTGCTTTTGGCCTTGACCCGCTTAGCTATGAATACGTCCACGATGTGTTGATGTACCCATACTGGCTAAGGCTGCCGCGGAGCGTAGATAAACCGGAATGGGCAAAACCTGAGAATATGCCCGTTGAATATATCCCAAAGTCTAACCTCCTTTATTTGAGATATATTACGGAAGATATCCCTTATGGGCTGGTTCCCATTTCGGAGCTTGGCAAAATGGTAAATGTACCCACCTCGGCGATCGATGCGGCCATCACCATCGGTTCGATCATTACGGAAACGGATTATCGATCAACGGGCCGGACTTTGGAAAAACTGGGTCTCCGGGACCTGAATAAAATTGACTTCCTTCGATACTTGAACGAAGGGGGCCACTCTTATTAAGATCACGCAGCTTAGGGTAAAAAGGAAGGAGGCGAATATGAATCAAGTAAAAGGTTTACGAGCGATGGTTTGCGGATTCGTCTTTATCTGGGGTTTGTTTTGCGTAGTGGATCACGCCTTTGCGCAACCCGCGGCTCCCAAAGTATTCAAATGGAGGGCCCAAAGCTTTTTCGCCCCCGGCCATAGCCAAAACGAAGTGAATAGGAAATGGTGCGCAGAAGTTAAGCGAATCACCGATGGCCGAATTGATATTTCCTATTTCGCAGCCGGTGAAATTGTCCCTACACTGGAGGCATGGGAGGCTTGTTCCAAAGGAGTTTTCGAGGTGTTCTTCGATTGGTCAGGTTATTGGACCGGCAAGACTCTCATGGCCGGGTATGCCACTGGGCTTCCCTACACCATGAGGAATGCCATGGATTACATCACCATCATGCGCGGTTTTGGTCTATTGGATATGATAAGGAAAACCTATGCCAAGCATAACTTGTATTTGGTTAATTCTTTCCCAACCCATGCCCAAGTTTTCATGTCCAGATTTCCAGTTTGGAAGGTAGCCGACTTCAAAGGGAAAAAAATTCGCACCGCGGGTTTCATGGCCGATGTGCTGGCTGAAGCAGGAGCTTCGCCGGTTTTTCTCCCGATGGGTGAAGTTTATGGCGCCATTGAGAGAGGAGTCGTTGAGGGAACGACAATGGCCATTTCCTACCATTACAATTATGGAATCCATGAAGTCACGAAATTTCTGTTGATGTCGCCCATAAATGACATTGAAGGGCAGAACGTCATCATTAACATGAATGCCTGGAATTCCCTCCCCGCTGATCTAAAACTCCTTCTGGAACATAGCGCGAGCAATTTGGGCGAAAGGATCCTCAGTCATGATTTTACCGAGGATGTGAAGGCTCTGAATAAGATGAAGGAGAAAGGGATTAAATTGACTTATCTTCCTGAGGAAGAGAGATCCATAATGGCTGGATTCGCAGTAAAAGTTTTGGACAAATACAGCAAGAAAGATCCGGACTTCGCCAAAGCGACGGAAATGGTCAAGGAATACATGAAAACGGTGGGTGTTCTGAAATAAATTCCGAGAAGTGAAGCCTTGGCGGTGGTCCCAGAATTCGCTGCGGGCGGTCACTGAGGAATTATAAGCCGATCCAGGTACGGGTTCAAGGGCAGGAAAGGTAGAAGAAGGCAGGATGAAAGTAATCCTTTTCAAATCATCCTCCGAAATCGCCGGCACAAAGGAAGTAGATATTCATTTTGCCGGAACACTTCGGGTGATCGTTCTGCTGGACATGTTGGAGCATAAGGCCGAATTTCTAAAGTCTTACATCTACAAGAAACGAGGGAAAATTGTGGCGTTTCGTTTTGCTATGATTCGGGGGGAAGAAATTCTGAGGCCGAACGCCTCCATCAATGAGGCGGATACAATCAAGGTGCTTCCTCCGATTGCCGGGGGATAGAAATTAATTTAAAAACTAAACGGGAGGAAAAAAATGAGACAAAGAAAGGGAATATGTTTTCTGGTCATGGTTCTCGTTGCAGTTCTTATCTCCTCCGCCTATGTCGAAAAGGGATGGGCTCAGGCAGCGGGTAAGAAGGTTTTTAAGTGGCGCATGCAAAGCTTTTTGCCAGCTGGCCATCCCCAAAATGTCGTAACGAAAAAATGGTGCGAAGAAGTTAAACAAATCACCAATGACCAAATTGACATAACTTTTTTTGCAGTAAATGAGATTGTCCCCACTATAGAAGCATGGGAAGCCTGCTCCAAAGGTGTCTTCGAGATGATCTTTGATTGGTCGGGATACTGGACTGGCAAAACCCTCATGGCTGCCTATGCCACTGGCGTTCCCTTTACTGCGAGAAGTGCCAGCGATTACATTGCCTTAATGCGAGGGCAGGGTCTATTGGAAATGATCCGGACCGCCTATGCGAGACATAACTTATTCTTGCTGAATTCCTTTCCAGCGCACGCCCAGGTTTTTATGTCCAGGTTCCCGGTTAACAAAGTAGACGACTTTCGGGGAAGAAAAATCCGGACCGCAAGTTTTATGGCCGACGTATTGAAGGAAGCGGGCGCTTCCCCGGTGTTTGTTCCCATGGGTGAGGTCTATGGGGGCATTGAAAGAGGGGTGTTCGAGGGCTCAACCATGGCCATCAATATGCATTACTCTTATGGGATCCATGAGGTGACCAAATATTTGCTCATGACGCCCATCAATGACGTGGAAGGTTTAAATGTGATCATTAATATGAATGCCTGGAAGTCTCTCCCCGATGATCTCAAGCTCCTTTTTGAACATAGCGCCAGCCATTTGGGCGAAATGCACTCCAATTATGTCTATACCGCAGATGTGGAGACCCTGCCCAAATTGCAGGCAAAAGGAATTAAATTTACATACCTACCTGATGCGGAAAGATCAAAAATGGCCGGGTTCATGGTCAAAGTGTTGGATAATTACAGTAAGAAAGACCCTGAATTTGCGCGAGCAACAGAAGTAGTAAAAAAATACATGCGAGCAGTAGGGGTTCTGAAATAAATTCCGAGAAGTGAAGCCTTGGCGGTGGTCCCAGAATTCGCTGCGGACGGTCATTGAGGAATTATAAGCCGATCCGGGTGCGGGTCCAAGGAAGGGAAAGAAAGAAGGATGTGGGATGAAAGTAATCCTTTTCAAATCATCCTCCGAAATCGCCGGCACCAAGGAAGAGGATTTCCATTTTGAGGGAACGATCCGAGTGATCGATTTGCTGGAAATGTTAGAGCAAAAGGTCAAATTCCTTAAGCCTTACATCTACAGGAAAGAGGGGAAAATAGTAGGTTTTCGTTTTGCCCTGATCCGAGGAGAAGAAATTTTAAAATTGAACGATTCCATCATTGATGGGGACGTAATCAAAGTACTCCCTCCAATTGCTGGAGGTTAGGGTTGAATCTTAAAACTGAAAAGGAGCTTAATATGAAACAACAGAAGGGTGTATGGATTTTAGCTATCGTTCTTTTCTCAGCTTTCATCTCCCTCGCATACATCGGGGAGGCGTTGGCTCAAGCATCAAGTACAAAGGTCTTTAAGTGGCGTATGCAGAGTTTTTTGCCGGCCGGCAACGCCCAAAATTTAGTAACCAAAAAATGGTGCGAAGAGGTTAAACAAATTACCAATGGCCGAATTGACATAGCTTTTTATTCAGTGGGGGATATTGTCCCCACTATTGAAGCATGGGAAGCCTGTTCTAAAGGTGTTTTCGAGATGATCTTTGATTGGTCAGGGTATTGGACCGGCAAGACTCTTATGGCCGGGTATGCCACTGGAATCCCCTTTACGATGAGGAATGCCAGCGATTACATTGCCCTCATGCGTGGGCAGGGGCTTTTGGATATGATCCGGAAGGCCTATGGTAGACATAACCTATTTTTGCTGAATTCCTTTCCAGTTCACGCTCAGGTTTTTATGTCCAGGTTCCCGGTTAACAAAGTGGATGATTTCAAGGGAAGAAAAATCAGGACAGCGAGTTTCATGGCCGATGTGCTGAAAGAAGCGGGCGCTTCGCCGGTTTTTCTCCCGATGGGTGAAGTTTATGGCGCTATTGAGAGGGGAGTGGTCGAGGGAACAACGATGGCCATTAATACGCAATATTCTTATGGAATCCATGAAGTGACAAAATATCTGTTGATGACTCCTATCAATGACGTAGAAGGTCTAAACGTCATAATTAATATGAATGCCTGGAAATCTCTTCCCGAAGATCTCAAGCTTCTTCTTGAACACAGCGCAAGCCATTTGGGCGAAATGCACTCCAATTACGCGTACACCGCAGATGTGGAGACGCTGCCTAAATTGGAGGCAAAAGGAATTAAATTTACCTACCTTTCTGAGGCGGAAAGATCAAAAATGGCTGGGTTCATGACTAGAGTATTGGATAATTACAGTAAGAAAGACCCTGAGTTTGCTGAGGCAACGAAAGCGGTTACAAGATACATGCGTGCAGTAGGGGTTCTAAGATAAAATTTCACAGAATGAAGCACGGATTTCAAACGGAGGGCGTATAAGAAGGGGCTTGGGCTCCCTACGCCCTCTCTAAGGAGATCGTTTTAATGGATTCTCTTCTCAAAAGGATTGACCGCCTTAGCGAAAGATCAGGGCAAATCACCGGCTTTATAATTTATCCGGGGATTTTTATCCTCACCTGGGAGGTTGTGGCCAGATATTTTTTTAACTCCCCTACGGTATGGGCTCATGGAGTTAGCCAACGCCTCTTTGCAGCCTATTATATCCTGGGTGGAGCCTACGTTCTTCGCCATAAGGCGCACATTAATATGGATATCGTCTATAGCCGCCGTTCACCCAGAACGAAGGCTATTCTCGACGTTATTGGAGCATTACCTTTCTTCCTCTTGTGTTTTGTTCTCCTCTGGTTTGGTTCTGGTTTTGCCTGGGAGTCTTTACGGCAGCTGGAGCCGGATGCTACGATTTTCCGGGCTCCGGTTTATCCGGTAAAGATCATGGTTCCCATAGCAGGTTTATTGTTATTCCTCCAAGGGCTGGCAAAATTCTGCCGTGATTTATCGACTGCGATTACCGGGCGGGAGTATGAAAAAGCTGAGGTATCTAAAATGGCAATGGAGGGCCGGTAAAGAAGGGTTTAAATAGACGATGTTCAATGCGTAAATCATACAAGGGATGGAAGTACCTTGTTTTTTTGAATTAGGAGATCTTAAATGGGTCCAGAGCTTTTAACAGTAGTCATGTTTGGTGGCCTGTTCAGCCTACTCTTGATGGGTATTCCGATTGTCTTTGCCATGTCGGGTATCGCCTCGGTGGTCATCCTTTCACTCTGGGGTGTGAAGGGGTTCTACATAATAATCATGAATATTTTCGGTATTATGTGGAATATTGTTTTTATTAATATTCCCTTGTTTATCTTCATGGGTGTTTTACTAGAGCGTTCAGGAATCGCCGATGAACTCTTTGAGTGCATCTACAAATGGACCTGTCGCATCCGGGGTGGCTTAGCCTTGGGATCCGTCTTCGTCTGTATCATTTTGGGTGCGATTACCGGTGTGGCGGGCGCAGATACCGTAATTATGGGCATGGTGGCTCTTCCCGCAATGCTGAAACGGGGATACGATAAAACCCTGGCTCTAGGCACGATCGCCGGCGCAGGGACTCTGACGCTATTGATTCCACCAAGCATTACCATGGTTTTAATCTCTCTAGTCGCTGAAATATCCGTAGGTAAGCTTCTTATGGCCGGGGTGATTCCCGGGATTTTCCTCGCGGGTATGTTCATGGTTTATATAGTCGTGCGAACATTTTTGCAACCGCACCTATGCCCGCCCATCGATGACAAATTTACCTGGAGGGAAAAATTAATATCGGCCAAATCCATCATCTTACCCGTTCTAATCATTCTGGCGGTCTTAGGGACAATGTTCTTTGGGCTTGCCACGCCCACGGAGGCGAGCGCAATTGGAAGCATTGCCTGCCTGATTCCGGTCGCCATGCGTCGTCGGCTCACATGGAATTTCATTAAGGAAGCGACCGACACGACTTTCAGCGTTACGGCGATGATCCTGTGGGTGGCCTTTGGGGCGGTAGTTTTCAGTAATGTATATATTAGTCTGGGGGGGTCTCAACTGTTTATTGATTTCATAACGGGCATAAAATTAAACCCCGTCTTTGTTTTTGCCGCCATCGTATTGGTCATTTTAATCCTGGGTTGTTTCCTCGACCCGACCGGGATCATCTTCATTGTCGCCCCCATCGCTTTCCCCCTCCTCAAAAAGCTGGGTTACGATCCCATATGGTTCGGGATTATTTTTGTCATCGGTATTCAATGTGGATATTTGACACCTCCCTTTGGGTTCAGTCTTTTTTACCTGAAATCGGTTGTTCCCCCCGGCATCACGATGGCTGATATCTATCGTTCGGTTTGGCCGTTTGTGGGAGTGATGATCACATGCATAATTTTGCTATACCTTTTTCCCTCGCTGGCAACCTGGGTTCCAGATTTGATGGCTCAATTGCAGAAATAAAAATATCTTGATTGCAGGGAAGGATGCCAAATTTCTACCCCTTTAGGAACCGAGTTGAGGGGGGAGATATCTAAATTCGGAAATTTGGGAATAGGCGTTGCGGGGATTCAATATCTCCAAGGCTTTTCCCTCTTCTTTATTCGGAGGTAGTCTATGTCTTCTTGGAATGGAAAAATCATCCGGGTGGATTTAACTTCTGGGAGAACCACCGCAGAAGAAATTGATCTGAAATTCCGGCTGGATTATTTAGGCGCACGGGGCATTAATTCCCGAATTTTGTTTGATGAACTGAGTCCCGAAGTGGACCCCCTATCTCCGTCTAATGTCTTAATCATCGGGACGGGGGCGTTAAACCGTTTGGGCATTCCGGGTGCAACCCGTTACACGATCTCGGCCAAATCTCCGCTCACGGGTATTCTCGGAGATGCCAATGCCGGAGGCACGTTTGGCATCGAATTGAAAGGAACAGGGTATGACCATATTATCGTTACGGGAAAGGCGGCCAGACCGGTCTATGTATGGATCGATCGGGGTCATGTAGAAATAAAGGAGGCGGGTCATATCTGGGGAAAGACATCCTGGGAAACCGCCGAGGCGATTCGCCAGGAGTTGGGAGATGAAAAGGTTAGTGTCGCCTCGATTGGTCAGGCAGGTGAAAATTTAGTGAAGTTTGCCTGCGTGGTAAGCGGACTTAGTAGTGTCAATGGCAGGACGGGTATGGGGGCCGTCATGGGCTCAAAGAACCTCAAAGCAATTGCAGCCCGCGGTGGGGATGGAATCAAAATGGCTCACCCGGAAGATTTTGAAAGATGGAAAGATGAGCTTATACATAGGGTCGGCAGCCTGCCCTATTATGCACCGAAGGCAAAATATGGAACGCTTTGTTTAACGCGGGTATTTACTGCTGGCGGCTTCTTGCCCTCCATGAACTTGAACAAGACCATGGAACTGGGAGACGAGGATGGCATCCGGATAGAGCATGAATCTATGAGTGAGAGATTTACAGGAATTGGCAGCTGTCCAGAATGTTACATCCATTGCAAGCATAACACGCGAATTAAAACGGGGCCCTACAAGGGTGAAAGAGGCGGAGGGATTGAGTATGCTTCCACCTCGGCCTTTGGCAATCATTGCCGTTTGTTCGACCCAGATTATCTACTTAAACTGAATAACCTTTCAAACCAGTATGGGATTGATGTCATGACGGCTGGCTATACCCTTGGTTTTGCGATGGAATGGTTTGAGAAGGGGATTCTTTCTAAGAAAGATATGGATGGGATCAATTTGATCTGGGGAAATGCTGAAGCAATGATTCAAATGATACATAAAATTGCCAAAAGAGAAGGATTCGGTGCGGTTCTTTCCGAAGGTCCAGTAAAGGCCGCTGCTCATATCGGAAAAGGGGCAGATAAATGTATAACCCACAGGAAAGGTTTAGATTTTTGTGGGGGTGAAGAATCCCGGGCCATGAAGGGTTATGCTTTAAACATGGCTACATCGACTATCGGGGGCCACCATTGCAGAGGACTTACCTCAGTTGAAATGTTCATCGGCGGCCTGACAACAGAGGAAATGACAAAAGATCTCAAGAAGAAATTTGGAATTGATGAGGAGATTACGTCTACATCTTATAACAAAGGCGCAATTACGGCATATTACCAGGATATTTCAACCGTAACCGACTCATTGGGGCTATGTGCCGCTTTTACCGAAAGCAGAGCCCAGGTAATGGGTTTCAAAGAAATGGCTGAATTGTTTTATTTCGTAACGGGTCTAGAAATCGGAGAGAATGGTTTGAGAAAAGCTGCCCGCAGGATTTACAATGTTGAGAAGGCTTTTTTAGCAAGGGAGGGGATTACGAAGAAGGATGACTATATCATTGGGAAATTGGCCAATACCCCTGTGGCGGGTGGCCCTTTTAAAGGGGAAGCCCTTGATAAGGAAAAGTATACAAAGATGTTAGAGGATTATTATGCCCTCAGGGGTTGGGACAAGCATACGGGAATTCCAACCCGAGCAACCCTGGAGGAATACGGATTGTCCGATATTGCGCAGCAGCTTGAAAGGACAGGTTTCTTGCCGAAGAGGCGAGGAAACTTGGAAGATAAATTAAGAAAATGAGGGGAGAGAACCATGATCATCGATGCCCATGCCCATCTGTTTGAATCCTTGGATGTCTATCATAAACAATGGTTGGACGGAGTGAAAAGTCACTTTCGGTCTAAACTCGACAGAAAGGAGTATGAAATTTGGGAAGCCTCTATGGACGGGCGAGTGGAGACTCTTATTAAAGACATGGATGAAGCGGGCGTCGATAAAGCCATTGCCCTGCCCAGTGGTTGTGCGCTGGCCTACGGGGAAGAAATGCCCCGAATATCGATTTGGAGAAGTGTTGAATACGTTGCCGAATCGCAAAAAAAGTACCCGGATCGGATAATTGGCTTTGCTCGGATAGATCCTCTGCGGAAGGATTCCATTAATCTCTTGGAAAAGGCGGTCAAAGAATGGGGGTTAAAAGGAGTTAAAATGGTACCCCCCCTTCCACTCACCGACGAAACGGCCCAGCCCCTCATGAGCAAGATCAACGAGTTCGAACTTATCTTTATTTGCCATACAGGGGTCAATCCCCCTCCCTATCCCTCCCACTTTGGGGACCCGAGGACCCTGGAAACCCTGGCGGTCAGATTCCCCAAAATAAAATTCGTTGCCGCCCATTATGCGAAGGGGTTCGAGGACTTTTTAACGGCCCTGCTTTTTCAGCGCCAGGGACGAATGTATGCCGATCTATCGATGTGGCAGGAAGAATGTGCTTTGAGCCGCTGGTGGTTCACCTTGAAGATGAGAAATCTAATGGACCGCATCCCCCGCTCCCTTCTCATGGGAAGCGACTGGCCCTTCGTGCGAAAATCGCATCCACTTTCATACAAAGAATGGTTTGATTCGATCCGCAACTTAAAAATTCCAGACACGCTCATCCAATGCGGGTGGGGGATGAAGGATTTTTCCCGAGAGGAAAAGGATATGATCCTAGGAAAAAATGCTAGGTCACTCCTTGGTATTTAAGGAACCTGGTGCCCTTGCTCCGATCATTCTCAATTCAGCCGAGTTGACTGGAAGTTAAGACCCCTTCCGCGGCATATCGTTCCGGGTTGGTGATTTCGCCGATTTTAAAAAGCTTCACCCCCGCATTCTTCCCGGAACCAGAAAAGGATCAGGCCTATGAAGATGATCGTCGTGAATGCCAACAGATGCAGTGGATGCCGCCTATGCGAGCTGGCTTGCTCACTGAAAATGGTGGGCGAATTCAACCCTTCCAGGGCCAGGATGAAGGTTATTGGGTTTGAGGAGGCTTTCGCCCTCCCGCTGATGTGCTTCCAGTGTGAGATCCCATACTGCTCTGAAGTATGTCCCAGCGGAGCGATTACCAAAGAAGAGGAGACCGGGACCATCAAAATCTCCAGGCAAAAGTGCACGGGATGTAAAATGTGCATGTTGGCCTGCCCTTTCGGGACGATATCCTTTTCGAGCGAAGAAAAGATAGCGGTGAAATGCGAGCTTTGCGGTGGTGAACCAGAATGCGTGATGGTCTGCCCCACGAAGGCTCTAGAATTTAAAGAAGCGGGCCTGGCGATGAATTCCAGGAAAAGAGCGTTGCTGGAAGAATTGAAGGAGATTCATGAGAGGATAAAATTAAGGGAATGAAAAAAGCCCGGCAAGTGGTCATCGGTAACAGCGCAGCTGCCTTGCATGCCATTCAATCTATCCGCGAATCGGACCCTTTCTGTTCTATTACATTGATTGCAACGGAGAAATGCCCTGCCTATTCTCCGGTGCTGCTCACTTACTACCTAAAAGGTGCAATAACGAAGAAGAGTTTATTTATTGCTGACAGGGAATTTTATAAAGTCAGCCGGATCAAGACGCTATTAGGAAGTCCGGCGGTTGGGATCGATCCTGTAAAACAGGTTGTTCTTTTGGAGAATGGCCGAAAGGTTGATTATGACAATCTTCTTGTCGCCACGGGCGCATCTGCTTTAAACCTGGCCCATTCCCAGGAAGCGGATCACCGTGTTTTTTCTTTGCGAAAAATTGAAGATGCAGACAGAATACTGGAAAAAGTAAAATCCGCAAAGACCGTCACCGTTATCGGGGCAGGTCTGATCGGGTTGCAAATGCTAGATGCGCTATTCCACGGAGGTGCCCAATTTACCCTTGTTGAATGTGCCGGCCAGGTCCTCCCGGAGGTAATCGATTCGATGGCTGCGGAGATCATCCAGAAGGAAATGGAATCCCATGGGATAACGGTTCTTCTGGGCAATAAGGTTAAAGAGTTGAGAAAGGGAGCAAAAAAAGTATCGGTCATCCTGGAGTCGGGAAAGGCATTCTCGACGGATATGGTAGTGGTCGGAATCGGGCAGAAACCGAATATCCCATTCCTGGAAAGCACGGGGATTAAAACGAATATAGGGATTTTGGTGGACGAACGGATGCAAACGAACGTCCATAACGTATTTGCGGCTGGCGACGTTGCGGAGGGCAAAAACCTGCTCACCGGCCGCAATGAGGTTTTACCGAATTGGCCGAATGCTTGCAGCCAAGGAAGAGTCGCCGGTCGAAATATGATCGGCCAAGAACAAAGATATGAAGGACTTCATGAGGCGGTGACGACGATTTTGGGATTAACCGCTGTCTCGATTGGGCGGATCAAAGTTCCCCAAGAAACGGGTTTTGAAGAACTGCGTTTGGGTTCTGGGGAAGGGAAGATCTACAGAAAAATATTGCTGGTGGGGGG
>Ga0315282_10010953_pt1 | contig 14134 bp, 7 predicted proteins | sample YL17G07_20_MG_FD_203693 | JGI IMG/M metagenome (GOLD analysis project Ga0315282, IMG submission 203693) | Sediment microbial communities from Yellowstone Lake, YNP, Wyoming, USA - YL17G07_20 | ecosystem: Environmental > Aquatic > Freshwater > Lake > Sediment | place: USA: Wyoming | collected... | reverse complement strand
CGGGCGATGGAGAAGGTGCCACGGCACCTGTTCGTCCCGGCCGAGGTCATCTCCGAAGCCTACGAGGATCGTCCGGTGCCCATCGGCCACGGCCAGACCATCTCCCAGCCCTACATCGTCGCCCTGATGACCGAGCACCTGTCGGTGCGTCCTGGCGACAGGGTGCTCGAGATCGGCACCGGCTCCGGCTACCAGGCCGCCGTCCTCGCCGAGCTCACGGACGAGGTGTACAGCGTCGAGATCGTCCACCCCCTGGCCGAGTCGAGCCTTGCCCGGCTCCGCGAGCTAGGGTACGACAAGGTGAGGACCAGGATGGGCGACGGCTACTTCGGCTGGGAGGAGCACGCGCCATACGACGCCATCGTCGTGACCGCGGCGCCGGACCACATCCCGCAGCCGCTCGTGCGGCAACTGCGCGACGGCGGCCGGATGGTCATACCCGTCGGCCCGCCCGGCAGCTTCCAGACCCTCTGGAAGCTGGAGAAGCACGGAGACCGGGTCGTCAACACCAACCTGGGCGGAGTGGTGTTCGTGCCCCTGACCGGAGAACGCTGAGGGACGGGACGCAACAGGATGAACAGGATCGACGAGATGGGCAGGTAACGCAGACGGGACGACGATAGCCGGGCGTTCGCACGCCCCGTCCCTGGCCTACTTTCGTCATCCATCCTGTTCATCCTGTGAATCCCCCGGCCAGGCGACCGCCGCCACGGCGTAGGCCACGGTGGCCGCCGCGAGCACGGCGGAGAACCCGGCCGCCAGCGCCAGCATCGCCGCCAGCACCGAGCACGTGACCGACGCGAAGCCGTTCGCCGCCCAGGCCCACGGGACAAGACCTGGCCGCCGGCGCCCGAGCGCCCGCACGCCAGCGGCGAAGGGCACCCCCATGAGGAAGCCAGCCGGCGCCAGGAGCAGGGCGACCGCCGCCAGGCGCGGCGCCAGGTCGAGCCCCAGGATGGCGCTGACCACCTGGTTCAGGCCAAGCTGGTAGGCGAGGAGGCACGCCACGAGCGCCGCCAGCGCGGCGCGGCCGCCGAGCCGCCGAACCAGGGCCGCGGACGCCAGGCTGCCAACGCCCGACCAGAGCAGCAGACTGGCGAGCACGACCGCGACCGCGTGGGTGGGCTGGTCCAGGACGAGGATGAGCCTCTGCATCGACGGGATCTCGACGCCCAGGTACCCGACCCCGAGCGCGCCGAAGCAGATCGTCGTCCGAGCCAGGCCCGGGCCGCCCGCGGCCGCCCTCGGCGGGGCGGGGCGGCGCAGGAACAGGGGCACGGCCAACAGCGCGGACCCCGCGACGACGGTTAGGGCCAGTAGCCCGACGATCACCAGGTAACCCGCTCCGCCGAACGGCTGCCAGGTCTTCCCCATCAGCCGCAGCACCTCCGGCGTCTGCTGCCAGCGGAAGAGGTGGCCGAAGAACGGCCGGTCGTCGGTCGACGGCCGAACGTCGTAGGGGTAGCTCTCCTCCAGTTGCCGGCCGTCATCCGGCGAGAGGACCGCGAGGAACGTCCGCCGGTGCTCGGCGCGGGGCAGGACGTGGTAGTGGTTGGCCGCCGACTCCGGCGCGCCGGGCGCGTAGACGACGTCGTAGGACCGAGCGTCCGCGAAGGCGAGCAGCCTGGCCACGTCGTCACCATCCAGGCCCCCGGCCCTGACGAGGAGGGTCAGCGTCTGGTAGTCGCGCAGGACCGCCACCTCTACCTCGGGACGCTCGACGCCGAGCTGGCGGAGCGCCTGGACCGCCAGCGCGAACAGGCGGAGGTCCTCGGAGGGCGGCACCTGGAGCCACCGGGTGGCGACGAGCACGCCGCCGGGCGCCAGGTGCCGGTAGCACTCCTCGAATGCCTCGACCGTGTGCGAGTAGTCCTCGGCGAGGCTGAACGCCCCGGCCGTCACCGGGCGGAAGCCCTCGGCGAGGCCGAGCTGGATCACGTCGAACTGGCGGCGGGTCCGGCGCAGGTAGCCCCGAGGCGCCGACTCGACCGGTTCGATCCGAGCGTCCCGTCCTGGCGACCAGCCGACGCCGGCCAGGGCGTACGCCGCCTCGGCCGCCTCGTGGGCCAGCGGGTTCGCCCGCACGTCCACCACCGCGCGGGCGCCCGACCGCAGCGCGAGGAGCAGGTCCGAGTTGCCGCCCTCCAGGAGCAGAACGGCGGGAGCGGGACGCAGGAGGTAGGCCGCGGCGGCCGGCGTGTAGTCGAGGAAGCCGGCGCCTTCCGGCGGCGCGAGGCTCACGGGCTGCAGGTTGTCGCCGTCGACCGCGACCGCCATCTGCGGAGGGAGAGTCCCGGTGTAGCTCAGACTCAAGCCCGGCGCCGACCGGAGCGCCCGAGCCTGCACCAGGTCGACGCGGGAGAACGCGTTCCAGCGGCTCCAGACGACCTCGGCGCCCGGCAGGCGAAGCGCCTGGCTCAGCCCGCGATAGGGCGAGAGCCGCGGCTCCAGCGTGCCCGGCTGCGCGAGGAAGGCAGGCAGCGCGAGCGCGAGGACGGCGAGTCCGGCCAGCGTCCGCTTGCGAGCCGTGCCGGCGAAGCCGACGGCGGCGGCGGCGCCGAGGGCGGCCGCCAGCAAGACCGCGCCGCCCGCGCCGGCCAGCGGGAGCAGGGCGAGGGCCAGCAGGCAGCCTCCGGCGCTGCCGACGAGGTTCGCCGAGTAGAGCAGACCGGCGCGGGCCGGCTGGGCCTCCAGGGTCGAGGCGACGGCCAGGCCGCTCCAGAAGAACGGGAGGGCCAGCGCCAGGTAGGTGAGGGCCGCGAGCGCCACCTGGCCAGGCTCGGCCGCCAGCCTGTAGGAGTCGAAGGGCAGGCCGCCGGCCAGCCCGTAGGCCGCGGCGGCGCTGGCGCCGAAGCAGAGCGCGCTCGCCCAGCGCAGACCCGGAGCGCGGGCGAGCCCGGGCCCCAGCACGGCCAGGAGCGACCCGCTCGCGCCGAGCCCGAGGAGCGCGATGCCTACGGCGACGAAGGCGAAGTGGTAGCCCTGGGCCAGGGCGAAGACCCGGGTGAGGGCGACCTCCAGCGCCAGCGTCGCCGCGGCGAGCAGGCACAGCCCGGCCACGACGCCCGCGGTCGTCGACCCGGCGTGAGCGCCGGCGGGCTGCCCGTCGTCGGCGCCGGCCCTTCCCACGCTCGACGTGCTCGCGTCCGCGTCCATCGCACCGCCGTCAGACGGCGACCTGCGCGACGGTGCCGGCTTCGCCGTCCACGATCACCAGGTCGCCGTCGCGGAGCGCCGTGGTCGCGTTCGGGATGCCCACGACCGCGGGGATGCCGTACTCCCGGGCGACGACCGAGCCGTGGGAGAGCTGGCCGCCCGCCTCCATCACCAGCCCGCCGATCTTGCCGAAGAGGGGGGTCCAGCCCGGATCGGCACCGCGGGTCACCAGAACGTCGCCGGGCCGCAGGTCGGGCAGCTCGTCGGGCGTGAGGACGACCTTCACCCGCCCCCGGGCTCGTCCGGGGCTCACCGGCTGGCCCTTCAACCGCTCCCCTACCCCCGGCGCCGTCTCCAGCTCGAGCGGCCGGCCGCCCTGCAGGAATCGTGGGTACGACTCGCGGGGCGAGCGCTCGTACTCGGCGCACAGGTCGACGTGCTCGGCCCGACGGACCGACGCGAGCCGATGGAGGCTCGCCGGCTCGGCCTGGCCGGCTGCCAGAGCCTCGACCTCGCGCTTGAGCAGGTAGAACACGTCGCCCGGTTCGGCCAGGGCGCCCAGGGCCGCCAGCCTCTCCCCGGCCCGGAGGTACGCCTTCCGGAGGGCCGCCAGGCCCTTCTGCCAGTGGAAGCGCTGGTCCTCGCGTAGACGGACGTAGGTCTGGGTGAGGCCGAGCAGCCGGCGGAAGGCGCTCCAGCGCAGCAGACCCCACGGCGACGCGCGGATGACCCTTCGGGCCTCCTCCAGCGCGGCCTCACGCCGGGCCTGCTGGTTGCGGGGCACGCCCCCCTCCTCCACAAGCGACGCCAGCAGCCTCGCGAGCTGCGAGGTGTCGGCCGCGAAGCTGGGATGGAGGACGTCCAGGCTGAGCGATCGATGCCCGTAGCTCGCCAGGAATCGGCGCACGTCCGCCAGGAAGTCCGCGCCCGCCTCGTCGCCGGCGAGCTGCTCGCCCAGCTCGGAGACCGGCGCGGCCGTGCGCAGCGCGGCGGCGACCGCCGGCGACCGTCGCGCCCGCTCGACCAGCCGGTGCAGCTCGGCGTCCATCTCCAGCGAGCGATCGCTCAGGTAGGCGACGAGGCTCGAGCAGATGGCCGCGTAGCCCGGCCCGATCCAGGCCCTGGCGAGCCGGCGCAGGAGTGTGTAGAGCAGGTCGGCGTGGGTCAGGCTCCACCGGTGGATGCGCAGCAGCCGGCCGTTGGCCTCCTCGATCGCGGCGGCGCAGCGCAGGATGCCGGGCAGGTCGAGGTCGGGCTGGCCGTCCATCTCTCGCTCGGCGTCGGTGACGGCCCCCTCGTAGCCCCGGACGAATCTCTCCCACTCGCGGTGGTTGTGGAGCGGCGACCAGTTGCCGGGGTCTTGGACCCAGGAGCGGAGGAGCCGCCACCAGAGGCGCGGATCGAGGATGGACCTGGGCACCGCGGCCAGCTTGCGGGACGCCGTATCGCCCCGGGGGAAGTACCGCCAGGCGTCCTCGGGCACCAGCGCGTCGGGGAAGAGCTTGTAGAGCCTCCGGAAGACCTCGACGTTGACGTAGGGATGGCCCCGGTGGAGCCTGGTCAGGGGCAACTGCCCGAGGTCGTCGCACCCGAGGTAGCGCAGAGGGTCGCGCAGGGCGTACTCCTCGAAGCCGCGCTGGATGACCGACCACCCCAGCGGCGACAGCGGCTCCGGGAAGCGCTCCTCGAGGAAGCCGCTCGTCCAGCAGGCTACGTCGGCCGGGAGCACGTCCGTGTAGACGCTCCGGGCGGCAAGCGCCGTCACCGGACGGGTCTGGAAGACGTACAGGCAGTCGCCGGCGAAGCCCCACTCGACGTCCTGCGGCCGGCCGAAGCGGCCCTCCAGGTCGAGGGTGAGCCGACCCACGCGCGCGAGCCGCTCCGGCGTGAGAGCCCGGACGAGCTGGCGCTCGGTGGGAACCTCCTCCAGCCGCGTGCCGCCGGTGGGCTCGGCGACCCGGCGCCAGGCCTTGCGGCCGACGTGGGCGGGCTGCACCTCGGCGAGAGTGAGCTTGTCCAGGACGTACCGATCCGGAGTGACCTCGCCCTGGGCCAGGGCCTCGCCCAGCCCCCACGCGCCCTCGACCACTATCTCGTCGGCGCCGGTGACCGGGTGGAGCGAGAAGGCGACCCCCGCGACGTCGCAGGGCACCATCGGCTGGACGAGCACGGCCATGGTGGCGCGAAGGTGGTCCACGCGGCGCTCGACCCGGTAGCGGATGGCCCGGTCGGTCCAGAGCGAAGCCCAGCAGCGCCGGATGGCTCGGGGCACGCCGGCAGCAGGGACGCTCAGGCAAGTCTCAAGCTGGCCGGCGAAGGACGCGCCGTCCAGGTCCTCGGCAGACGCCGACGACCGGACTGCCAAGAGGGCGCCGGAGCTGCCGTGCAGCTCGGCCAGCGCGGACTCGAGCTGCGCGGCCGTCTCGTCGTCCAGCTCCCGGCCCTCGATCTCCTGCGTGATCCGGGCGGCCCGGGCGCGCAGCTCGGCCTCGTCGACCCCCCGGCCGAGGTCGCGGGCAAGGTCGGCGACGAGCGAGCCGAGCCCGTTGCCGGCGAGGAAGCGTCGGTACGCGGAGGCGACGACGCAGAAGCCGTCGGGCACCGGCGCCCCGGCGCGCCGCAACGCCGCCAGGCGGGTCGCCTTGCCGCCTACCTCGGCTGCCCTGGCATCGTCCACCTCGCCGAGCCAGAGCACCACGCGCCCCGACCCCATCCCTGCCCCTGCAACCATCACCATCTCCGCGCTCTTGCCCGATACCCCACGGGTGCCACCCAATGATACACCATGGCCAGTCGAAAGCAAGCCGACGGCGCCGCCGCCCGGCAGGCGGCCAGCGCCCCACTCCGGCCGGCTCCCGGACACCACCGCGGAGCCACCCGCTCTACTCATCCATACGGCAACTTCGGTTCCAGGTTGCTGGCGGCCGCTCGTCGTCCGGCGTTCTTCCGGTAGTGTACGGAGTATTGCGGAAATGGTGGGCAGGTCGGCGGACTGAAGTCCGCCGTCAACCTGGAGCGGCACGGGGCCGGCCTCGCCAGGTTGACGCGAGCACTTCAGTGCCGCGTCCGTGGCTTTTCCGCAATCCGGCGTACACTACCGTTCTTCCGGCGCTCTTGTGGACGCGGCGCAGTTCTGTTAACATCCGGGCGTGGCGCCGATACCAATCGCCTCCGGTTGGGGCCACCAGACTCCGGCCCCCACAGATCCCCCTGGGGGGGCGACGGGTGGCGCAACCAGGCGCAGACGATACGACTGACTCCGTCGAGCCAGGCTCTTCCAGCAAGTCGCGGAGGGGAGGCTGCCGATGCGTGGCGATCTGTCGGCCTCGGGGGTGATCTCCGACGAGAGCGTCTTCGACCTGGACGAGCCGCGCGGCGAGGCGCTGCGCTACCTGTCGCTGGCCGTGGCGGCGCTCGGGTGGTTCCTGGGCCTGTTCGACCTGATACTGAACGGCAGCGATCCCCCGAACGTCGTGGGCTTCGCCGGCACGGTCTGGCTGATGGTGATCGCGGGGGTCGGCTGGTCGCTGTCGCGGCGCAGCGTGGCCGCCGGCGGCACGTGCCTGGCCGGCGGACTCACGCTCGCCATCGGGGTCGCCGTCTTTCGGAATCCAGACACCGCGGCGGGCGCCACGCTCGCGCTGGTCGTCATCGCGGCGTCGGCCGTCGCCGGCCCGCGCGACGGGTTCGCGTGGGCGGCCGTCGCCACCCTGATCGTCGCCCTGGCGACCGACAGGGCCGGCGCGCCGATCTCCGGCTCGACCGTGGTGGCCTGCGTCCTGATCTGGGGCAGCGCCGTCGTGTCCTGGCTGGGGTTCCGGCCGGTCCACGTCGCCGCCGAGTGGGCGTGGCACAGCTACCACGACACGCTCCGACTGAGCCGGGAGCTGCGCATCCGGCAGGGAGAGCTGGGCCAGCTCTCGAAGAGCCTCAACGAGGCGTGCGACCGCCTGGAGCGGCAGAACGTCGTGCTCGAGCGCGCGAGGGCAGCCGCCGAGGAGGCCCGCCGCCTCAAGGCCGAGTTCGCCGCGGCCATCAGCCACGAGCTGCGCACCCCGGTCAACCTCGTCGTCGGCGTGAGCGAGATGATGATGCTCGGGCCGGACGGGTCGTCCGACGGGCGCTTGCCCGAGACCTACCGCGAGGACGTCGAGGTCATCTACCGCAACGCGTGCCACATCTCGCACCTCATCGACGACATCCTCGACCTCAGCCAGGTCGACGCGCACCGGATGGGCCTGCAGAAGGAGCCGGTCAGGGTGGTCGAGGTCGTCGAGCAGGCCGTGTCCGCGCTCGCCTCCCAGTTCGAGCGCAAGGGCCTCTATCTCCGGACCGACGTGCCCGAGGCTCTTCCTCCGGTCGTGGCCGACCCGACCAGGCTGCGGCAGGTGCTTGTCAACCTGCTCAGCAACGCCACCCGCTTCACCGACCGCGGCGGAGTGACCGTGACCGCGCGCGCCGAGGAGCGCGATGTCGTGTTCTCGGTCGCCGACACCGGCGTCGGGATCGCGCCACAGGACCTGCCGGGCGTCTTCGAGGAGTTCCGTCAGGCCGGGCCGGAGGGACGGCGCCACGGCCACAGCGGGCTGGGGCTCGCCGTCTCCAAGCGCCTGATCGAGCTGCACGGCGGGAACATGTGGGCGACCAGCGTCGCCGGGCAGGGGAGCACGTTCCACTTCACCCTCCCCCGAGCCGACGCGGTGGCGGCCACGCCCGTCAGCACGGACCTCGAGGTGCTGTCCCGGGCGGCCGGCCAGGGCGTGCCCACCCTCGTCGTGCTGGGGACGGACGCGCACGCCACACGCATCATCCAGCGGTACCTGGACGACTTCCGGGTGGTGCCCGCCGCGACCGGCCAGGAGGCGGCCCGTCTGGCCCAGGACGGGCAACTCGACGCGCTGCTCGTCACGTCGGGACAACGGTGGCCCGTCCCGTCCCTGCCCGACCTCCGCGGCGCCCCGCTGGCCTACTGCAGCGTCCGGACGACTCGCACGCTGGCGCGCGAGGTTGGCGTGGCCGAGTACCTGGTGAAGCCGGTCGTCAGAGAGCAGCTCCAGGCCGCCCTCCGCCGGCTGCGCCGCCGGATCCGAAGCGTTCTGGTCGTCGAAGACGATCCGGAGATGCGCCGGATGCTGGCCCGGATGGTGCGGGCGGGCGCGCCGCGACGGGAGGTCCGGGAGGCCGCGAACGGCGCCGAGGCGCTCCGGCTGGCGCGCGAGAGCCCGCCCGACGTCGTGCTGCTCGACCTCCTGATGCCGGAGATGGACGGACAGGCTTTCCTCGAGGCGGCGAGGGCCGAGGAGCGGCTGAGGGACCTGCCGGTCGTCGTCGTCACCGCGAAGGGCCACGAGTCGGAGTCCGTCGTCGCCGGCGAGCTGACCGTCAGCCGCGAAGGTGGACTCACCGTCGGGGAGCTCACCCGAGCCTTGCGGGCTAGCCTGAATGCTCTGGTGGGTGGTGGGCGGATGGGTGATGGGTGATAGGTGATGGGGATTGAGGCCTGACCCCGCAAGCAGGTATCAGGTCGGTCGCCCAGGCATCTCTTGCGGAGTTGGAGACAGAGCTCGAGCTAGCGACACGGCTGTCGTACCTCTCACACGAGCAGGTCGCTGAGATGCTGGAGAGGACGGTGCCGCTTCGCCGCCAGCTCTACTCGCTGCGAAACGCCCTCCGCAGGGGCACCGAGGGCCCGCCAAGCGGTAGCTGATGCCCACCACCCATCACCCATCACCCACCACCCGATGCAGCGCGGCCAGCAGCGCGGGCTGTGTGACCGGCTTGTTCAGGAACTCGGCGACGCCGAGGGAGAGCGCGAGCGAGCGCTCGGGTAGCACCGAGCAGAGGATGGTCGGTATACTCCGGGTGCCGGGGTCGCTCGCCAGGGCGCGCAGGATGTCCCAGCCGTCCTCCGAGGGCATGAGCACATCCAGGGTGATGGCGTCGGGACGGGCCTCCCGTGCCAGTTGCAGCGCCGCCTGACCCGTGCTCGCCTGGAGGACCCGGTAGCCGTGGTCGCGCAGGAACCTTGAGAACAGATAGGCCACGTCGGGGTTGTCGTCGACCACGAGGAGCGTCCTGATCGGGGCCAGCGGCAGGCCGAGGTGGACGCGGAAGGCCTCGCCCGCGCCCGGCACGACGCGGAGCGACCCGGCCTGCAGCTCGATCAGCCTCCGGCTGGCGGCCAGCCTGACGTCGACCTCCGGCGATCGAGGGAGGTCGCGCTGCGCGGCGTTCGGAGCGGAGATCTCGAGGCTGACCTCCCGGGCCGAGTCGCTCGCGGATACCTCGACGGACGCCTCCGGGCGGCTCTCGACCGCGCAGCCGAGCAGGTCGATGAGCACCTGGCGCAGCACCAGCCGGTGCACGCGGACGGGCGGCAGCGACGCCGGCAGGCACACCTGGATCCGGGCGCCCCGGAGCTCGGCCAGCTTCGAGACTATCGCGACCGCGTCCCGCACGACCTCGGCCACGCTCGCGGGCTCGTCCGCGGCCAGCGACCCGATCTTGAGCAGCTCGTCCGACGCCGCCTCCGGCGCCGAGGGCTCGGCAGTATCGGACCTGGCGAGGGTCACGGCGGGGGCGGGCGCCGAGGCTGGCGGCGGAGGGGTCGGCTCGCCGCGGCCGGCCAGGTGGCGGTGGCGCTCCCAGAGCAGCGAGGCCACCGCCTCGAGCGCGCGGTCGTGCTCGCGCCGCGACTGGCGGACGCTGATCTGAAGCTCCCGGGCGATGCGCTCGGGCTTGGCGCCTTCGACGTAGCGGAGGACGAGGTAGCGGTGCCGCCGCCAGGTGGGCGACGCTGGCGGGCAGGGGTCCGGAGGCCGGAGCTGTGCGATGGCGTCGAGCAGGAGCCGGCGCAGCTCGTCCGCCGGTGAGGTCTGCGTGGGGCCAAGGAGCAGCGGCCGAAGCGGGTGGGTCCGGAGGTATGGGCGGTCGTAGAGGTGAGCCAGCGCGTCGCGCACGTAGCTGGCAAACGTATCGGACCGGACTATCACGAAGCACCGCCCGGCGAAGCCCTGTGGTGAGCTTCGGCCGCCTCCCGTCCGCGCGGCTGGGTCGGACCTGGCGCCAACTGACTGGCACCATTGTAGCACAGGGATCGGGCCATGTCCCCGGTTTGGCCGCTCCTGGCCGCACCTTGGCCCCAAACGGCTGGCCTCTCCGTGTGCCCGCAGCTTATGATGGGTGCGCTGGCTGGAGGCGCGGGCGCCGGCGTCGCCGGTGCGGCCGTGTGCAGACCTGCTCGCCGGCTGCCAGGACGGGTGGCGCCGCGGCGCCTCCAGCCAGGCAATGGGACCGGCCCCGTCCGGCCTTCTCGAGGAGGTGATGTGCCAGCGACAGCAGCGTGGATCCCTCGGTGTCTTGCTTGCGTTCGTCCATCGCGTTCGAACACACGGGAGGAGGCAGTAATGCAGGTCCGGAAGCTGATGAACCGCCGCGAGTTTCTCAGGCTGAGCGTCCTGGGCGCTGGCGCCGCCGCTCTCGCCGCGTGCGCGCCCGCGGCGCCCCCCACCGCGACGCCGGCCCCCAAGCCGGCCGAGGCCCCGAAGCCCGCCCCCACGACCGCCGAGAAGGCGGCGACCCCCGCCGCCGCGGCGAAGCCGTCTGGAAAGGCCGTCGAGATCCGAGCGCACATGGTCAAGAAGTCGGACGTCTCCGACTGGATCGAGAAAGGCATCCAGCAGGACATCGACGGCTGGAAGGCGAAGAACATCACCCTCAAGCTCGAGACCATCCCCGGGTGGACCGCCGAGTACATCCCGAAGATCCTGTCGATGGTCAGTGCCAACCAGCTCGGAGACGCGGTCTGGTACCCGCCGCGGCACCGCTCGCACATCGCCTGGGGCACCCAGTACAGCGTCGTCCGCGACCTCAACCCGCTGGCGCAGGGCGCGAACTACGACATGAAGCAGTTCTTCGCCGGCGCGAACGAGGCGAACTCGTACCAGGGCAAGCAGTACTGGATGTCGTACATCTCCGAGCCGATCGTGCCGGTCATCGCCTACAACAAGACGAAGATCAAGTCGATGGGACTCACCGAGCTGAACGACGAGATGACGTTCGACGAGCTGGCGGCGTGGGCCAAAGGGGCGACGAAGGACAACACCTTCGGGTATTACCGCGCCGACTCCGGCAACGCCTTCTTCGGCAGCGGCCCCTACTTCCGCCAGTGGGGCGTAGAGGCCACGGACAAAGAAGGCAAGAAGGTCGTCATGCTTAACACGAAGGACCAGTTCGTCGCGGCGCTCAAGTACCGCTACGACCTGATGAACACCTGGAAGGTGTCCCCATCGCCGGGCGCGGGCACGATCAACACCCCCGAGCTGTTCGGCGGCCAGAAGGTCCTCGCCGTCGAGATCTGGCCCTTCCGCATCCAGGTCTACCCGGCCACCTTCAAGGACTTCGAGATCGACTTCGCTCTGACGCCGGTGGTCAAGAAGGGCGACAAGCGCCGCAGCATGCTGAACGAGCACGTGTTCGGCGTCACGGTCGCCAGCAAGGAGCCTGAGGCCGCGTTCCAGTTCCTTACCTGGATCGGCGGCAAGGAGATGAACGTCCAGGCGCTGATTCAAGGCGACAAGGGGCCCATCGCCCGAATCGACGTCTGGGCCGACGAGCGCGTCTACCAGAAGATCCCCACCTACAGGAAGCTGAAGCCCATCATGGAGAACATCGAGCCCGACTTCGTCGTCGCCAACTTCCGCGGGGAGGAGTTCGACAACGCCTTCGCCCAGGCCTACGACGCGATGGAGCTTGGCAAGACCCAGCCCGACCAGACCGCTGCCGACATCCAGAAGCTGTGTCAGGCCGTGCTGGACAAGGAGCCGGCCTAGCCAGACGGCAGGGGCGAACGCTCACGCAGAGAGCGCAATAGCGCAGGGAGGGCTGGCGGGCCTCACGCAGAGATGCAGAGAACGCCAAGAGGCACGTGCCTCTCGCGAGCACGCCGGGAACCTGGCGTCCGAGCACAGGCGATCTTCGAGAGCCCGAAAGCCCTCTTCGCACCTGCGCGTTCTCTGCGTCGCGCTGGCTCCCGGGGAGGTGGTGTAGGCACATGGCAGACCGGTTGTCGAGCGCGTCCGCGCGCGCGGCGAGGCGGGAAGGCTCGTCGCCGATGCGCCGGCGCGAGGCCCTCGAGGGCTACCTGTACCTGGCCCCCTGGATCGTCGGCTTCGTCGCGTTCGTCGGCGGCCCGATCCTCGCCTCGGCGTACCTGAGCTTCACCAAGTACAACGTCATGCGGCCGCCCCAGTTCAATGGCTTCCAGAACTACGTCTACGCGCTGGCCAAGGACGACCTCTTCATCCCCTCGATCATCAGGACGTTCTACTTCGCAATCCTGTCAATACCGCCGGCGATGGTGCTCTCGCTCCTGGTGGCGATCCTGCTGAACCAGAAGTTCGTCGTCAACACGCTCTGGCGGACGATGTTCTTCCTGCCCACGCTGACCCCGGTGGTCGCGGCGGCGATCCTCTGGCGCTGGATGCTGAACCCGGATGTCGGGCTCGTCAACTTCCTCCTGGCTCAGGTCGGCATCAAGGGTCCGGGCTGGCTGTCCAGCATCGAGTGGGCCATCCCGGCGCTGGCGCTCGTCAGTCTGTGGGTGAGCGTCGGCGGGACGCGGATGATCATCTTCCTGGCGGGCTTGCAGGACGTGCCCCAGGAGCTGGTGGAGGCGGCGGAGATCGACGGGGCTGGCATCTGGGCCAAGTTCTGGAACGTCACCCTGCCGATGGTGACGCCCACTGTCTTCTTCAACCTGGTGCTGGGCATCATCTTCGCGCTGCGGACGTTCGACCTGGCCTTCGTCTCCACGCAGGGGGGGCCGGCCCGGGCCACCTGGTTCATCTCGCTGCACATCTACCAGAACGCCTTCGTCAGCTTCGACATGGGCTACGCCTCGGCCCTCGCCTGGATGTTCTTCCTGATACTGTTCGCGCTCACGTACCTCCAGTTCCGGCTCTCGGGAAGCTGGGTCTACTACGCGGGAGAGAGACGATGATGGTCGAGCGAGCGATGGCGGGCCAGGTGGTCTCGGTGAAGAGGACGACGTCGGCCCGGGCGAGCTACGCCGGCCGGTGGGCCCTGCTCTACCTCATCGTGGTCGTCGGCTCGGTCGTCTCGATGTTCCCCTTCGCCTGGACCTTCCTCAGCTCCGGCAAGGAGATCTCCGAGTTGTACCGGATGCCGCCGACGCTGTGGCCGGCGACCCCGCGCTTCGTCGAGAACTACCAGGAGGTCTGGAGGCTCGTGCCCTTCGGCCGGTGGCTCGTGAACACCGCCGAGGTCACCGTCCTGGGGCTCATCGGCGCGGTGGCGTCCTCGACCGTCGTGGCCTATTCGTTCGCCCGCTTCCGCTACCCGGGACGAGAGCTGTTCTTCTTCGTCACCCTGAGCACGCTGATGCTGCCGGTCGAGGTGACGCTCATCCCCCAGTACCTCCTGTTCAAGAACCTGGGGTGGCTGGACACCTACTATCCGCTCGTCGTGCCGTCGTTCTTCGGCGGGGGTGCGTTCAACATCTTCCTGATGCGCCAGTTCATCATGACGATACCCCTCGACCTGGACGAGGCGGCCAAGATCGACGGCGCAAGCAGCTTCCGAGTCCTCTGGCAGATCATCACGCCGCTGTGCAAGCCGGCCATCGCGACCATGGCCACGCTCGGCTTCATCGGGGGCTGGAACTCCTTCCTGGGCCCGCTGATCTTCCTGAACTCCCCGGAGAAGTTCCTGGTCGCGGTCGGGCTGCGCTACTTCAACGTCGGCGCGGCGCAGGGCTCGGCGGCCGCTCGCCCGCAGGACCACCTGCTGATGGCTGCCTCGCTGATGATCGCGCTGCCCTGCCTCATCCTGTTCTTCGTGGCTCAGAAGTACTTCGTCCAGGGCATCGTCATGTCGGGCATCAAAGGGTAGCCCGGCGCCTCGGCGGCCACCGCATTGACAGGGGCCTGGCGCCCTGGTAGTATCGCCGTGCTCGAGC
>Ga0315282_10010952_pt1 | contig 14136 bp, 12 predicted proteins | sample YL17G07_20_MG_FD_203693 | JGI IMG/M metagenome (GOLD analysis project Ga0315282, IMG submission 203693) | Sediment microbial communities from Yellowstone Lake, YNP, Wyoming, USA - YL17G07_20 | ecosystem: Environmental > Aquatic > Freshwater > Lake > Sediment | place: USA: Wyoming | collected... | reverse complement strand
GCAGGATTGTGCCGTAGATTGTCATACGGCATCCAGAATACCTTCCTCTCATAGATTTTCAAGGCCTCAAAGTGTATCATATCATATGGACCAGTACACGGGGTTGACAATTCTAAAAGATTACTATATACTACCCAGAGCCACAAAAAGTGGCAGTACTTTTAAAACCTGTAAAAATGGAGGAGGCGAAATGAAAAGAAAAATACTCTGGCAGACATTTTTAGCTGTATTGCAGACAATAACCGGAGCAGGATTGGTAATTTTTTTGGCCGTCCATCTTTTTGGGTCCTCAATGATTAATTTTGGCGAAACAGGATTTAATGCTTACACGACGCATCTTGACCATTCCAATCTCTTAATACAGGGCCTTATTTTTCTTATTGCCGTTGCGGTTTTTGCCCACGGTTTAAATGGTCTGCGGATAGTCTGGCGTTATTTCAAAAAGGGTAAAGAAGTTCATCAATATCTCATCAACATGAAATATCGGGATTCTTTTTTGTGGTATGTTCATTTTGCAACCGGAATATTCATGGGGCTATTCGTAACCGTCCATTTAATCGTTGACTGTTTTGGTGCGAAAGAGGCGATAACCACGGCTGAAATAGTCAAGACTCGTCTTCAAAATGATTGGTATTTGGCTTGCATGATTCTGCTTTTGGTTTGCGTGATTTTTCACGCCTGCTGCGGAACAAGAAACATTCTAATAAAATATGGGCTTTTGCCCAAGCATCAGCGAAAAATCCAGATAGCTTTGTTGATTGGCGGGCTAGCCATAACTATTTTTGGAATACACAATCTTTGGCTGTTCAGGAGCTTGCCCTGAATGAACGAAGCGAATCGAAGGAGGTAAAAGATGAAAGTTCATTCTTCTGACGTCGTAATTGTTGGTGCGGGTCTTGCCGGGGAAAGAGCAGCCATTGAGGTTGCCTCAAAAGGATTTAAAGTCAATATTTTGAGTCTCGTCCCGCCGCGCCAATCTCATTCCAATGCGGCTCAAGGCGGAATTCAAGCGGCACTAGCAAATACCAAAGATAATCAGGGTGATGACTGGAAAACCCATTTTGATGACACAATAAAAGGTTCGGACTGGGGAGCTGACCAAAACATCGTTGAGATGGTTTGCAAGGAGGCGCCAAGACTGGTCCGGGAATTAGACTTCTGGGGAGCGGCCTTTTCCAGAACTCCCGAAGGGAAAATAAATCAGCGTAATTTTGGCGGAACTTCCAAGCCCAGATGCGCTTTTGCTTCTGACGGAACCGGCCATATTCTTTTAAATACAATGGATTCAAAAGTAATGGCTTGGAACATTCCAGTTTTTATAAGATACCAGGCCCTCTCAATTATTCACAACGAAGAAGAAGCCCTTGGCGTGACGGCTCTCAATCTTAGAACCGGAGAAATCGAGGTATTTCTGGCCAAGGCGATAATTCTTGCCACTGGCGGAGCCGGCCGGCTTTACAAAGAAACAACCAATTCTCTTATTTCTTTTGGCGACGGCCAACTAATTGCTCTTGAAACCGGAATAATCCCCATCGGCAATCCCGAAGCAATCCAATTTCATCCGACCGCCTTAGTGCCGACGTCAATCCTGGTAACCGAAGGCTGCCGGGGCGACGGCGGAGTTTTGCTCGACAAAGACGGAAAAGAATTTATGTGGGATTACAGCCCGAAAAAAGGCAACTTGGCCTCCCGCGACGTAGTTTCCCGCTCAATGATGCGCCATATCAAAAAGGGGCTTGGAATTGAAAGTCCTTACGGACCCCATCTCTGGCTTGATATAAAAAGACTTGGCGAAAAACATATTAAAACCAAGCTCGCCGATGTTGATTTTTTGTGCCGAACCTTTATCGGAATTGACCCAACAAAAGAGTATGTTCCGGTCAGACCGGCCCAGCACTATACCATGTTTGGAATAAAAACCCAGAAATACTGCGAAGTTTACGGACTTTGCAGACTCTATGCCGTTGGGGAATGCGCCTGCTGGGATATGCACGGCTTTAACCGGCTTGGTGGAAACAGCCTTCTTGAAACCGTTGCCGCCGGCTATTTTGCCGGAAAAGACATAGTTTCAAGATATCTTGGCTCCCAAAAACCATCGCCGACTTCCGAAGCAACTGAAGCCTTTGAAAAACAAACTAACCGCATCAAAAAGCTGGTTCAAAGCGAAGGGAAGGAAAACGCCTTTGAGGCTCTCAAAGAAATTCAGGAAATTTTATGGGACAAAGCCGGAATTTTCCGAAACGGAAACGACCTCAAAAAAGCGCTGGAAGAGCTTGTAACTCTAAATGAAAGAGTCGAAAATTTAGGACTCAAAAGTAAGGAAAAAGAGAGCATCGGAGCGAATCTTGAAATCCAGCTTGCTTTAAGAATCCCTGGAATGATAAAAATGGCCCTGTGTATTGTCAAAGCGGCTGGACTTCGAACCGAGAGCCGCGGCAGTCATTTTAGAGAAGATTATCCAAAGCGCGATGACGAAAACTGGCTGAAACGCACCCTGGCTTATTTCCCAGAAGATTCAAAATTACCAGAAATGGAATACGAGCCGGTAAAAATCACTATACTTGCGCCGGGCGACCGGGGATATGGAGAAAAAAAATGAGAAAACTGACAGTCAGAATCCTGAGAGCAAAACCTGGGCAGGAAAAAAACGCTCACTTTGACGAATATTGCATTGAAGAAAAACCCCGAATGAGCGTTCTCCTGGTCCTGGATGAAATCAAAGAAACCAAAGACCCGAGTATTTATTACGAATCGGTCTGCCGCTCATCAATTTGCGGCTCCTGCGCAATAAAAATCAACGGTCAGCCAAAACTGGCCTGCAAGACCCAAACTTCTTCCCTTCCGGATAAAATAACTCTGGAACCGCTGGATGTTTTCCCGCTCATCAAAGATTTGGCAGTTGATAAATCCCAATTTTTTGAGGAATTAAACAAAAAACTGGAAACCTGGGTTCACCGCCAAAAAGAATTTAAAAACTTGGATGAAAAAATATCCGAGGAACTGGCTTCCCAGCTTTATGAATCCGAGCGCTGTATTGAGTGCGGAATCTGCATCTCGGCCTGTGTGGCTGCAAGCTGCGCCAAATTTATGGGCGCTTCGGGCTGCGGAAAGGGCCTAAGATTTGTCCTTGACCCGAGAAACGAAGATAAAGAAGCAATTAAAAAACTGATTTCTGTTTTGGCTTCGGATGAAGGGCTCTGGGGATGTCACGGGATTGGCGCCTGCGAAAAATTCTGTCCAAAAGAAATCAATCTTTTGAAACAGCTTGGCAAAGCGAGAATTGAAGTTTTGAAACTGATAGTCAAAGAATGGCTGAAAAAACCGTTAAAAAAATAGAAAATAAAAAATCTCGTCAGAAATGACGAGATTTTATTTTTTATTAGTTCCTAAGTTTCGTCCCAGCACCATCCGTCAGGAAGGGCTATCTGAATTATTTCATAACGTTTTTGCTTCGCATTATATTTAACGCCCAGCATCACATGCCGATTTGGAATATTTTTTTCCAAGTACTCTCCTGTAATTTCATCCCTCATCAATTTGATATCTTGCGAGTAATCAGGTTTATAGTTTTCTAAAATGAACTCCTCGGCGAGGGGAAACTCAATTTTTTCTTCAGAAGATCCTAAGCTCCATTTCCCTTGAAGTATCAGGTCTTTCCCGGCTTTGTAAATCCGTTCAATTGTCATTCCCTGCCAAAAGTCTTCCATGTCCTCAAACTCCTTTCTTGTTGTAAAGGTCGTTTCCGTAAATATCATTTATCACTATCACCGGAAAATCTTCAACTTCAAGTTTTAAAACCGCTTCGGCTCCAAGTTCGGGATAGGCGATGACTTCGGACTTTTTAATACATTTTGAAATCAAAGCGCCGATGCCGCCAATTGCCGCAAAATAAACTGCCTTATATTCCACAATCGCCTTTTTTACTTCTTCCGAACGGAAACCCTTGCCAATCATTCCCTTTAGCCCCTCTTTCAAAAGTCGGGGCGTGTAGACATCCATTCGGCCGCTCGTTGTCGGGCCGGCCGCGCCGATTATTGCCCCGGGTTTGGCAGGCGAAGGTCCCATATAATAGACAGTAGCTCCCTTAATGTCAAAAGGAGGAGTTTCTCCTCGGTCCAGAGCTTCGACTATTCTTTTGTGGGCCGCATCGCGGGCGACATAGAGCACGCCCGAAAGTAAAACCGAATCCCCGGCTTTCAAATTAGCAATAGTCTCGTCGGTTAAAGGCAAAATAACTTTTTTGTCGTTCATAATATCACCTCCGCATATCTTGCACTGTGGCACTGAAGATTGACTGCCAGCGGGAGAGAAGCAATATGGCAAGGTTCAACTTCAATATAACAGGCCAGAGCAGTGATTTTCCCTCCAAAGCCCTGGGGACCGATTTTTAAATTGTTCACCCCTTTAAGGATTTCCTTTTCCAATTCGGCGATTTCCGGATCAGGATTTGTCTCTCCAACTTTACGGAGGAGAGCTTTTTTTGCCAGAAACATTGCCCTCTCGGCCGAACCGCCACCGATTCCGAGGCCGATAATTATCGGTGGACAGGGATTGCTTCCAGCTTCCTCAACGCTCTTTACCACAAAATCCACAATCCCCTTTTTGCCGGCTGAAGGAGAAAGCATCTTCAATTTCGCCATATTTTCGCTTCCGCCGCCTTTTGGCATGACAATGATTTTTAAACTATTACCTTTGACAATATCAATATGAATGACGGCCGGCGTATTATCCCCGGTATTTTTGCGTGATATGGGATGGCAAATTGATTTACGGAGATAACCTTCCTTGTATCCAAGTCTGACACCCTCATTGATTGCTTCGGCTAAAATCCCTCCCTTAATCTGAACCTGATTGCCAATTTCCACAAAAACTATGGTACTGCCGCAATCCTGGCAAAGTGGAATTTCTTCTTTCAAAGCGATTCCGGCGTTCTCAAAAATTTTATCCAAAACCATTTTGCCAAGCGTACTGTCCTCTTGATTTAAAGCTTTTTCCAGCAGTTCATAGGTACTTTGTGGCAAGCAGAAATTTGCGGCCTTGCAAAGTTTGGTTACGGCTTTAATTACTTTTGAGCAATGAATTTCCCTCATTTTTTCCTCCTTCCAAATTACTGACCCAGAACCAGAGTCTTCGGCACGGTTCTGGATTAGTCCCGCACCGTGCTTCGCTCTGGTGCGGGACGGAATTTCTTAATTATTCCCTTTTTCATCAGAATTTCGGCTATTTTTTGGGTGCGCGATATTGTATTTTTGGCTTTTGTTCTCAATTCGTCTTCAGTGAGAATTTTCCTTGCCACTCCCTGCTCAATTGCCTTAAGCCCGACTGCCACTGCCTCTTCGACAAAAACGTCGGTATCATCCATTGTCGGCAAAATATGAAATTCATCCAATCCTTTTCGCTGTTGATATTTGGCAACTGCCATACTAGCTTCCACGGTCATTTCAGTGGTAATCTTTGAAGCCATTACATCGAGTGCCCCCCGGAAAACCGCCGGAAATATCAAGCTGTTATTGCACATATTTGGAAAATCCGTTCTGCCGGTTGCGACAATTTTTGCTCCCGCCTGCTTAGCTTCCTCGGGCCATATCTCTGGTATCGGATTTGCACATGGAAATACAATGGCATCTTTTGTCATTTGTTTTATCCATTCGGGTTTAACAACGCCCGGCCCTGGTTTGGTAAAAGATATCATTACATCCGCTCCCTTAAGAGCTTCTGGCACGCCTCCCTTAACCCGATCCGCATTTGTCCCGCTTAACATTTCTCCACGATACGGGAAAAGTTTTTCCAAATCCATCTCTTTTGTCAGCAAAGTTGGCTCTCCATTAACCAAATCCACTACTCTTATATTCCCCGGCGGTACGCCCATCTTAATGAGAACACGAACAACTGAATAACCTGCCGCCCCTATTCCAAGTTGGGAAAATATTACTCCTTCTTTCTTTTTCCCAACAAATTTTAATGCATTTATCACTCCCGCAAGCACTATTGCCGCTGTCCCCTGCTGGTCATCGTGCCAAATAGGAATTTCAAGTTCGTTCTGGAGCTTTTGCAAAATATAAAAACAATCCGGCTGGCGAATGTCTTCAAGATTTATGCCGCCAACGCTTGGGGTGACATTTTTGACAAGCTCAATAAACTTATCGGGATTTTTTTCTTTGACCGATAAAGACATTGCGTCAATTCCGCCAAATAAATTAAAAATCAAGGCCTTGCCTTCCATTACTGGCTCTCCTGCCTCGGGGCCAATATCGCCAAGACCTAAAACCCTGGTACCATTGGAAATAATCCAAACCCGGTTGGCTTTATTGGTAAATTCAAAAACCCTCATCGGGTCTTCCTTAATCGCCAGACAAGGTTTAGCTACACCGGGCGTATACCAGACTGACAAAGGATGCAGCTCCTCGATTTCTCTGGTCCAACATTTCGGCGCAACTCCGATTTTTCCGCCATAAAAAGCGTGGGCAAGCAAAGAAATCTTTCCTGGCTTTTCCGCTTTTGCTTTTAACTCTTCTCTGGTTAATTCTTTCTTCATCCTTATCTTTCCTCCTTTTAATATTTGGTTTTCAATGAACCATCCCCCTCTTATACAACAGAAAAAAATAAAAGTCAACCCCGTTAGAAGTCTGGAAGAAAAAATTTTACCCCGTTAGAGATTAAAAAGGTCAAGAGGGAAAGCAGAGATAACAAATCTCTAACGGGGTTTATCCTAAAATTTTTTCTTACCTAAATTGATTTTTTTTCTGCACTTACAATCTATTTTTCAAATAAGGCATAAAAATCAAAAATACACGACTTCTAACGGGGTCAACCCCCTTGACAAAAGTTTTTAAAATGATAATCTAAGATGAAATTGCAGTATCTTGAAAAATAAAAACCCTGTTGGGTCAAAAAGGAGGTAAAAATGGCTCAACCAAGTTTTGTAAAGAAAATTCAGCAAAGGGCAGAAAGCCCAAAGGTGCCTTCAGGAAGCGGAAGGTCAAGTAAGTGGGATAAAGTAAGTTTTGATGATTTAGTTTTTGTGCCAGCCCAGCTGGAAAAAAGACCAATTGATTATTTCAGACAAGAAGAAATAGAAAAGATTTCTTCTAAAACCATTGTTGGAAAACGCAGCAAGCGGCCAATTACCCTTGAAATTCCCATTGTGGTAGCAGCAATGAGTTTTGGTGCTTTATCCGAAACGGCTAAATTGGCTATTGCCAAAGCGAGCACCATTGCCGGAACCGCTGATAATACCGGTGAGGGCGGAATGCTTCCAGAAGAAAGAAAAATGGCAAAATTATTAATTGCCCAATATTCCACGGGCAGATTCGGAGTTGATGAAAATTATCTAAAGTCAGCTGATGCTATTGAAGTAAAAATTGGCCAGGGAGCAAAACCTGGTCAGGGTGGCCTGCTTTTAGCAAAGAAAGTTACTGAAAAAATAGCAAAGACCAGAAAGGTTTCAATGGGACAGGATATCCATTCTCCGCCATATCACCGAGATATTCATTCAATTAAAGAGCTCAAAAAGAGAATTGAAGAATTGCGGGAAATTACCGGCGGTGTGCCAATTATTTTAAAGCTTGGGGCTCCGGTTGAAGAAGACGTAATTCTGGCAGTAAAAGCCAATCCCGATATTATAGCTATTGACGGTCTGGCTGGTGGTACCGGCGCTTCGCCCATAGTAATGCTTGAGGAAGTTGGCATTCCTACCCTGCCTATTTTGGTCAGAGCAAGAATGGTCCTGAACGAAATGGGAGCGAAACAGGAGCTCTGGATTGGCGGCGGCTTGAATACCGGCGGCGATGTTGCCAAGGCTTTGGCTTTGGGTGCTGATGCGGTTTTTGTGGGAACTCCTTTGATGATTGCCATGGGCTGCGCCTATTGCCAGAAATGTTATTTAGGAGAATGTCCTTTTGGAATTGCGACCCAGAATCCTGAACTTGAAGCCAAATTGAATCTTGAAGAAGCCGCTCAGAAAATTGCCAATTTCATGCTCTCCTGCACCGAAGAGGCAAAAATGATTGCCGGCGCCGTTGGCAGGAATGATATCCATAAATTGAACAAGGACGACCTTCGAGCTCTGGATCCATTTATTGCCGAACTTACCGGAGTAAAAACTGTTTAAATTAAAAAATATTTTAAAGCCAGTCACAAAATGATTGGCTTTTATTTTTAAAAAATTTGTGCTATTTTTAGAACAATATGCAAAAATTAAAAGCTGCTATAATAGGTGCTGGTGTTTGCGGACTTTATTTAGCTTGGAAGCTTTCCCAAAAAGGACACGAGGTCACGGTTTTTGAAAAAAGAGAAAAAATCGGCAAGGAATGCTGCTCCAGTCTTTTTTCCGAAAGAATTTTAGAATTTATTCCCCAGGCAAAAAATTTGATTGAAAGGGAGTTTAAAACTTGCTTAATCCACTTTCCGCGGAGAACAATCAAAATAAAATTTAAAAAGAAAGTTTTTTTTGTTGAACATTCAAAACTGGATAATTTAGTTGCGAAACTCGCCAGAAATTCCGGCGCGGAAATTCTTTTAAATCAGGGATTAAAGGAATTGCCTTCTGATTTTGATAGAATTATCGGCTGCGATGGTGCCTTATCTTTTGTCCGGAGAAAACTTAATCTGCCTAATCCCAAATTTTATCTGGGAATTCAAAAATATGTTTCACCCTGTACCGTACGGTACGGGGTTTCACGTGAAACATCAGAAGATAATTTTCCGCGTAAATCAGCGGAGGCGGCTTCATATAAGGACAGGCTGAGCACTGACCTTCCAGCCGCCCCAGTCAGCGTAAATCCGCGTGAAATGGAACGAAATTATACAGAAAGTTTGAATGTATTAGAAACCTGGCCAATTAAAGGCGGTTTTTTGTGGAAAGCATCAAAACCCCGCACCAGAACAAGTTCGGTACGGGGCAGGGGGAATACCCTGGAATATGGCATTATGTCTCTCCCGCTAAAAGCCGAAAAACTTTTCGGAGAATTCTTAAAAAAACAAGGGTTAAATTCAGAAAATTTAAAATCCGCCTTAATACCACAAGGTCTAATCTTGCCAAAACATCAAAAAATCACTCTTTGCGGCGATGCGGCCGGACTTTGCAAACCCTGGAGCGGCGGCGGAGTTATCTGGGGATTGACCGCCGCCAATATTTTGATAAAATACTTTCCTGACTTTTTGGCCTATCGAAAGGCAGCAAGAAAATTTTTCCTTCCCCAAATTTTAATTTCCAAAACAGCCAAAAACTTAGTTTATTTTTTAGGATTCAATTCCCCCTGGCTTTTGCCAAAACAAATAACAGTTGATAACGACTTTCTGTTTTAAACTTAACACTGTAGTGAAATTTTGGATTGTCCCGCTGGGACAAAAAAGAAAATTTCAAAGAAATTCTATCTTCAAAATTCTACTATGAGGCTTAGCTGGCCTCTTTATTTTTGGTTGAAATTTGATATAGTATAATCAAGCTATGAGCAGAACCCAAACGAAACAAAAAGAAAAATTACCAGCTTTTTTGAAGCCCCTTTTTTGGTCTTATAAATTTCCCTTAATTGACCCCCAAAAGAACAAACAAATAATTATAATTAACACTATCAATTATGGGGACTGGAAGCATTGGCAATGGCTGATAAAAAAATATGGGAAAAAAGAGGTAAAAAAAAATATTAAAGAGACTCCGAAAACCGCATTTCGAGACCGCGCCCTAAAATTAATTTGTCTTCTGCTAAAAATTAAAAAGTTAAAATATGCATCCCGAAGCGATTACATCAAAGCAAAAAAGCATATTTGATAAATTGGAAAGTTTTCCTGAATATTATTTGGCTGGCGGAACCGCCCTGGCCCTCCAAATTGGCCACCGACTATCAATTGATTTTGATTTTTTCTCTGAAAAAGAAATTTCTGTCCAAGTACTCCCCAAAATTAAAAAAATTTTCCGAAATTTCAAAATTGAGGTCGTAATTAACCATCCAGAACAGCTCACGGTAAGATTAGATGGAATAAATCTCACTTTCGTAAAATACCCCTTTCCGCCGATTTTCAAATTGGAAAAATATAAAGGAGTGAAACTGCTCTCCATTCCCGAAATTGCCGCCACCAAGGCCTATGTTTTGGGAAGGAGGGCGACCCAAAAAGATTATATAGATTTGTATTATATTTTAAGGGGGAAATATTTAACTTTGGAAAAATTAATTAAAATTGCTTCAAAAAAATATAAAGAGTTTAACCCAAGATTGTTTTTGGAACAGTTAATTTATTTGGAAGATGTAGAGAATATCCAAATTCAATTTTTGAAAAGAGGAGCATCAAAAAGAGAAATTAAAATTTTTTTTCAAAATCAAATCAAAAAAGTTAAGCTTTAATAAAGTTCCTTAAAAATTAAGGAGGTGGAAATTGCGAGCCAAAATTGATTTGCATATGCATTCCCACTGGTCTGACGGCGAACTTTCCCCTGAAGAATTAATCCGAGAATGTAAAAAACTGAATTTAAAAATTGTCTCCCTGACCGACCATGAAACCGTTTGGGGCGTTGAGGAAGCGATTCAAAAGGGACAGGAAATCGGGGTGACGGTTATTCCCGGCATTGAATTTTCCTGCAATTTCAACAACGAAGAGCATCATATTCTCGGCTATTTTATAGATTACAAGAACGCCGAACTTTTGGAATTTCTCCGCGAAGTCGGCAGAAGGCGCCGGGAAAGATTTTTAAAAATGATTGAAAAAATAAAAGGATTGGGATTCGAGGTAGAATATTCTGATGCTAAAAAATACGCCAAAGGAGTTCTGGCCCGACCTCATTTAGCCAGGGCTGTCATCAAAAACGAAAAAAATCTTCCGCTTCTCAATGAACTCGGAATTGACACTAAATACGAAAGAGGTTTTTTCAAAAGGTATCTTGCGGAGGGAAAAGAAGCTTATGTGGATTGGGAAAGACCCGACATTTTTGAGATAATTTCTTTAATTAAAAAGCTGGGGGGAATTGCAATCTGGGCCCATCCTCTTTGGAAGAGTAAATCTCTGAAAAAAGTTAAAAAATCACTGGCTGAATTTAAAAAAGCCGGACTTGCCGGAATAGAAGTTTTTTATCCCTGGCATAGCGGATGGCAGACAAAAAAACTTTATCAAATCTCCAAAGAATTCAACCTTCTTGTCAGCGCCGGTTCGGATTTCCATTCCTTTGCCTTTAATATGTACAGCCGGATCTTTGCCTGGAAAGGTTATGGAATAAAAGAAAAATTTGAATGGCTTACCCGCCAAAATTCTTGAAAGCAAAACTTGGGTAAGCTTTAAAAAACAAAAATAGTGCCTAGGTACACACCTAATTGCTTAAAAAACCGAGCGATTTGCCCGGTTTTTTGTTTTTTAGACTGGTGGGCTGTTTTTTAAAAAATCATTTTGACGAAAAGGCAAAAAGAGAGTAATGTAAAAATGAAAAAGCATAAAATCAAATTATTTATGTGAGCGAACTTTCATCATTGGAACAACCAAAAAACAAGCCAGAAAAGCCGACTCTGGAAGAAAAACTCCACGAAGAATATCCGAAACTGGAATCTCGGCTGACTTTTACCTGGCCTTTAAGCGAAAGAAGAAGAGAAGCTATAAAAATGCTCAATTCAGGAACTTTTGAGCCAGAAAGAGTATTAAAACTTTTAAAAAGCAGTGATTTTGTTGAACGAAAAGTAGGATTATTTTTGATTAAGGAATGTTCTCCAATATTAACAGATTCTTCAAAAGAAAATTATGCAAAAATCCAGTCTGTCTTAGAAAAGATGAGCGAGGAGATGGGTGGGGGTTATTCTGAGAGAAAAGCAGTGGCTCAAACCAGAATAAAAATTCTTGTTGAAACTGAAGGTGAAAAAGCTCTACCTATTCTGGAGAAAATGCTCAAGGATAACAAAGATGACTATGCTGTTAAGGAGTCGGTGATTCCCGCTTTTGGTTGTATCGGTGAAAAAGCTTTACCTATTCTTGAGAGAACGGTTTTTGACGACAATTATCATTTTGAGAGGCGTTTATTGTTTGAGACTATGGGGGACATCGGTGAAAAAGCCCTGCCTGTTTTGGAGAAAATGAGCGAAAATGAAGAATGTCTCGTGAGGCGACTAACAGTTTATGCTCTCGGTCGTATTGGCGAAAAGGCCCTGCCAATTTTGGAAAAAATGAGCGAGAATGAGAATAGCCCATTTATCAGTGGAATGGTGATTCGGGCCAAGATAAAAGTCATTGCCGAAACCCAGGGCAAAAAGGCCCTACCAATTTTAGAGAAAATGAGCCAGGACAAGGATTTTCATGTTAGCGAAGCAGCAAAAGAAGAAATGAATAGACTAAAACAACCTTCTTGGTTAGAACATCAAAAGTTTTTAAGAAGCAGAAAACCCTTGTTTGCCACTCCCTACACAAAAGAATTGGCCCAAAGAATTATCAAGGTTTCGGAAATTGCCAAAGATTTACAGAATAAATTTGGGGATAAATTCATCGGTCTGACTATTTTTGGCAGCACGGCCAAAGGTTATTTTAAACCCGGTTCTGACCTTGACTGGGGAATTATAGCCAAAGATAAAGAAGTTTCTGAATATTTTCGGAAAAAAGCTGCTTCTTTAAATCTTTGTTTTGAGCATTATGTTCAAGTAGACAAGGAAAATAAACTTAAGGACAAATGGGATGTTTTGTTTTACGGTTTGTTTTTCGGAAATCGCCAAAAACTACTTAAGCTTCAAGAAAAAACCTTGGAAACTCTCTCTGAAGGATGGTGGGACGACATCAGAAAATTTATTATGGGCATGGAAACAGATGTAGACAAAGCGATCGAAAGATTCGGCCTCCAGAAAAAAGAACTGGAAAAAATTAAGCAATTTGCTCTGCTTTTAAGAGTGCCGCCGCCATATCAAGAGGCCCTGAACGCTATCCGCTCCCAGAGACAAAAATTGTCTTAATTTTATGAGTCTGGTGAAAAATGCTGTTTTTAATCTTTTATGGCAAGCCTCTGTCGCTTCAAATGTTTCAAATCTCTGCGATCGCAGAGATTTGAAACATTTTATTTTATTAAAAAGCTACTTATTCACCAAACTCTAACTTAGTTATTTAACTATGGCAACAAAATCTCTGGGCAATTTGGGCGAAGATTTGGCTCAAAAATATCTCAAAGAAAAAGGATATAAAATTTTGGAAAGAAACTGGAAAACCCCTTCAACAGGTTCGGGTCAGATTCGCCAAAAGGAAATTGATATTGTCGCTCAAAAAAACGGAGTGATTGTTTTTATTGAAGTGAAAACATTATTGACAAGCGGCAAAAACCCAAACAGATTTTTAGCCGAAGAAAGCATTGGCCCGGAAAAAAGAAAAAATCTGATTTTCGCCTCAAAATCCTATCTTATCTCAAAAAGAATTCCCGAGGAGACGCCATGGCAGATTGATGTAATTTCAGTAGAAATTGACCAGGAAAATAAACCAAAATTTTTTCATTTTGAAAATGAAATTTGTTAAAAACGGGGTCAACCCCGTTAGAAGTCTGGTGATATCCTGGACAAAATTAATATTCAGATTATGCAAAATTTAAATTTACCCCGTTAGAAATTCGCGATGATTTAACGCGTTGTAGCTCAAATTAATGCTCTGGTTTGTTGTTTTCTTACCAGAAAAGAACGTTATTGTTCTTTTCTGGCCACGAATAGACATTGCGAATTTCTAACGGGGTTTACTTCACGAGCCATTGATAATAGAAAAAATTTTTTCAAAATTTTTTCGTGCAAGACTTCTAACGGGGTTGACTTGCAATAAATCTTCTGCTACGCTCTCTTTTGGAGCATTAAAAAGCACTTTGAAAACGGAGAAATTGAAATGAAAAAATTGGAAACATTCCTGAAAAAGTTTGAACTTACAACTTTCTTTTTGGTCCTTGTTATTTTGCCTTTGTCTTTTATTTTTAAAAATACCCTGTTTTTTCAAATAATTTCCTGGTCGGCAGTCATCCTTCTTACCTTAAACAGCATCCCCCAGATTATTCTAAACTGGAAACGAAAATCTACCGAAGGCCTAAGCTGGCAGATGTTTATATTTCTGCTTTTTGGAATGGTAATAATGTTCATCAGGTCTTTAGCCGAAACCAATGACTTCCTTATCAGATTCAATTACGGATTTGGCGGGTTCCTTTCATTGCTC
>Ga0315282_10010951_pt1 | contig 14139 bp, 12 predicted proteins | sample YL17G07_20_MG_FD_203693 | JGI IMG/M metagenome (GOLD analysis project Ga0315282, IMG submission 203693) | Sediment microbial communities from Yellowstone Lake, YNP, Wyoming, USA - YL17G07_20 | ecosystem: Environmental > Aquatic > Freshwater > Lake > Sediment | place: USA: Wyoming | collected... | reverse complement strand
AAAATTGTATTGATTGATCTGGTCATAGTTTCTTTATGTCATTCTGACCCCGCACTTGATGTGGGGAAAGAATCTCATACTCATAAAATATCACTGCTATTATATGAGATCCTTCGGCATTGCCTCAGAATGACAAAATTAAATTAAAATATCTAACAAAGCGACCTGCTTTCAGTATACCCCCCCGAAACAATCCTGCAACTTAATTTATATGCCCAACGCCACAACAAAAATCACTAAAATAAATATGGATGATTTTGTGCTATTTTTTTTGTCTATGGTTTTGTTAATGTTTTAATTACTTCGTGAATTTGAAGGTGGAGAGGATTTGATCGAAGGTTTTTGAATAACCTAAATTCGAATTGAAATAATATAGATTATTTCCTTTAGTCACGAACCACTCCGGTGCTCCACAACCAACTCCTTCACATTGAAATATAACCTTTAAGCCACTAATACCACCAATTTCATAACTATTTTTTGTAAAACTTATGCCCGCCTGGGCAAATTTATCTTTGATAACCGAATCTAGTGATTTTTGCGAGGAATATGCCTCTACCTTGACCTCCAACGCATTCGCATGAGGACCAGGAATACCGCCATTAATTTCTTTAGTTGGCTGAAAAAACACATCACTTTGATTTCCTGCATATAAATACCAATCACTCGGGTACTTCATCTCAAACCCATACTTTGTGTTCGTATACGTCTTCCATCCCGAAAAAACATCAACCTGCGCCTGTTCGGATTTATTGAAAAGAATATCATTGGCCTGCATCTGGCTGCTGGCCTGGTTGGCTTCCTCTTCTAAAGAGCTTAAAACAGTCTGCCAGATTATAACAACGCAAACTATCGCCGCAATGAATATTAAAATAAAAGTCCCGCGCTGGGTGCTTATTTTATTTCCCCTTTTTTTCTTAGCCATAAGTTTTGCTATTTTACATAAGAGCAAAAAGCTATGATTTAGATTCTTGCCCTGCATAACAGCAATATATTTAACTTACTTTCAGTCTACTACGGAAAAAAATATTACCAAAGCCAAGTTATCCACAAAACAAAAAGCGGCTCAAATGGCCGCTTTCCGATTAAAATTTATTTACTATGCCTTCGCCGCAACCGCTTCTCTTATCTCTGTTTGCGGCTTGATAACAATATTTTCCTCTTCGGCCGCGTCTATTTCAACTTTATCCCCTTCTTTAATCTGGCCGGAAATGATCTGCCGTGCTATTTCATCCAAAATCATCTGCTGAATAATCCTCTTTAAAGGCCTGGCTCCGTAATTAGGATCATAGCCCTTCTCGGCCAATAATTTTTTCGCCCGGGCAGTAACTTTTATTTTAATTTTCTTTTCCGCCAGCCTTCCTGATAATTTATCCAGCTGCAGGTCAACAATTTTTATAAGATTCTGCCGGGATAAACTGTCAAAAACAATAATCTCATCTATGCGGTTGATAAATTCCGGCTTAAAATGCCGGCGCAATGCCTCTAAAACCTGCCCTCTCATTTCTGTTCGGGAAGCTTTCCCTTTTTCTTTTTCCTCCTCCGGCTCTTCGGTAAAGCCAAGGGTAAATTTCTTAATAATATCGTTGCCAATATTGGAGGTCATAATTATAATAGTATTTTTGAAATTCACCACCCTGCCTTTCCCGTCTGTCAGGCGCCCATTATCCATAACTTGCAGAAGAATATGAAAAGCCTCTGGATGGGCTTTTTCCACTTCATCAAGCAAAATAACGCTATATGGCTTGCGCCTGACCGCTTCGGTCAATTGGCCGCCTTCTTCATAACCAACATAGCCCGGCGGCGAACCAACCATTCTGGAAACCGCGTGCCTTTCCATATACTCTGACATATCCAGCTGAATAATCGCATTCTCGTCATTAAACATAAATTCAGCCAGAGCTTTAGATAATTCTGTTTTGCCAACGCCGGTCGGCCCCATAAACAAAAATGAGCCGATTGGTTTGTTTTCTTCTGCTATACCAGCTCTGGCGCGGCGCACGGCCGCTGAAACCGCGGCAATCGCCTCTTTCTGATTAACCACCCGCTTATGCAGCTCGTCTTCCATGCGGGACAATTTTTCCGCTTCAGATTCCAGCATCCGCTCAACCGGAATGCCTGTCCAACGCGCCACAACTTTAGCCACATCCTCCTCGTTGATTTCTTCTTTCAAAATAGGATGGTCTTTTTGGATGTCCGCCAATTTTTTCTGGAATGACTTAATCTCCTTTTCTATTTCAGGAATCTGGCCATAGCGCACTTCAGCGACTTTCTGCAGCTCGCCCGAGCGCTCGGCAATATCCGCCTCCTGCTTCAAGCGGTCGATTTTAGTTTTTGATTCACGGATTTTAGAAATAATATCTTTTTCCGATTTCCAGCGGATTTCCAGGCTGCTGGTTGATTCCCTTAATTCCGCTAAATCCTTCTCTATTTTCCTCATTTTGGCGCGCGACTCGGAATTCTTTTCTTTTTTCAAGGCGGCTTTCTCAATTTCCAGCTTCATCATCTTGCGCTTGGCCTGGTCAAGCTCTGTTGGCATGCTGTCTATTTCCATGCGCAAGGCAGAGGCCGCTTCGTCCATTAAATCAACCGCTTTGTCAGGCAAAAAACGGTCAGAAATATAGCGTGAAGATAAGTTTGCTGCAGACACCAGCGCCAGATCAGTGATGCGAACTCCGTGATGAACCTCATATTTTTCTTTAATGCCGCGCAGAATAGAAATTGTGTCTTCAATGGAGGGCTCAACAACAATAACCGGCTGAAACCTTCTTTCCAAAGCCGGGTCTTTCTCAATATATTTTTGGTATTCTTTCAAAGTTGTGGCTCCAATTGCCCTTAATTCCCCTCTGGCCAAGGCCGGCTTTAATAAATTAGAAGCGTCAATAGAGCCTTCGGCAGCGCCAGCGCCAACCAAGGTATGAAGCTCATCAATAAATAAAATATATTTTCCGGCTGACCTGTCTATCTCCTTTAGAACTGCTTTTATCCTGTCTTCAAACTCGCCTCGGTATTTTGTTCCGGCTACCATGGCCCCTAAATCAAGAGCAATTAATTCTTTTTCTTTAATTGATTCCGGCACATCGCCAGCCACAATTCTCTGCGCCAATCCTTCAACAATAGCTGTTTTTCCCACGCCGGCCTCGCCGATTAAAACCGGATTATTTTTGGTCCGGCGAGAAAGGACTTGCATAACCCGCCTGATTTCCTCATCCCGGCCAATAACCGGATCAAGCTTTTCCTGCCGCGCCAGCTGCGTTAAATTGCGGGCGTATTTTTCCAAAACCTGATATTTTGATTCCGGCTCAATATCGGTAACATGCTGAGCTCCCCTGACATCTTTTAACACCTCTAAAATCTTTTGCGGATTAACGCCAAAAGACTTAAGCAGCTCCCTGATATTGGACGAAACTTCCATGGCGGCCAACAAAAGATGTTCACAAGAAATATATTCATCTTGCAGGTTTTTTGCCGCCTGCGACGCAAAATTAAGGACTTTATTCAGTTCTTGCGTAATAAAAATCTGGCCAACCGGCGAGTCACCTGAAACTTGGGGCAAACGGCCCATTTCCTTTTCAATTTCTGCTTCCAAAAAAGAGATATTAACATCCAGCCGCTCTAAAATCGGCGCCACCACAGTTTCTTTCTGCCGCACCAAAGCAGCCAAAAGATGAATGGTATTAATTTGCTGATGGTTTTTTTCAGAAGCTATAATATGCGCATCGCGCAATGCTTCCTGAGCCTTGATTGTAAATCTTTCTATCTGCACGTAAAGAAATTCAAAACTTAAAAGTCAAAGGTCAAAAGTACAGTTTAAAAGTCAAAAGTTTCCATAAAAACTATCTTACTTTTGAATTTTGACTTGAAATTTTGATTTTTGCATTTTAAATTTTGACTTAAATATTATCTCTCCCCTAAAACTACCCTCATTTCCATCTCCTTGCCGTCCCGTAATACTTTCAAAGTTACTTTATCCCCAACATTATGGTCTTGGATTATTTTAGCCAAAGAATGGTCTTTGTCAATCTTTTGGCCATCCGCTTCCAAAATTATATCATTTTCCTTCAGCCCGGCTTTTTCCGCTGCGCTGCTCGGAGTAATTGCCGGCTCACTGGAATTACTGCCCGAAACAATCAAAGCGCCATAATCAACCGGCAAATTCTTTTCAGATTTTAGAGAAGGGGTAATCAAAGTATAGCGGATGCCTAAAAATGGATAAGTGATCTTGCCGGTTTTCTGGACTTGCTCAATATCCTTTTTAGCTAAATTTATAGGCAAGGCAAAGCCAATGCTCTGGGCGCCCGATGCCATTGCCACATCTATGCCGACAACTTCTCCATTAAGGTTTAAAAGCGGACCGCCTGAATTTCCTGGGTTGACAGCGGCATCAGTTTGAATCAGCCCTTCTAAATTTTCCGCTCCGCCGGCGCTGGCCGCCGTAATGGTTCTTTGCAAGCCGGAAACAACGCCGACTGAAACAGTATTCCTGAATTCTCCCAGCGCGTTGCCAATGGCAATGGCAGTCTGGCCTATTTGGATATTATCTGAATTGCCAAGATTAACCGTTGGCATATTGTTCTTATCTATTTTCAAGATAGCAATGTCCTGCACCGGGTCCTTCGCCAAAATTTTGGCTGGATATTTTTGGCCGTCGTTGGTCAAAACAGTATATTCTGCGCCGCTGATATCAACAACATGCTTATTGGTTAGAATCATGCCGTCAGAAGAAATTATAAATCCTGTTCCCCCGCCCACTTCCTGCTGTTGGGTTCCCTTCTGGCTATATTGCGGTATTTGAAAACTAAAGCCGGGAAAGAGGTCACCGAATGGATTAAAATTCTGGTACTGCTGCTCAATTATCGGCAAATCTTTGGTGGCAATAACAGAAACAACTGCCGGCGAAACATCCTTGACAACCTCAACTGTTGTTTCCTGAATTGGCACGCTGGATCCCTGATACGCTGCAGCTTGCTGCTGGCTGTTTTTATTATGCGCCAGCCAATTGAAAGCAACCCCGCCGGCCAGAAAGCCAAAAATCAGTGAGGTTACAATACTAACAGCAACTACAATCGTAATAAATTTTTTCTGCTGGGTTTCCATACTGTCTTAAAACTTAAAACCTGAAACCTAAAACTTTTTCGTTTCAAGTTTCACGTTTTACGCTTCATGTAGTCCTCAATCGCCTTATGCAACCCCTCGGCCGCCAAATTAGAGCAATGCATTTTAATCGGCGGCAAACTGCCCAAAGCGTCAGCCACATCTTTTCTGGTGATTTTTTTCGCTTCTTCCAAAGTTTTCCCTTTAGCCAGTTCTGTGATCATAGAAGAAGTGGCAATGGCCGCAGCGCAGCCCAATGTTTCAAACTTGATATCTTCAATAATATAATCCTTTCCGCCGGAGGCGGATCCGCCTTTGGCGGAAACTTTAATATAAATCTTCATTTCATCTCCACAAGCAATATTGCCGGCAATTCCCACTCCGTCCGGATTCTCCATGGCTCCCATATTCTGCGGATTAATAAAATGCTCTAATACTTTTTGTGAATAATCTATGGCCATTGTTCTTTATGTCATTCCCGTGAAAACGGAAATCCAAGAATTAAATATTTTTAACAAATTTCCTCAAATATTTAATATCGTTATTGGCAATATCTTTAGCCGTCAATCCTAATTTTTTCTTATATTTATTAAATCCTTTATCTTCTCCTATTTCCGTGGCAATATGCGCGTCGCTGCCCAATAAAATTTTTTGCTTATTCTGTTTAACAACTTTTATCATTCTGCTTATTCGCTCCACTACTTCATCTGGTATCTTTTTCTTCGAAAATACTGCGATACTTATCTCTAATAACTTTCCTTGATCGCACGCTGTTTGCGCCACTTTTTCAATATTAACCGGAAAGACTATCCTGTAAATATGATTCAAAGTATTGATCTGGGGATTCGCCATTGCTGCCAGCATAGCCTGGGTATTTTCTTTTTCGCTTTTCCCTTCATAAGAAGTCGTTTGATGAAGGCCGGCTGAAAGATAATCGCACCTTTGAAGCAGCCATTCCGGCAAATCAACCTCGCCCTTTTTATTTAAAATATTAAGCTCCGCTCCAAAAAGCATTTTTACGCCAAGTATTTTCCGCGGGAGGCGGTAAAGCTGGGAAAAATAATTATTCGTTGCCGAACCTAATACGGCCGGACCATGTTCTGTAATTCCTAAAATTTTCACGCCTCTCTTTTTAGCTTCAGCCGCCATCTCATAAATTGTGTTAAATGCATGCCCTGAAGCAATTGTATGCGTATGCAAATCAATTTTCAACATGGCTGGTTTTTCTTATATAAACAAACTACTGTGTCCAATGGCTCAATTCCTTTAAAATACTTGCAAATAGAAATATTTTTCACTGCGCATTTATGCTCATCCGTATTTTCATCTAAATTCCACGGGCATTTATCTTGCTGCCAACTAATATCTTTTTTATTGCTAGCCAAATCAATATCCTATAATTTTAGAAAAATTACAGCGAAGCGATTAGATATTCGCCCCTTTTAATTTTAATAATTTTTCATTTTGCATTTTTTTATTTTAATATTCGCGATTATTCGCGCGGCATTCGTATTTTATTCGCGATATTCAGCATCCAAAATCATCCGGCAGTTTCTTTTTCGCCTCGCCCTTTTGCCCGCTAATATTCCTTAAGCGTTCCACAGCCTTCGGCAAAATTTCCAAGACCCTGTCAATATCTTCTTCTTTGGTATATTTTCCCAAAGTCATTCTGATGCTTGAGTGAGTCTCTTCAGGCCCTAACCCCAAAGCAATCAAAACATGCGAAGGGTTAAGGTTTTCTGAAGCGCAGGCCGAGCCGGTTGAAACCGCAATGCCTTCCAGATCCAGCGCCAGCAAAATCGCTTCTCCCTCTGCTCCCGGAAAACTGAAATTGGCATTGTTCAGCAATCTTTTTTCCCGCGACCCGTTTAATTTAGCATTCGGCACATTTCTTAAAATATTATCAATTAATTTATCTCTCAATCGCTCGATTTCCTTTATACTTACTACATTATACTTTATACTTTTTATCGCTTCCCCTAATCCCACAATCCCCGGCGTATTAAGGGTTCCGGCCCTTAATTTAAATTCCTGCTCCCCGCCATCTTGGATTCGCTTAATCGGCGTGCCTTTTCTTATGTATAGCGCGCCAACTCCCTTTGGCCCGTAAAACTTATGGGCCGACAATGATAACAAATCAGCGCCCAATCTATCAACATTACAATCAAGATAATTTATCGCCTGTACTGCGTCAACATGAAAATACAATTTATTCTTCGAGCTTGTCGAGAAGTTTTCATTATTTTTTCTTTTTATCACTTCCCCGATCTCTTTAATCGGCTGCACTGTCCCAATCTCATTATTCGCATACATTATGGAAACTAAAATGGTGTTTTCTTTTATCGCCTTTTCTACGCTTTCAACTTCAACCAACCCTTCCTTATCAACCGGCAAATAAGTTACTTCTGCCAGTCCGTCTTTTTCCAGCGCTTCGCACGAATGTATAACACAATGGTGCTCAATTGCGGAAGTTATAATATGAGGAACAAATCCAGCTCCGCGCATCTGCCGTATCTTTTTTACTACTCCTTTCAAAGCCAAATTATTACTCTCGGTCGCGCAGCTGGTAAAAATAATTTCTTCGGGCGCGCAACCCAAAAACTCCGCCGCTTGCGCGCGAGCTTTTTCAACCGCTTCGCGCGCTTCCCTGCCAAATTGATGGGCCGAAGAAGCATTGCCGAACGTCTCGCAGAAAAACGGCTTCATTGCGCCAAAAACCGCCTCATCCATGGGCGTTGTGGCTGCATAATCTAAATATATTTTTTCCTTTGCCATAAACAAATTTTAGCTAAACCAAGCATTGTTGTCAAACTTCGGCATTTTATGATCACTTTCATTATATTTTAATACATACAATATCAATACTTCATCGCATTTTACATATACTCGCTATAGCAAATATATGCAAATTAGAATTCATAAGCTAAAAAATTTTTTGAAGACCAATTCATTATCAATTGAATGGGCAATAATAAACCTTACGAATTTTCTAATATTATATATTTTAGAAACATATTCAACTTCATCTTCGCATGGATACGGCGAAATAAAAACGCTTTTTTGAAATTCGCAAAATCCCATCTTTTTTAAACGAAATCTCAAAATATCCCTAGCTTTCTTTCGATTTTCGGGAATATCAAATAATACCAATCGCCATTTTTTATCCCATTTAACCATAGGATTTATTCGCATTTCTTCTATTTGATAAGTCAAAGCTTTTAACTTCCCTGCCCCCGTAAGAACAATGGTCACATAGCCGTCTTTATTTTCATTGCGGCTCACAAGCTTCGACTGATATAAACCCCTAATTGCTCTATTAAACGCATAGCGATTAATATTTTTCCACTCCTTGCAGACGCGCTTGACAATCCACGTCGATTTCTTTGGCGACCTCACCATGGATAAGGCAAAACCGGCTAAAAGTAAAAGCATTATTTTTTGTTGTATTTTCCCTGGTCCCCGTGGCATAATTTAAAATCTTATTATCGTATTTATTATTATTTATTCCATTTATTCGATTTTAACATATACTTGCTATAGCGAGTATATGTTAAATTATATCTATATCTGCGCGATTATATCTGCATAGGCTGATTAGAAATCAGGTTTCAAACAACAAGGCTGCCCCTAGCGCCCCGCCAAAACGGCTCATTTCGCTGAATAAAATCTCTGTCTTTCTGGCTGCTGGCGAAATAACTAATTTTTCTATCTTCTTTTTTGCCCCGGGTAAAACAAATTCTTTCATCCAGCTCGCGCCCCCGCCAATAATTATTGCTTCGGGGTCAAAAATGTTGATTATATTCGCCAATCCAATGCCCAAATCTTCGCTGATGCGCCGGAAAGCTTCTTGCGCCCGCTTGTCTCCCGAACGAACCAAATCTTCCGCTTTAAAAGAATCAACTCCCAGCAAACGCCTAATGGCTTTGGTTGAAGCCATATCCTCAAAATCCAATTCCTGGCAAATGTCCAAAATCATGTGGCCTGCTTCGCCTGCCGCTCCATGGCTGCCAAAAATTATTTTCCCGTCAACCAGAAAAGCCCCGCCGATGCCTGTCCCCAAGGTCAGATAAAAAACATTTTTCAGCCCTTTAGCTAAGCCAGCTTCTTTCTCGGCTATCAAATAGCAATGCACATCATGCTCTATTTTAACCAAATAAGGCTTAAATTTTTCCTCTAAGGTTTTTTTAAGCGGCTGGCCATTTAAAAATTGGATATTGGGGCTATTGAGCATTTTTTCCCTTTTGGCGTCCAAAGCGCCGGCAAAAGAAAAGCCAAGGCCGCTGATTTTATCCGCCTCAATGCCTGAAGTTAAATCTTTAAACATTTTGTCCAACACTAAAACCAACACCTCAAAACTTCCGGGTAAATCCTCAACAGTTGAATTAACAATATTTTTGTTTTCCACTAAAGCGGCTTTAACCCTTAAACCGCCAATATCAAAGCCAATGTAATACATAAAAATTGTCACTATTAGCGCCTAACCGCTATTGGCTAATTACTATTTTAGCCGTTTCCCAAAATCTATCGTCATTATGTTTTGTTTTCATCCAATACCACCACTCCGCGCCCCATAAATAAACTTCCGGAAAACCAACTTGCTTGGCATATTCTATATTAGCATGAAACTGTTCAATGTTCATAGACTTGGCTTGTTCCTCCAAAGATGTTTCGTAAAGCAGCTTGGGCCCCCAGGGCTCGGCTTGCAATTCTGAAACTATAATCGGCCTACCCGGATAAAACCAATGGACAATATTTGTCTTCAGCCAGAAAAATCGCGGTGGCAAAGGATAAACCAAATAACCAATATATTTATTATAAACAGTCCTATACATAGTTGTGCCGAAAACATCCGCCTGCTTGGCCGCCTGGACCCACATGCTTAACTCGCCGCTGTCAGTCACCATTATTTTGTGCTGGCTGTCCAATGATTTGACTAAAGAAACTTCTTTGCCTAAAAAATCCGCTCCGAATAAAGGGCACTCGCCGAAATTCAAAAAAGGTTCGTTCTCCACCTGCCAAAGATAAAGATTGGGAGTTTCTTTATATTTACCAACAATTTGGGTTAGTAAATTCAAAACCTGCTCTTGTTGGCCGGCGCTGTCCAAAGACGAAGCCCAAGCCGGCAAATGGCATTCGGGCCAGCGGGGAAGCTTGCGCCCGATAACCAAAATCAGCTTGATGTTTCTTTTTTCGGCTTCGCTTATCATCCAATCATAATCCTTAAAATCAAATTCGCCTGTTTTCGGCTCAACATCCTCCCAATAAATAGGCAGGCGCAAAGATGGCGGCTTTAATCCGTCTAAAATGGCCAGATATGTTTCTTGCCAATCCAACCCCATCTCTATGGCAAAAGGCTTGGAAAAAGCCGTTCCCCATTTAATATCTTTGGTCACTCCAAAAGGCGCCCGCGACAAATAAAAAATAGCTGCTAAAATAGCTAAAATTATAATTAAAAATATAAAAAGTTTTTTCATCAAGCTGCCAAGATAAATAAGCCAACTGCAATAACAACAATGGCAATAATTTTCTGGGCGAATATTGCCCGTCTAAAATTTTCCTTGAGCAATTTCGGAGATTTCCAAGATATTAGAAACGTTAAGGCAAAAAGAAAAGCATATTGTGTTCCCTGCAGGGCGTTAACCAATGAAACATTTCCTTTAGCAACTGCATAAGCCAAAAGTAAAGATGCCAAGCCGGCCAGGGCTTTGTTAGAAACAAACAATCCTCCGCTTTTTATTTTCAAACCCCGATAATTGGAAAAAATTTTCTTACGGGCCAAAGGAAGGGAAAAAATCAGCAAAGCCCCCAAAAAACATCCCACTCTTGTTAAAACAAAGCCGGTTATAAACGGCTGGGAAATAAAAACAAGCTTAAAAGAAACATAGTAAAGGGCAAAAAGCAGAGAAACAACAATTGAAGAGCCGAAAAGAGCCAAAGAATATTGCCGGAATCTTGCCTGGCCTATTGATTTCTTTTCAAACGAAATTAAAATGCTGCCCAAAACCAACAGAACAAAAGCTATAATTTCATTTTGTCGGAGAGAGTCGCCGATCAAAAAATGTTCCAGTATAAAAACAAATATCGGCATCAAGCCGCCGACAATAGGCAAAACTTTGGAAACTTCATATTCCTTGAGTAGGCGATAAAGGAAATACAGCGAAATTAAAAAAAGAATTCCCACGCCCAAGCTGGCAAAAAACTGCATTAAGCCCGGCCAAATCAAGCCAAAGGGCGCCAAGACCAGCGAAAAAATGCTGAAAAGGCCGACGTAAAAAGCATAGACGAGCGGATCAGGAATCGCGCCAACCAAAAGAAATTTATCAATGATGCCATTAACCGCATTAATAAAATACGCAGTAATGGCAAAAATTAGCCAGATCATTTTGGATAAATAATTTTATTTAAAAATTTATGCTTCAACTTATTAAATATCGAAATCACCAAATAAGTTATAAGCCCTTTTCCGCCAAAATGCTTTTCAAGAAAATACTTATTTGATACATCAAAAAATTTATCCTTAGATGCTACAACAGATCCATAGTGAAAAACTTTTATATCAGGCAAATACATTATTTTGTAACCTTTGTTCCTCAACCGCAGGCATAAATCTTCTTCTTCTTTATAAAGAAAAAAGTTTTCATCAAACCCGCTAATCTGATTAAATACTTCTCGCAAAATCATAAATACGCCGCCAGAAACCCAAGCAACATTTTTTCCTTCCTTGTCATTCCGCCAATGACTTCCTCCAATTTTATTAACAAACCAAGCAAACGCCCCATCTTGAACTCCATGATCCCAAATTTGTACTCCCTTTGTGTTTAAAAGTTTAGGACCCACCACTGCGATTCTATCCTTAATTCCTTTTTCTATATAGCTAAATAGTCTTTCCACTGTTCTAGGTTCTAAAAATTTCAAATCCGGATTAAGAATTAAAATATATTTGCTCTCTGCTTTTTTTGCTAAAAAGTTATGCCCAACACCAAATCCGGTATTTTTTTGTGAATAATAAAATGCAACATCCCTATATTTTTCTTCTAAATCTCTTAAATCATCTTGCGAAGCATTGTCTGCGACTAAAATTTTATAAGAAATACTAGAATCATTTAAATCGCTAATAACGCCAGCAAGACAATTCACCAGATATTTTTTTGTATTATAATTTACAATCTGTATAGCTATATCAATCATGAAAAATCAAACTGTTATTTTTACAAATTTTAGCGTATTCCATCGCACTCGGGCGGATTTTGCGCTCCATTGTTTCATAGTCAATTTCCACCAACCCGAATTTCGGCCAAAAGCCCCTGACTTCCGGCAATTCGAAATTATCCAAAAGAGACCAATGAAAATAACCCCTGATATCAGCTCCTTTATTAATAGCTTTATTAATCCAAAACAAATGATCTTTTATGAAACTTTCTCGACGGCTATCGTCCGAATCGGCAAGACCGTTTTCTGTTATATAAATTGGCTTATTATATTTCGCAACTTTTAACAAATTATGATAAATGCCTTTGGGAAAAATTTCCCAACCTAAATCGCTTCTCTTTTCCCCCGGCTGTTTATTCTCTATTATGCCCAAGACCCTGCCGCCAATTTTTAATTTCACTATAAAAGGCTGGTAATATTGAATGCCAAAAAAATCGCTATAGTTATTGAATACCTTAAAAAAACGCCTATCTGCCAAATAACTTATTATTGTTTTGGGAATATAATTCCACAAATAATTATTATAGGCCATAAAATAAAACATAAAGTGCGAAGCTCCAATTTCAAAAGGATACTGTAGTTGCCGGCTGAGAGTGAAAGCTTCCTTATGAGCAATAATAAGATGCTTAAATATTTTATTCGCTTTTAGTAATTTTTTTTCTCCCGGGGGCTGCTTTCCTAAAATATGGCCAAGCGATATTTGCGTACCCGGTTCATTAAGCGGCATCCAAAACCTGACTAAATCTCGATATTCCCTAAACATTAATTTAGTGTACCGTAAAAAATATTCTATTGTCTTCGGATTATGCCAGCCGCCAATATCGCGAATCCATATAGGATTTGTCCAATGCCACAAAGTTACAAACGGCTCTAGGCCGCGCGCGCGTAAAGCTAAAATAACTTGGCGGTAATGCTCAATCGCCTCTTCGTTGAATTTTCCTTCTTCCGGCTCAATGCGGCTCCATTCTATGGAAAAACGATGGGCATTGTGCCCTAAAGATTTAGCAATATCAAAATCTTTTTCATATAAATTATAATGGTCGCAAGCACGCCCCGAGATATAATTGGCCGGGTCAAATATTTCGGGAAATTTTTTCTGCTGCCACTTTTGCCATTTCCCGCCAGCTTCCTTAGCTAACCTTTGGGCATTAGCTTTTTCCCATTCTGTCCAGTCATTATGATTATTGCCTTCAACTTGATGTGCTGAAGTTGCCGCACCCCATAAAAAACCCTCAGGAAATTTCAAATTTTTCTGTTCTTCGTCCATATATTTTTATTATACTTTATATCCTTTTCCGATAATATAGATCTCTCTGCTTTCCTTACTCACTGCCCGGGGCCGAAAACGCTTAGCAAATTTAAAATTTTGGGCTGTTTCTTTAAAAAACTTATCAGTTAGCTCCCCCTCCAAAACCTTGCAAACAAAATCGCCGCGCGGCAATAAAACTAATTTAGCAAAAGTTAAAGCCTGGTCAGCCAATAATGAAGAATTAATTGAATCAGCAGATTTTATGCCGGAAGTCCGGGGAGCTAAATCAGCAACCACTGCCTGGAATTTTTTCTGTAATTCTTTACTAGCTATAATATCGGAATCTAAAATATTTTTTTTAATAAAAACTGCGTTTTTTTCTAGTTTAATTTTCAAATCTGTATTATCAATGCCTACAACCCGACCGTTTTCTCCGATTTTTTCAGAAATATATTTTAGCCACGATCCCGGAGCACAGCCTAAATCTAAAACCCGGTCTCCTTTTTGGAAGATCTTATATTTTTCGTCAATTTCCTGCAATTTATAAACCGAGCGCGCCGGATATCCTTCCTCCCTCGCCTTCAGGG
>Ga0315282_10010949_pt1 | contig 14140 bp, 21 predicted proteins | sample YL17G07_20_MG_FD_203693 | JGI IMG/M metagenome (GOLD analysis project Ga0315282, IMG submission 203693) | Sediment microbial communities from Yellowstone Lake, YNP, Wyoming, USA - YL17G07_20 | ecosystem: Environmental > Aquatic > Freshwater > Lake > Sediment | place: USA: Wyoming | collected... | reverse complement strand
GTCATTGCCGCCTCTGCGTCTTCTATTCTTTCCGAGTCTATCCACACACGATTTTGTCCAACTTTAAGTATTTCGGCTGCTAGACGCCGCTGACTTTTAAGGCCTGTCACTGCTTTCTTGCTCTCCCCTTACGTTTCTTTTTCTGTTTTTGTTTCTGTTTTTCAGTTTCTGCTACTTCTTCAACCTTTTCCTTTTTAAGTTTCTCTTGTTTTTCCTTTTCCTCTGTCAATTCCTTTTCTTCTTCAACAACTTCCTTAACTTCTCTAAGATTTAGAATGGTTATTTTCTTTTTTCTTGCTTCGACAAGGATTTTAGCTCTTTTTCTCTTACCCACAGTGTGTGCAATTCTTACCGCTTGAGTTTTCGGGTCAATTTTTTTAAGCTCTTCAGTGTTATACACTAAAACTTCTTTGTAGCCTGATGGGTGAAGTCCTCTGGTAGCTTTTGGTCCTCTATATCCAACATTTACTGTTGGCGGCCATCCTTTGATTTTTCTTCGCATTTTGTTGTCTAAGCCTCGTGGCCTACGCCAGCTTTCACTCAAACGCTTGTACCGCCAGCTTTCCGGTCTGACAAAATTAGGTTTCTTCTTTTTCACACGTTCTCTCAGTTCTAATGCCTTTTCTGTGGTGGCTGTTACTGGCTTTTTCATTCTTCCATGCCCTCACTATGTTCATATACATATAGGCCATCTAAGAAGACACGTGGGTCCTTCCTTTTTACTTTGGTGCCTTGTTCAATGTTTGCAGCTGTTTGGCTTACTTCTTCCAAATCTACGCCTTGAACAATTATGTCTTCGCTCTGAATCTTAACTTGAGCGTTGCCCACTATCTTGGACTTTCTTGGATTTCGCTCACCTGTGAAATTTTCAATTAAAATTGTTTTATCCTTGACTTTAACCGAGATTGGGAAGTGGGAGAATACTATTTTGACCTTGTATGTAAAGCCTTTCCTAACTCCAATAATCATGTTTTGGATATGTGAATAAATTGTGCCTACTAGCGATGCTTCTTTTTTACGGGGCCATTCAGCCCAGATGCGGATGGTTTTCTCGTCAAGTTCAATTGATATGGCAACATGGGAAAAGTCACGAGTTAATGTTCCTTTTACGCCTTTAACTGTGACTTTCCTTCCTTCAATAGTTACCTCCACGTCATCGGGAATTTGAATGGTCTTTGAGACTTCTATGGCTCGCATCTAAAAACACCTATCTAATAAACAAATGCTAATAATCTTCCCCCGATGCGTTTTTCCATTGCCTCCCGGTGGGATAGCACCCCTCTTGGCGTTGAAATGACTAGTAAGCCTACATCTCTTGATGGAAGGAATTTTTTCTCCCATTCTTCGAATTCGTCCACTTTAACGGAGAATCGTGGTCTGATGGCTCCACACTTGTTTATTCTTCCTAAAAGCTGAACCTTGAACTTTCCAGAGCGGCCATCATCTATGAATTCGAATTCTCCAATGTAGCCGTTTAGTTGTATAATCCTTAAAATTCTGCCCAAAAGTTTAGAGGCAGGACTAATTATGCATTCTCGTTTGTTACGCATTTCGTTGTTTATTATTGTCGTTAAGCCATTTGCCAAAGTGTCCATCATGGTTTTCCTCGTTACTCATATTTTTTGAACCCGAGCTTTTTGGCTACCTCTCTAAAACAATGCCGACATAAATATAAATTGTAACGTCGAATAACAGGCCCGTAAGACCCGCATCTACTGCATGGTCTTGTTCCTTTTCCATATTTCCTTTCCTTTTTAGGTTTTTGTTTGCCCATTTATTCCCTCCAATTTATACGATTTCAAGTCCCAAGGCATCTTTCACGAATGCCATGGGTTCCTCTGGCGTTAAAATGTGTTTTGAGCCGATTCTTGCTTTCCTTCTACGTCGGTTTTTCACGCGATATCCGCAACGATTAAGAGAGACACAAACGTCCATGCCAAATATGCCTACTTCAGGATCGTATTTTACGCCTGGAATTTCTATGTGCTCCTTTATACCAAACGAGAAGTTGCCGTATTTGTCGAAATGTTCTTTGGAAAGTTTATTGTCAATTACGGGTAGGACTTTCTTTAAAAACGTCATTGCCCTCTGTCCTCTAAGCGTTACAATGCAGGCTATTGGTTCGCCTTTTCTTATTCCAAAATCTCTTATGCTTTTCTTGGCTTTTCTTTTACATGGAGTTTGACCTGTTAAATGTTCCAAGACTTTTGCAGCCTTTTCTAGTGGTTCGCCAGATTTTCCGACGCTAATGTTAACGACAACTTTTTCGATTTTCGGTTTAAGCATGGGCTGTTCTTCCCATGTCTTGCGGATTTTGTCCTCAGACAGCCTTGGTCACCTCGGGTAAGGATATGATTGGTTGTGTCTCGCCTATTGCAAAGATGAAGTTCAAGATTGTTTGATAGCGATTGCCTTTCTCATCCTCAATTATCACAAGAGCGTTTCTACGCTTCTTCCCCTCTGCACTTTCAACTTCAACTATTTTTCCATATTCTCCAACGTTTTTTCCGCTGGTTATTATCGCAAAATCATTTTTCTTCATTTTTACATGTTCAAGGATTTGCTTTTCTGGAAGGCTTATTTTTATGGTGTCAAGAGTATTGTAAATGTCCTCCTGCGGATTTTTCGGGTCGGCAACCTTCACTAATATATTTGAACCGTCATGAAGGTTAAGCTGTATATGTCCATTTTTCGCAACAGTTTTGTTTTCTATTCTGCACGGTTTGAAAAGTGCTTCCTCTTTACCAATTGGATGGAGGATTAAGCCTTTTCTGAAGGGTAGTATACGGAAGCATTTATCCGCATCTGATATTGAAATTACATCCATTATAGATACGGGGAAATTGTCCTCACGCCTAACTTTCCCATCAACATAAATCTTTCCCTGAGAAACTATTGTCTTAGCCTCCTTCCTTGTCTGGGCAAATCCGAGAATATCGCGTAGAACTACAGCCAAAGGCAGGCATTTCTGAAGTGAATGAGGTCCGGGAGAGGGTTTTACAATCCAGACAAATTCCTTTCTATGAATTGGCCAGAATCTCGGCGCGGGTTTACGCTTTAGCCCTGTTGATCCTCCTTTCCTACCCAAATTCACATTCCTTCCTCAGTTTTCTCGACAGTTTTACTTTTCGCCTTTGTTTTACGTGCTTTTGGTTTCGCTTCTTTTTTGGCTTCTTCGGCTTTTTCTTTCGCCTTTTCTGCAGTTGGCTTTTTGGCTACTTTTTCCTTTTTTCTTTTTGGCTTTTTTCCTGGAGGTTTTTCTTCAACGGCCTCTTTTATCTCTACAACTTCTTTTGGAGGTTTCTCTGCAACCTCTTCCACTTTCTTGCGGGCTACTTTTTTTCTTTCTAAAATTTTTTTCCGCCATTTATCGTCGAGGTTTAGGCGAGTAATCATGACTTTTGAGGGATGTACGGGAACGAATATTGTGGTTCCATCAACTTTTTCTCTTGTCAAGCCTTCAACAAAAATTCTGTATTTTTTTCTGTTTATACTCGTAATTTTTCCTTCGAATCCTTTTTGGTCTCCTCGCATGATACGGACTGAGTCGCCACTTCTGGCTGGAAGGGTTTTCACTCCATGTGAGGCTCTCAGTTCAGGTGAGAGAGGAGCAGCAAAAAGTTTGTACCGTATGTGGTCTGGTGCTTGGTACAGCATTTTTCTTTGTTTTGTTGGTTTTGTTACTGGTTTTATTGCTTGCATGGGCTTCACCTATATTATTATGCTGGAGGCGCTTGCTATTCTCGACCATCTTTCAGCAGCCTCTTTTGCTACGGGTCCACGGATTTCCGACCCTTTCATTTCTCCCTCTGGAGTTATTATTACTGCTGCGTTGTCTTCGAATTGAATCCAGACGCCGTCAGTCCTTCGGAAGGGTTTTCTTTGTCTTACAACTACTGCTTGAAAGATTTTTTTTCTCATGTCTGGTGTCCCATGTCTGACAGAGACTGTTATTCTGTCGCCTACTGCAGCCTTTGGATAGCGTCGCAACCTTCCCTTGTAGCCCATAACTTGAATTAATCTCAGTTCTCTAGCTCCGCTGTTGTCAGCGCACTTTAAGATTGAGCGCGGTTGCAAGCCCTTTGAGGTTTTTTGTCTTTGTCCAATCATTCCCTTTGCGACTAATGCTCTATGTTTTGCTTTTGCTGCCATCCTACTTCTCCTCTAGTTTTTCAACAACGACAAATGACACAGTTTTGCTTACTGGTCGGCACTCCGCTATTATTACTCGATCTCCCTCTTCCGCGTCTATGCAAGGTGGGTTATGGGAAGGAATGCGGCTGTGTCTCCTTTCATACCTTATGAACTTTGGAACATAGTGTAAATAATCACGTTTCACTACGACTGTTTTATCCATTTTTGCGCTGACAACTGATCCCTCTAATACACGACCTCTTACTGGGAGGTCTCCGTGGAAGGGACAATTTCTATCAGCACAAGTTTTTTTAGGCTTTTTAAAAGTCAGCGACATCACCACAGTCTCCTAACACGCCTTTTAAGGCGGTATTCCGGTCTTCCTACAAGAAGTTTACCGTCAATTTCAACAACTGTTCCATCAGAAAACTTGAAATGGAAAACCGCTGAGCCTTTTATTACTCTTTTTCTTTTTCCTTCATGTAAGATTGTGAGGGTGTTTCGCGTTTCATCTATTATTTTGCCTGATATTCCAACATAACCAAGATGTTTGCTTTTGGGAACTTCGGCTTCGGTGCCGATGAATTCGTATTGGATTATATCTGGTGTCACTTTCATTTCTTTTTCTTCTCCGCAATCTTTGCTTTTTTCGGTTCAGTTTTTTTCTCGTTTTCTATGGTCAGTATGCAGGCGATTGTTTTTCGCAGTTCTCTTATTCTGGACGGGTTCTCTACAGTGCCGCCCGCGTTAATCATAGTTTTTAGTCTTACGAGTTCTGTTCTAAGCTCGCTGAGTTTTTTCATTCGTTCTTCAGAGGGCACATCCCTTATTTCTTTGACTCGCAGTATTGGCATCTACTTGGCTTCCTCCTTTTCTTCGCTTGTTCCTTCAGTTTTTTCTTCCTTTGCTTCCAACGTCTCTTCTGTTTTTTCCTCTTCCGGTGGAATGGGTTCGATTATTTGGATTTTGTCTGGAAAAACTGCGTCTGGAGGCATTATCCTAACTCTTACACCGAATATGCCGGGTTTTAGTTGAACGTGAACTTCGGCTTTTCGCGTGTATTTTAGTGATGGTTCTCCGCATCTTGCCAAGTATCCAGCACGAAACTTCTCAAATCTTGCCCTTTCAGTTCTTAACTTACCACTTATAACTATTTCCGCACCTAAAGCTCCAGAATCCATAACTTGGTTTAGAGCCCAAAAACCAGCACGTCTGAAATGTATGCCCCTTTGTAGGGCTGCAGCAATACGTGAAGCAACAACATAAGCGTTTAACTCTGGAATTTCGATTTCGGAAACAGAAATTTGAGGGTTTGAAACTTTGAATTTTTCCTCTAAAATACTTGCAAGCTCTTTTATGCTTTCTCCGCCTCGCCCAATCACCAAGCCTGGACGCATAGCATAGATTACCATGTGAGTTCCCAACGGGGTTTTTGATATTGTCACCCCGCCATATCCCGCTTTTTCAAGTTTTTTCTGCAAGAACTCGTCAATTTCGGTCTTCTTTATGGCTTCTGTTATAAAATGCTTGACGACAGACATTATGCTTTTTCCCCTGTTTCTGGTTGTTCTTCTAGGGCTATTTCGATGTGACACAAAATTTGGAATTTCGGTGATGCTCTTCCATGGGCTCTTGGGGTAAATCGCTTAATCTTCATTCCTGGATATGCAGATGCATGAATGATGCGAAGTCTATCTGTGTCTAAGCCCTTGTATTCTGCGTTGGCTTCTGCTCCCTCTAACACTTTTAATATTTGTTCTGATGCTTTCACTGGGTATCTGCCCGCACAAGCCTTTTCCAGTCCGTGGCGGTGTCCAGCCTTCTTTTTGAATCTTGTGAAGGGAACAGCTCGTTTTTTATCCATAACGTCTCTGAGGTATTGCTTTGCTCGGGCGAGCGTCATTCCCTTAATCGTTTTGCATATTTCTCTTGCTGATTTATGGGATACTCTGAGCTCTCGTCCACTTGCTTTCACGGTTTTTTCAGGGTCTAATTCCCCTTCTGTTATAGAGTATCCCCATTTTGGCACTTTTATATTCTCTCCAACTGTGCAATTGAACAGCGTAATGGCGATTTATATGGTTTTCCTTTAACATAAACGATTTTCAGACCAGTTCACGTTTTTTTCGTAGTTTTATTTTGCTCAAGTATGTTTCCTTTCCACGTCTACGGGCGATATAGTAGATGGGCTATGGTTTGCACAGGGCATCGCCTTTTTCAAAATGTTGGAAAGAGCGAATATTTTTTATTGTTTGAGTTTTGGTCTGTAGAAAAGCAAGACTATCCCAATTAATGCGAGTGCGACGCCTATTATTTGCAAGGGTTCGAACTTTTCGCTAAGAATTGTCACTGAGAACATTGCCGCCGCTAAGGGTTCAATGACGGAAAGTATGCTTCCCTTTGAAGATTCAACATACTTCAGCGCGTGTGAGAAAAGAAGATACGCGGTGAGAGAAGGAAACAGTGCTATGACAAATATAAGTAACCAAAGTTGCAGAGGGTAGTTGGCGATTTCAGAGAAAGAAAAGTAGAGTGCTGGGGTTAAAGCTATAGCCCCTAGTCCGTCGCCGTAAAGCAGCAGAGTCCAATTGGTATAGCTGTTTCTCAACTTTTTTGCCATCAAGAAGTAAAGTGCAAAAAGAAGGCTGGTTAAAATACCGAAAGCTAATCCTAAGAGATTAGCGCTTAACCATGAAATTTCATAGGCTTTTACAACAAGCGTAACGCCTGAGAATGTTAGAACTATGGCAAGTATGATTGAGAAAGTGACTTTTTCCTTGAGAAACAGTGACGCGTGAGCTGTAACGAAAATAGGATATGTATAGAAGAGAACGGCTGCGATTGTGACGGTTGTCAAGTCAACAGTATAGAAGTAGGCTATTCTCTGAAGGGCGACGGCAAAAATACCAAACACCAACAGTTGAGGCAAATCTTTCCTCTCAATTTTCAATAGTTTTCTCTTAAGTAGGACTATTGAAATTAGCATTATAGCAGAAGATATCAGAATTCTTAGAGCAGTTAATACTACTGGATTAATCCCATATTGAAAAGCAAGTTTCCCAAAAATCCCCATCGTCCCCCATAGGATGGACGCTGCAGCAATCAAAAGATAACCGTAAGCTTCCTTCATAGGTTGCTAAAAATTGTTTTCCACTTAAAAAATTGCTGGATAACTTTAGAGAGTTTTACGATGCATTTATGTTTAACTGTAAATTTAGGTATTCAGCATTGAAAATGAGCGTGAAATAAATGGCTGCCAAAAATGGGCATATTACCATGTTGCATGGTGCTGGCGGATCAGTCATGCATGATTTAGTTAAGAACTACATTGTGAAGTATTTTGGCGGTGCAAGCAACGCTGAGGTTCCGCTTGAAGCCTTAGATGACGCAGCCGTTGTTGGCGATGTAGTTCTTAAAAGTGATTCGCATGCTGTTAAACCCATTTTCTTTCCTGGCGGAGATATTGGACGCTTATCTGTGTCTGGCACGGTTAATGACATATCTGTTTTAGGCGCCGAACCATACGCTTTGACTTGCGGCTTCGTTTTAGAGGAAGGCTTAGCATTGGCTGATTTTGAAAGAATTTTGGCTAGTATGAAGCAAACATGCAATGAGGCTAACGTAAGCATTGTTACTGGCGATACCAAGGTTGTTGAGAAGGGAAGCCTAGGCGGTTGCATAATAAACACTTCTGGAATTGGCAGGAGAACCCCAGCCTTAGAGAAAAACCTCAAAGTTGTCAAGAAGTTTAGAAGCAATTTTAAGGCACGCTGGATTCTTGACTCAAACCTTAGGGCAGGCGACAAAATAATATTGTCGGGAACTGTTGGCGACCATGGCTTAGCCGTCTTATCTGCCCAAGAAGGTCTAAGCTTTGGAAGTGGCATAAAATCTGATGTTAAACCCTTAAACCGCTTAATTCAGCGCTTGCTCGGTGAAGTTGGCGGCATAGTTGCAATGAAAGATCCAACTCGTGGTGGCTTAGCCGACGCCCTAAACGAGTTCAGCGAAAAATCCCACGTAGGCATACTGGTTTATGAAGATAAAATTCCGATCAGAGAAGATGTGCGGGCAGCATGCGAAATGTTGGGGTTAGACCCGCTTGAAGTTGGAAATGAGGGAAAAGTAATCATAGGTGTAATAAAAGAAAAAGCTGAAGAAGTCTTAGAGCTTTTGAAAACAACAGAAGAGGGGAAAGAAGCGGAAATTATAGGCGAAGCGACAGCAGATTTTTCGGGCGTGGCAATGCAGACTGTTGTAGGCGGCAAAAGAATAATTGCCAGACCTGTGGGAGATCCTGTTCCACGAATATGCTAAATCACTCGAATAAAGCAGAAGCCCACATGGGTGAATGGTTCCCATTACTTTGATGGTTTTCTCCATAAATCCGAAACTCGGCCAGCCTTCACAAGCTTCCATTTGCCAAGGAAATCCTTCTTGTAAAAATGGTATAGGCCACATTGAGTGCACTGCATAATTCGTCTTCCCTTATCAAAGTCAATTTCATACAACTCTAAAAGTGAACCACAATCCACGCACTTACCTATGTAAGTCTTATGAGTTTCAGCACTCAATTTGAAGCACCTTTATGTTTTAGTAATAGTTTTTCATGTTTAAAACTTTTAAAATTAAAAAGAAAAAAATGTGGGGTCTAGCACAGTTATGGAGGGGGCTGTGGTGTTGGTAAGGGTGGTTGAGCGGCTTGGGTCTTAATCGAGAAGAATCCCACAGCTATTAGTATCCAAGCAATCCAGATGAGTATTAAGCCCACCAAGATTATTGTCAGAACGGCGCCTATCAACCAAAGTAGTCCTGCAGTTGCAAAAATTTTCTCTCCAGTTTTTGCAGAAAGCAAAGACAGTGATTTTCTGGCGAATATCGCTGTAACGACAAAGAATACGAAAAGCACCACCAAAGCTGCGATGGCGGTTCCAATTATGCCCCAAACATTGTTCAAATCCATGAAGTATTGCTGAATCGCCGCTGGGTCGGTCCAATCTAAACCAGAAATGACCATGAGAACCATTACTACGATCATCGCTATGCACACTACTACACCTATTATGCCTGTTATAAATCCGTAAAGAGCGTTGTTGAATATGCCTGCTTCATTATAATGATCTGAGAACCCTTTCAGAGCTATCATTGTAAGTATTGCGCCAATGAGAACCAATACGCTCACGTACATATACCCAAAAGAGCCCAAGAAACCAACGACAACCAGTATAGCCCCTATGCCACCCAAAGCTTTGTCTGATTCTAACGTCATGTGATAAGACCTCGCAAAACGGTTTGTATCTATTCAAATAAAAGCTTTGCTAAAGCACAGAAAACCAATAAGAACACAATATCGCATTCCAAACCCTTGAGAAATCTAATATCCAACATCGAAATAATCACTAACTTGGTGAAAAAATGGAAGAAAAACCCACAGCAGCATTTGTCTTGTCTTTAATTGGCGGGATCCTTGTTCTTCTTGGTGGAATATGGTTGGCAATAGTTGGAGCTATAGTCGCAATTTTCACATACGGTGCTGGTTTAATTCTTGGAATCTTTGCAATATTTGGAATAATCATAATTATCGGGTCAATTATGATGTATAACCAATCTGCCTCTGCGAAGACTTGGGGTATCATAATATTGATACTTGGCATCATTTCGCTTATTGGCGTAATAACCGCGCTTGGAGGAATACTTTCAATAATTGGCGGCATCTTGGCTATCGTTTGGAAACCTAGTGCCCAAGCAACTGCTCCGCCAGTTCCGCCATGATTATCCTTTTTTTTATACTCTTTGTCTTTGTAGGTAGTTGTATAGTTCTTTTGCATAATTGGATAAGCTGTCAATGCGCTTAGTTAACTCTTCCACTTTTACTTCAAGTTTGACAACTCGTTCGCGAAGTTCTGTAATTTCTTTTCTGAAGTCTTCTTGAGGCATGCATATCACACAATAAACTATGGTTAACTAAGTCTATTTATTGTCTTTGCCCATATTCTGCATGTTCCTTCGATGCTTACCATGCATGCGCCTACTGGCTTTTGTGGAGTGCAGGCTTTCATGAACAATGGACATTCCGTTGGCTTAATCTTGCCAACTATGACTAGGTGGCACCTGCAGCCGGGCTGCAAATCAATGCCATGCTCAACTTTCACGCTGTGTTTTAAGTGAGCATCATAAGTTACATATTCATTGCGAAGCTTAAGTTTGGAGGATGCTATAGTGCCGATTCCTCGCCATCCGCCATCTGTTACATCAAAAACCTTTTGCATAAGCTCTTGCGCCTTCGCGTTGCCTTCCCAACGCACAGCCCGCATATACTCATTTTCTAATCGCGGTTTGCCTTCCCTTAACTGCTTCAAAATCATGTAAACGCCAAATAAGACGTCTAGGGGTTCGAAGCCCGCAACAACAGTTGACATATTATAAAGTCTTGGGAAAATTTCGTAGGGCTTAAGCCCAATAATTGTGCTGACATGACCCGGTGCAATAAACCCGTTTAGGCTTAAGTCTTTCATTTCGACAAGCATTTTCATGGCTGACGGAATCAAACGATGAGAAACTAGAAAACTGAGGTTTTCTGGTGGCTTTTTTAGAACTTCCACCGCTGTAGAAGGTGCTGTTGTTTCAAAACCAATGGCAAAGAAGGCAAATTCTTTATTTGGCTCTTTCTCAGCCATAGCAACAGCGTCGCTAACGCTGTAAACGATCCGAACGTCGGCTCCTTCAGCTTTGGCATCTAAAAGCGACATATTGGAGCCTGGGACTCGCAAGACATCGCCAAAACAGGTAACAACCACATCTTTCTGGGCTAGTTGCATGGCTTCGTCGATCTCGGAGGCTGGTACTATGCAGACTGGACAGCCTGGACCCGCTATAACTTCTACGTTTGATGGCAAAAGGCTGCGTATTCCAAAATGTGTAATAGTCCATTCATGTGTGCCGCAGACATGGCAAATCTTAACCATACCTTCCTTTGGTGCAACATCATGAATCTTTTCTGCGACACGTTTCGCCAAGTTTGGGTCTCTAAACCTTGATTTCTCAGCCATTTCCCTTCAACTTATCCTTGCTTTTGCCCAGTTTCAGCTTCTGCCTCAAGAATTTCGTTCCATAAACGTATGGTTTCTAAAGCCTCTTTTTCATCTAGAACTTGGATGGCGTAGCCAGCGTGAACCAAAACATAGTTGCCTATCTTAGCATTTACAAGCGTTACATTAACTTCTCTTAAGACGCCTTCGCCAAAATCCACTTTGGCCTTGTCTTCTTTAACGCTTACGACTTTAGCTGGAATCGCCAAACACATTGCTATCAATACTTAACCAAAAAACACAGTGATAAATCAATTATGGTTTAGAAAAGGAAAAATCCACCTACAACCGCTTGACCAAAGGATAAGCCGCCGTCGCCGGACGGAACAGCCTCATGGACTAGAAAGCCTAAACCCGCGGATTTCACAATTTTCCGCATAGTTAAAGCCAAAATCGCGTTACATGCAACTCCGCCTGAAAAACCGATGGTTTTAACCTTGTTTTCTGATGCTTTTTCTATGGCTAATGTGGCTAAGCCCTTGGCTAGGTATGCATGGGCAGAGTAAGCCAAGTCTGCCTTGGAATGTTTTTCTCTGTTTTCAAATATTTCCAAGAGCATTTGCGTAGTGTCTAATATGTTGTCTTTTATTATGGGCTGTAGGTTCAGCACATCCGTGCCTTTTATAGCTGTGGACTCGAGCTTCATGGCTGGTTCGCCTTCATACGTGCGTTCATAACATATGCCTAAAACCGCTGCAACAGCGTCTAAAACTCTTCCGCAACTTGTCGTTCCAATTATGCTATGATCCTTTTCAAGTTGTTGAAGAACTATTTGGATTTCACTTTCGCCGTGGGGAAAATACTTTTTGTTTTGCAGAAGCCACCGTTCCACATCCGCTTTCTTGAAGAGTATCCCAGCGGCTGTTCTTAGCGGGTAGCGAGTAGCTAAATCGCCGCCAATTAAGGGTTGTTTTTCAAGGCGGGCTACTCGTTTGAAGTCAGAAGATTCCGAGGTGCAGAGTAATATTTCGCCGCCCCATGCTTCGCCATCAACGCCATATCCATAACCATCGCAGCAAATGCCCACAATTTCTTTTATGTCATGTTCAGCCATCAAAGCGGCAATATGCGCATAGTGATGTTGAACTTGAACCAGTTGCCAATCGTTTTCCTCTGCTAAATCATGGGCAAGCTTTGTTGTTGTGAATTTCGGATGCAAATCGCATGCAACGGCTTCTACTTTGCTGTTTGTTAGGCGGATTAGGTGTTTTGTTGCATTTTCGAGAAAATCTCTTGTTTCAACGTTTTCCACGTCACCTATGTGTTGGGAAACGAACGCTTTATTTCCAAGTAAAACACATGCAGTGTTGTTCTGCTCCCCGCCCAAGCCCACCACGCAACGTTTCGCTTTTCCTCTAAGCATTATGGGCGCTGGCGCATAACCCCGAGAGCGTCTTATGAAAACCAAGTCTTTGTCGTGTACGCGGATTACTGAGTCGTCGCATCTGTGGGCGATTTTGCGATTGTGAAACAAGAAGTAATCAACCGTGTCGCCAAGCTTCTGCAAGGCTTCCTCGTTATCCTTTATTATCGGCTGGTTTGGCGGGTTGGCACTTGTCATCACAAACGCTGGCTCATCCACTTCGTCAAACAGCATGTAATGCAAACCAGTGTAAGGCAACATAACTCCAACATTGTGCAAACATGGAGCAACCAGATCTGAAAGATAATATTCAGCGCTTTTATTCAGCAAAACTATTGGGCGACTGTAAGACGTTAGAAGCTCTGCTTCTTTCGCGCTTATTTCTGCAAAAGTTTTTATGGCTTCCAAGCTTCGGGCCATGATGGCGAAGGGCTTCTGGCTTCTATGCTTGACCTTTCTAAGCCTAACTAATGGCTCATCTTTCGTTGTTGATGTGGCAACGTGAAAGCCGCCATAACCTTTTATGGCAACTATGAAGCCTTCTGAAAGAAGCTTGCCAGCTTCCCTTATAGAATCTTTATGTTCAATTAATTCGCCTTTTCGTGTTGTTAAGTATGCTTTTGGTCCACATTTTGGACAAGCAATTGTCTGCGCGTGAAAACGCCTGTTTAATGGGTCAGTGTATTCGCTTTGGCAGAAGTTGCACGTGGGAAAATCCTGCATGGTGGTGTTTTCGCGGTCGTACGGCAACCCTTCAATAATCGTGTATCTTGGACCGCAGTTTGTACACGTTATGAAAAAGTATTCGTGTCTCTGGTTTTTTGGTTCTCTAAGCTCCTGTAGGCATTCGTTGCATATGGCTATGTCCGGGGGAATAACTGAGCCTGAATGCTCTGCTTCTTGCGAACTTTTATAAATTGTGAATTTCTCGTATTCATTTTCGCCTTCAAGTCTGTTTATCATAACGTCATGGATTTGGGCTTGGGGCGGTTTCTTTATCCTTAAGTCCTTCAAGAATTTTTTAACACCGCCTTCTTCGCCTTCTAATACTATTTCCGCTCCTGCGTCGCCCGTATTCCTAACATAGCCTTTCAGACCGTTTTTTACGGCTATACGGTATATGAAGGGACGAAAACCTACGCCCTGAACTATGCCCGTAACCCTGATTTTTACACGCACTACAGCCATCCCTTCAAATTTGAAGCAAAATACGCTTCATATATGTTTTGACTTTCCGCAACACTTTTAACATCAAATCTGAACGTTTGTCATCATCTGGGACACTATTGGATAAAGTCGCCCTTCATATTCGCGTTTGCTTAAATGTGGCTGAAAGAATCTTTTTATAATTTCTTTCATCACTCTTACTAGCATGCAAATATTACAATTGTCAACGGCTGTGCCAAAAAACGAGTATTCAACAGAAGAGCTGATGGAGGTTTTTCCATGCAAGCTTCCCGAAGGCGTTAAACAGAATATACTCAACTTGGGAGTTTCAAAACGATACCTCGTTAGCCATGCTGATTCACCTTTAAAATCAGAGACTATTCTGAGC
>Ga0315282_10010948_pt1 | contig 14141 bp, 13 predicted proteins | sample YL17G07_20_MG_FD_203693 | JGI IMG/M metagenome (GOLD analysis project Ga0315282, IMG submission 203693) | Sediment microbial communities from Yellowstone Lake, YNP, Wyoming, USA - YL17G07_20 | ecosystem: Environmental > Aquatic > Freshwater > Lake > Sediment | place: USA: Wyoming | collected... | reverse complement strand
GTCTTGGGAAGAAGCTCTATCTTCTTCTTTTTGGCGCCCTGTTTCACGGCATGGGTGTATCTTCCGCTCGTGACTATTATTCCTCTTTCTATCTCCTTGTCTTTCATGGCTTTCTGCATGTGGTTGATGGCGGCTATGCCTACAGTGGTTTCGCCTGAAAGAACCCACACTAGGACTTTCTGTTTTTCTCTCGGCGCATCTACAATGTAACTGAAGCCCTCTTCCTCTTTCTGTTTCCTGACAAGCCTGTATCCTCTAAGTTTGATCAGAACCTCAGCCTTTCTTTCTTCCAAACTTACCTCTTTCTTGCTCAAGCGATTGACCTCAAGGTGAGAATAGACAAAACGTAAACAATGAGTCAACCCTTAAACTTTACGCTTCGTTAACACCGTTCGAAGCTCTTGGTTACACTGGCCCTCTTGAAAGGTGCTTAAGATACATAGTGTCACGGTTCAATTGTCATTCTAACCCAGTCATGGGAAAGGCGATCGCCATGGAACTCAAGAATCTCTGCATATGGAGGATATCTGACAGTCTGGCTTGTCGGGAACAGCTTTTGAATGTGGTCGACTAGGTCAAATGGTCTATACAAGTGAGTCGAAATGCGGGCATTGCCTCTTAAATCCGAAGCGCCAGTTTTCCGACGTATTCTTTCATGGCTTCAGCGTATTTGTCGATGATTTCTGGAGAATAGGGCTTGAGCGTTGTAAACCGTTTGTCCAGAGTGTCTTCAGGGATGAATTGCTGGAAGGCGAAGGCCTCAGCGCCCTTGACCAGTTCGCCGATGCGTGCTATGTCTTCAGCGTCAACGAAGCCGGGCACAACGGTTGTTCTGAACTCATACGCGACTTTTCCAGTCTTAAGAATTTCAACGGTGTACAGAAAGTCTGCGATGTTTTTGGCTCCGAGCTTCTCATATTTTTCTAGGGAAGTCTTGACATCAAGCGCCACGAAGTCCACGTAAGGCAAGCATTCTTCCAGAATCTGAGGATTGAAGCCGTTCGTATCAAGCTTGACCGCGAAGTCTTTGTCCCTAAGCTTTTTCAAGAACTTGGGCAGTTCCTTGTGGATCGTCGGTTCGCCGCCGGTTATGACGACCGCATCTACGTATTTCTTTCGGCTTTCAAGGATTCTTAATGCTGCTTCCTCTTGCAGAAACGGTGGTTGTGGGTTCAGGACTATTCTCCAGTTGTGACAGAATGGGCAACGAAGGTTGCAGCCTGGCGTGAAGAGCACTGAAGCCATTCTATTTGGATAGTCTAGCAGGCTTGTTTTCTGGATTCCGCTGAACTTCATGGGTTTTTCACTCAGGCCGGCACAGTTGCCATGATAACCGACTTGTCGAAGGTTCTGCGCATGGCGAATTCGGCTTGTTTTCCATCGTTCCACTGGTCAACTGGCCTGAGGTAGCCGACCACTCGGGAGTAGACTTCGCATTTTGACCCGCATGTGGGGCATTGCTTGTGTTCGCCGTTCAGGTAGCCGTGAGTCGGGCATATGCTGAACGTGGGTGTAAGCGTGAAGTAGGGCAGGTGTGAGCTCCAGGCTACTTTCTTCACGAGTTCCGCTGTTGCTTTCCATGAGTAGAGTCTTTCGCCGAGGTAGATGTGGAAGACGGTTCCGCCCGTGTAGAGTGTTTGAAGTCTGTCTTGGTGTTCCAGCGCTTCGAATAAGTCGCCCTCGTAATCCACAGGCAACTGGGTGGAGTTGGTGTAGAAGGGTTCGGGCCCGTTTGGCATGCTTTTACCGTTTGCGGCAATCATGTCTGGGTACTTCTTTCGGTCTATGCGCGCAAGCCTGTAGCTTGTTCCCTCGGCTGGCGTGGCTTCAAGGTTGTAGATGCTTCCTGTTTCCTCTTGGAAGTCTGACAGTTTGTCGCGCATGAACTTCAACGCTCTCATGGCGAAGTCCGCGCCGTCAAGCGAGGCGATGTTGGATCCGAGTAGGTTCATTACTGCCTCGTTCATTCCGACTATACCTATGGTTGAGAAGTGGTTCTTCCAGTACTTTCCGAACCCTTCTTTGACGTGGTGGAGGTAGCGTCGCGAGTACGGGTACAGTCCCTGGTCAGTGAATGCTTCAAGTGCTTTCCGCTTTATTTCCAGACTATCTTTGGCAACTTCCATGAGCGCCTCGAGGCGTTCGAAGAATTCGTCTTCATCTTGTGCTAGGTACCCGAGTCTAGGCAGGTTCAGTGTCACAACACCTATTGAGCCTGTGAGCGGGTTTGCACCGAAGAAGCCGCCGCCGCGTTTGCGGAGTTCTCGGTTATCTATTCTCAGGCGGCAGCACATGCTTCTCACGTCTTCGGGTTTCATGTCGCTGTTTATGAAGTTCGAGAAATAGGGCACGCCGTATTTGGCGGTTACTTCGAAGATCTTCTCAGCTATCGGTGAGTCCCAGTCAAAGTCTTTTGTGACGCAGTAGGTCGGTATTGGGAAAGTGAAGACTCTGCCTTTCGAGTCGCCTTGGCTCATGACGTCTGCGAAGGCCGCGTTGAACATGTCCATTTCAGGCTGCATGTCGCCGTAGGTTTTGTCCATTATTTTTCCGCCGACAATCACGGCTTCGTCTTTCATGAAGTTTGGGACGGCGAGGTCGCAGGTCACGTTTGTGAAGGGTGTCTGGAACCCAACGCGGGTAGGCACGTTCATGTTGAAGAAGAATTCCTGCAGCGCCTGCTCCACTTCCTTCTGGTTTAGCCCGTCATAACGAATGAATGGCGCGAGGTAAGTGTCGAAGGTGCTGAAGGCTTGTGCTCCTGCGGCTTCGCCTTGAAGCGTGTAGAAGAAGTTGACCGCCTGTCCCAAAGCGGTTCTGAAGCGTTTTGCGGGTTTGCTTTCGATTTTTCCTGAGACGCCGCCGAATCCTGACATCAGCAGGTCTCTCAGGTCCCAGCCTACGCAGTATGGTCCTAGAACGCCTAGGTCGTGGATGTGCATGTCTCCTGAGAAGTGTGCTTCTGCGATGTGGGGCGGGTAGATTCTGCTGATCCAGTATTTTGCGATGACGGTTGATGAGAGATAATTGTTCAGGCCCTGCAGCGAGTAGCTCATGTTTGAGTTTTCGCGCACTCGCCAGTCCTCAATTTCCAGGTACTGGTCTACTAAGTCTGCGTCGCTCAGCAAGGCGGCGAGTTCTCTTTGGTCTTGGTGTTGTTTTCTGTAGAGTATGTAGGCTTTGGCGGTTCTTGCATGGCCGTTTTCTATAAGCATCTTCTCGACAAGGTCTTGGATTTCCTCAACGGTTGGTACTCCGTCTTCGCCGAACCGCTCTTTCAGTTCAAGAACAACTTGGTCGCTAATTCTCTTAGCCTGTTCACGGTCTTTCCCGCCCACGGCTTTGGCGGCTTTCCACACGGCGTTTGTTATGCATTCTTGGTCAAACGGCTCTAATTTCCCATCACGTTTCCTCACAAACTTCATGCTTTTACCTCTTTTAGTACACGTTCAAAATCTTGGGGTTCTTCGAAGCTTCTGTAGACAGAAGCGAATCTCACGTAGGATATTCTGTCAAGTTTCTTCAAATACTTCATGACTAAATCACCAACTTCTTGCGAGGTGACCTCTTCCTTGCCGAGCATCATCAGGTCCTGTCTGACGTGTTCGGCCAGTTCGTGGATTTGCTCCATCGTTACGGGTCTTTTTTCGCAGGCTTTCTGCAGGCCTCTTATTATCTTGTTCAGGTCGAAGCGTTCAAGCCTGCCGTCCTTCTTCTTCACCATCAGCTCGACTGTTTCCACGTACTCGTAGGATGTGAAGCGTTTCAAGCAGTTTTCGCATTCCTTTCGTCGTCTGACAGTGTTGTCAGGTGAATCCCTCGTTTCGAGAGTTTTGAGGTTCTCAGATCCGCAGTACGGACATTTCATAACTTCGCTTCACAATCCTTAGTGTTTACCTGACGAAAGCAGACGCTGTATCTAGCGTTTCGCTATTTAAGACCTTCTCACAGCAATGTTGAAACTGTGGACTAAACATCATGAAAAATAATGAACAACATGCACATAATCAGCGTAAAAGCAACATGCCAAAATGGACGTTTCTAGCCGAAAGAACTTCAATTCAGAGACTTCCAGAACATGCTTAAGATTTTCGTGAAACCCGTCAAGAAAGACTTAATAAATCCTCACTTGCTTCTTCATGATGAAAGACCATCGCCTCTCCTTCACTTCAGAGAACCCAGACTTCACATAGAGCCGTCGCGCAGGAGTGTTCCTCTTCAAAACCGTGAGTTCCAGCCACTCTTTGCCCAATCGAACAGCCAACTTCTCAGCATACCTAAGAACGTATGTCGCAACTCCAAGCCGCCGATACTCCTTGGCAACGCCTAGACTGGCAACGAGCAAGCTGTCAGGTTTCTCGTGAAAAGCAACCACGCCAACCACGTTCTTCCCTAGCATAACGAAATAGCGCCTTGCCTTGAAGAGGATCAATTCCATTGACAAAATATATGGCATAGCCGCCAACGTAGACAAGAACCAATGATTACCAAAAAGCAAGGCAACGCCCCTCTCACTATTTCTGAAGAAACGAAACTCAAACAGATTGAAGGACAAATGCTCTGATCTTCTTGCAGTTGCCATCGAAAGGAGACAATGAAGATCGTTCATGGAAAGTGATGGCTCCCAAGCTTCTGTTATGCATCGCCACTTGGCTTCTTTCTGGCGACGCCAGACAAGGCGAATGCTATGCAAGAAAACAGTACTACAAGGGCAAGCGAAGGAAAGACACCCGCATACTGTAGACTTGTTGCCAGTATGAAACCACTGACTATAGGTCCAATTGTCTGCCCAACATCCATAGTTGACGCAAGAAATCCCATAGACGTGCCCACAACCTCTCTGGGCACAAGCTCGCTAATCAAAGGCGAAGTACAAGCGGTAACGGTAGCAAAACCAAAGCCGTAGATTATGGCGAGAAGAATGAGAACCGTGAAGTCGGTTACAAAGGGAATGACAAGTAGCGGAACAGCAGAAACTACCGAGCCCAAGACAATAGGAATCCGCCTTCCAATCCTATCTGAAACATGGCCCATGTAGGGCCTCGCAAAAACAGCCACCCCGATAATGCAGGTCGCAACGAAACCTGGAATCAACAGGCTGTAATGAAGAAACAGAGTCAGATAACCCGTAAGGTAGAATTCAAAAGCGCCATAAGCGTAGTATTGGCTTGCCTGAACCAAACTAACCACAAGAGCCCCGCGATTCCTGATGACTGATCCCCAACCGCGAAACATCTGCCTAACGATTTCCTTAGCCTCTTTCTGTGAATCAAGCGTTTGCTGCCTTCTCTCCGCCAAGAAAGGCAACGCCATAACAAAAGCAGTGACGCCAGCCACAGCCACCGCCAGATACAGCTCGTGGAAATTCCTGTATGGAAGGTCGCTGTTTGTCGTGACCAGAATGTACGCACCCAAAAGAGGTGCAGCGAGTCTCCCAACATACGTAGCTGCAGTAAAAAGCGAAATCCGCTCTCCCCGCTTGGACGGAAAAAGCTCGGCTATCGAAGCCTCGGCAACAGGAACAAATATCGCAGTGGCAAACCCGTGGTAGAATCTGACGAGGATAAGCTGCCACCATGCTGTAATAAAGAGATAGAAGAAAGGCGCTGAAGCGAACACGAAACCAGCAAAAAGCAGGAATCTTCTTCTGCCAAAAATGTCCGAAAGCGAAGCAGCCGGCAGACTGATCAAAATCCCGGGAATAGTTGAGGCTGAAGAAACGAAGCCGCTCCACTCAGCGGGAGTCCCAAGACTAGCCGAAAAGGGATTCAACACAGGGCTCTTAGCCATCGTGGAACTCAGAATCGCGAATCCTCCCATAATGCAAAGGGTCCAAAAAACTACATTCACTGATCTTCCTATTCGGTAGTTCATTTGCATGCCAGCTTGGATGCCTATTCTAGTTGGCTAGGATTTATAAAAATGAAGGTGCGGATGAGTCCAATCTACTCACGAAGTTCGTTCAATGCGGCATAAAGCGCGCCTATCAACATGAGACTTTTGCCGCGTCACCAAAAACACTACAGGTCATCGCAGAACAAGAAAGGAAGATAGATGTTACGCTTTACTCCATCAACTTTTTTCTGAGGAATTCTCTGCGTTGCTTCCTGTCTATCTTCTCAATCCTAGCCTTGTGCTTTTCGCGAATCAGTTTCAGCTTGCAGAAGGTATAAAAAGCATCGTACACTGACCTGGCTTTTTCTATGGCTTCATGATCATCCTTTGCAACAATCGAAATCCCCGTCATGACCGCGTCTAACCCCCGCGCTTCAGGAGCATCTTCAGGTTTATCAGTGTCAGCGCCGCGCACAATCTTCGCCAACTCCAGAACTGCTGGGTCTTTGATCTTGTACTTCTCCACTATAGCATCGAAGCTGCACTTGTCGCTGTGATGGCCCAGCTCCACGCCGGGCGCGTCGTAAGGTATAGCCTTCTCCTTCTTGACAACTTCCTCAATTTTCTCCGCGGGAACGAAGATGAACTCGGCTTTCTTGTCAACGAACCTTTTGATAAGCCATGGACAAGCTGTTCTGTCCACGTGCACGTGTTCACGGGTCACCCACTTCAACCATTCCACCTCTCCGAAACAGTTGTAGCTCCAAACCTAAATAAATATCTGAAAGAACACCGCTCTTAGCAACAACAGCCATATTTACAGCAAAAACAACCAGTAAGCCCAGGTCGGACTGAAAAGGTAAAGGCGACAGTGCCGTTGACTGAAGAAGACTTGACGTTTCAGCATGTCGAAACCGACGAAGACATAGAGCAGAACTTTGGTATTCAACGGAAAGTCTTCGGTCCAGACAGCGGCGTAAACTTTCTCGTAGAGGAACTGATCTACAACCACCCCAGAATGGCGCTCAAAAATCATCCGGTCATCAAACACCGCGGCAGAATAGTTGCAACCCTAATCTCATTCCATTAGAATGGATCATCGGCAACGTTCCTCTAAAAGTCGCAGAGATGGGCAACGTTGCCACGCTTCCCGAGCATCGCAACAGAGGTCTCATAAGAAGACTCGTCAGTGAGTATCACAAAGAAGTTGTCATAGCGTGCTCGCAACATCATCCTTTCACAATCTGACTGAACGGTTGAATTTCAACTTTGCCAGACTCTATTCAAATATCAATCAAAATGGCATGATCACCAAAATTCAGCAGCTTGAAACTGGCGAGAGCTGCCCAATAGGGCTTAACCCCCTTGTGTTCACTCAGTTGCTGCTGGGCCATCGGAATGGGCATGAGCTTGAGATGGACTACCCGGGTTTCCACGTGCAAGACACCTACAAGCAGCTGGTCGACGTTCTCTTTCCGAAACTTCCCTCTGGCATTCACGACATGTACTAACACATTGACTAAACGTTTATTATCACTCACTGCCCCATCAGTTAAAGAAAGAACATGGCAGTTCAAATCCGCAACCTCACCGACAAAGACATGCCTAGCCTAATCAGATTGCTGAATGAGACCTACAAGGACTCATACGAATTCACTCCCATTACAGACGAGAGCATCTGCTTTCAAATTCAAGAACGCGGCGCCAAGTTCCTGATAGCTGAAGAAAACAACGAAATCTGCGGCGCTGCCGCATACAGAGACGGGTTCTGGGGCGAAGAAATCAGGTGGCTTGCAGTTTCTGAAAACCAAAACCGCAAACTCGTTGAAGACATACTAGTCAGGGAAACCGAGAAGTTCGTCAAGAGAGAAAAAGTCTTCACAACCATTGACGAAGGAAGCCCAAGAATCAGCGAGTGGATCGAGCGCGGCTACAAGGCTGAAGGCGGATTGTACCACATGACCGCTACAATGAGGGAAACAATGCCCTTGCCAAAAGTCCCAGAGGGCGTCACCGTTCGCAGTTTGAAACCCGAAGAAGAGAAAGAACTTGTTGAAGCCGTGAATAAGGGATTCGGCTGGGAAAGGCTCAAGGCAGGAGCCATACAGGAATGGAAGAACGACTTTCCCCCTTTCACCGAAGAATGGGTTCAAGTGGCTGAACTGGAAGGCAAGATTGTTTCGGTCGTTGTCCCAAGGCCAGATACGCACTACAACGTACTCTTCGGCGCCAACAGAGGTTACTTGGGGCCAGCGGCAACAATTTCAGAGTGTCGAAGCAAGAGTCTCGCCTCCGCTCTAGCATGCAGAGCCATGAACTTCCTCTTCGAAAGAGGATACGACCCCATAGCGTTGCACACCCAAGAACAAAACATACCATCCGTCACTCTGCTAAGGAAGCTTGGCTTCAAGATCGGTCACCACTGGAAATTCATGCGCAAAAACACAATCACATAACGCTCATGACAAACATTAACGCAGCTTCAGAAGAACAATGTAAGATAAATATGAATAAAAGGCTCCAGAAAACATAGAGAACGAGGCCCTTACGACTTTCTCTTGTGCAGTGTTTCTTCAAGGGCTATTTCTCTCACTCTGGTTTCTATGAACTCCGCGACATTGTTCTGACTGTACTCTTTTTCCTCCTCTTGCTTCTTCAGCTGCTCCTCAATTATTTTCAAGACCTTTTCTACGTTAAAGGGCTTAAGTATGTAGCCATCGGCACCTCTGTTCACTGCGTCCACAGCGTTCTGCATAGTTGGGAAGCCTGTGACGATTATTTTTCGCATCTTGGGCGTTGTGATCTTCATCCTTGTCAGCAGTTCTATGCCTTCCATGTCTGGAAGCCTGATGTCAATCAAGGCTAGATTGTAAGTATTCGTTCCAGTCTTCTCAATCGCCATTTTTCCAGTCTCCGCCGTTTCAACAATGTATCCTTCCTCTTCAAGTATCGTTGCCAGCACTTTTCTTATGTTTTCGTCGTCGTCAATAATAAGGATTCTAGCGGTTTCACCCATATTTCTTCACCTCCTTCTTTCACTTTTGGCTGGATTGGAATGGTGATCATGAAGGTTGTGCCCCTGCCAAGCCTGCTTTCAACAGCGATTGATCCTCCATGCGCTTCAACGATGCGTTTGCAGATAGACAGACCAAATCCCATGCCCTTCGCTTTTGTCGTGAAAAGTGGTGTCCAAAGCCTCTCCATAGTTTCTTTTGACATACCCATGCCAGTGTCAGAGAGAGAGATTCTCAAGAGGCTGTCTGTTTGTTCACTCTTTATTGTGAGCGTGCCGCCTTCAGGCATGGCGTCCACAGCGTTTCGGATCAGGTTCAAGCAAGCCCTCTTTATCTTGTCTATGTCAACTTTGACTTTCGGCTTGCTTTCTGTCAGGTCTATCACTTGGATATTGTTCGGAATTTCCAATGAGGATAGAGATTCTTCTATAATTGATTTTGGAGTGTACTCCATCAGTTCCAGTTCGACCTCTCTTGAGTAATCAAGAAGATCGTCTATGATCTTGTTCGAATAGGCTATGTTCTTCTCTATCAGCTCAAGCATTTCCTTGATCTTCCCGTTTGTATCCGGGCTCTGTCGCATCTTCACGTAGTAAGTTGCCGCAGCAATGCTTGTAAGAGGGTTACGCAGGTCATGACCTACCATGCCTGCGAGCTCACCTATGACGGCTAACCGTTGAGCCTTGAGCAACTGCTCTTGGGACTTCTCAAGTTCACTAGTTCTCTCGTCCACTCTTTGCTCAAGCTGTCCTCTTGCCTCCTTCAAGCTCTCTATTAGCTGGGCATTTTCGATTATTATCGCGGCTTGATGTAGGAAGAGCTCCAGTGGAGCAAGCAACTCTCTTGTCGGTATTCGTCCGTCAACAGGATCGTCCATGCTCAACATTCCAACGATTCTTCCGTTTGGCGTGAGGAGAGGCGCGTAAAGCATGTCTTGAGGATGCCAGTTGACCATTTCTTTAGGAGAAAGCGTGCTGGGAACTCCTGCGTACGTGGTTGCCTCATCAGCGGGGACTTCAGGCGGAACGCCATGGACGTTTTCGCGAATCCACGGGTCTGTCCATGGCAGATAGTAAAATCCTCCTATCTTGAACCGTTCAAATTTTGGCCCTAGGCGTTCTTTCCAGACCTGTCCGGGGGCTTTCCTTTTCACTAGGAGTTTCATCTCTTCTCGGGTGAGTCCTGAAGCTACGAGGTCTGTTCCTTCAAGGTTTTCGTCTCTCAGTGAGATTACAACTCTTCTCCATCCGAATTTCTGCATAGCTTTCGCGATTACTCTGAGTCTCTGGTGCATCTCCTTGACATTCATAACCTCAGTAGTATTCTTCATGAGATAGGCCAATTCTCCGGAGAGTCCCCTCAGCTGGTCTTGCTTCCGAAGGTTGCTTATGGCGGTTGCAGCGTGTGACGCCAATATTTCAAAGAATTCCCTGTCATTTTCGTCAAAGGCCGCAAGTCTCTCACTTTCAACGTTCAAGACTCCCAAGACCTCATTACCTGCTCTTATTGGAACGGCAAGCTCAGACAGCATGCCAGGCCGGCCTGGGACAAAGGCCTTTTCTTTTCTGACATCTCGAACGAAGACAGTCTTGCCTCTTCTTGCCGCCTTGACTGTAACACCTCTGTCTCCGTCCAGTGGAAAGGTTATCGTGAACTTTTTTGGGTATCCGCGGTGAGCTACTAGCTGCAGGTTCTTTCCCTCAACCATGAAAACTGTGGCAAATTTGAATCCCAAAGTTTTTTCCATGGCGTACTGTGTAAGCTTGTAAATCTCTTCCTTGCTCATCGCCATGCTCAAGTTCTGGCCGTACTCATTCAATGCCGAGAGTCTTTTCTGTCTCTTCAGGTTAGTTATGGCAGTCGCAGCATGTGAAGCCAAAATCTCAAGCAGCTTCTGATTTTCTTCGTTGAAGGCTGCAAGCTTTTTGCTTTCTACATTCAAGACGCCTAGGACCTTGTTTCCAACCACAATTGGCACTGCAAGTTCGGAGAGAATGCCATTCCTACCGATTCGACGCTTAATGAGTCGATTGCCCTTGCACTCTGTAAGGAATCCTCCGAGGTACGCTTTGTCTTTCCTAACATCTGACACGCAAACAGACTTGCATTTCCTTGCCGCTCTGGTAGTTATGCCTCTTTGTTTGTCCAGTGGCAGTTGAAGAGATATGCGCTTTGGATATCCTCTCTGAGCAACGAGACAGAGCTTCTTGCCCTCGATAATGAGGATGCTGGCGATTTCGAATCCTAGGGTTTTCTCCGTAGCGTCCAGTATCAACTTGAAGATTCCTTTCATGTCTGTTGCCATGTTCAGATTCTGGCCGTATTTGTTCAGTGCAGAAAGTCTTTCCTCAAAACGTTTCCTTTCTTCTTCCATTCTTTTGCTTTCAGTAATGTCGAGCAGTTGGCCTATGATACGTATTCTGCCTTGTCTGTCACGTATTTCTGAGGATTTGATCTCAACATCCTTTTTTTCGCCGTTCTTTCGGAGTACCCTGAACTCACATCGGAGGGGCGCGTTTTCTCCTCTTAGTCTGCGAATGTATTTGTGTTGAACCATAACCTTGCTTTCTTTGTCAAGAAATTTTCTGAAATCCCGTCCAACCATTTCCTCTTTTGGATAACCAACCATGCGGCTTAGCTGACTGTTAGCGTAAATGATTTTGAAATCGTCGTCTATAATCGTTATTCCATCATGCGAGTTTTCCACGATCAGCCTGAAACGTTCCTCGCTGTCTCGTAGCGCCTCTTCTATCTTCTTCTGCTCATTAATGTCGATAGCCAACCCGTATCGAACGTGTTTGCCTCCGGGCCATTTAATGATCTCGCCCATGCATCTGTGCCAGCGTTTGTTTCTTTGATTTTGCAGATTTCTGACGTATGACTTGCCAAGGTTTTTTCCGGAGATTTGTTTGATGTTGCAGAATGAACATGGTCGAAGCAAGTTTTGGAATACTCTGTAACATTTTTTGCCGACTATGTCTTTTCCGAATCTCTCTTCCATTTTCTTGTTGATAAATAGCACTTCATGAGTCTCTGGATCTGTCACGTAGACTTCTTCGTCGATTGCGTCACCAAGAATGCGTAGCCTCTGCAACTCCTGTTTGAGTTGCTTTTCTTCAGCTATCTTGTGTTTTCTGCCTTCTGTCATGGTGCCGCGCATTCTCCTTCGAAAACTAGATGTTTTCTCACGTTGTCGACACAAGCCAGAAAGTCCCAGCTTCGGGCCTCTTCAAGCTTCAGTCCTAGCTTTTCATGAAGGTTTTTAGCGATGAGTTTTTCGAGATATGGTGCTCCTAGTCCGAAAATTCTCTCTAAGGCGTCGGTGAATTCTGTCAGCTGAGTGGGGATGTCTTCTTTTTTTATCTTGAATGAAGCCTCTAGATGGAAGAATATGGCTTGTTTGGACGAATCTCCTAAGGAAGAAAGGCTTTCCTCAACCGCTGATAGAAGAACCTTGCTGAAGTCGTTTTGAGGCAAATTTAACCCTCGGAAGGTCAAACGTGAATTTAGAAGAGAAGTCCATGATGCTTTGATAAATCATTTGTGAACTTCAAATACGTATTGTCATAATCCACTTCAGAGACAAAACCACTTCATGCCTCTGGAAGCCAAGTTTTGTCATCGTTTTGTAAGTAACTCCGCTTGGCCATGGCAAGATATTCAGTGAAAACGAATTCTTTGCTGTCATCCCATTCAATGAGTTTTCCAGTCTTCTCGTAAAGCTTCTTCATTATTAGAATTTCCAGAAATCGGGCTCCTGCGCCGAAAATTTTCTCTAGTCCAGCCGCAAAATCTTGGAAGCGGCAGGGAATCTCGTTTCTTGGTATTTTGAACTTGTTCTCAAGGTGGAAGTATATTGACTGTCTGGCCGAGTCGCCTAGCGACGACAAGGCGTCATCTACAGCTTCGAGAAAGAGCTTGTCGAAAGTTTTCTTCCCCAACTTTAGGATTCCTCTAAAGTGGCGCCTCTTTGGAGTTTACAGTGGTATTTCTTGTAAATAAATTCATTGTGGTTTTTAAATTTAATCCTTGATTCGGTCGTTTTCTAACAGAAATCTGAATCGGAGCACATTTCACACTCGATTTCATCCGAAGAGGTTATGATTTGACTCGAAAATCGTTTGCTAGCTTGTTTTGTGAAAACATTCTTTGCGGGATATTTCTCGAATTCAAATTCTCAGCGGGTTCTTGCTTTCTTATCAGACGCTATCAACCCTGCCTTCTCAACTTTGGGTTTGGAGGTGACAGGCATAACTCTTGACGTTTACACCACCCTAGTCGGACCAAGGGCGCTAAGCTGTGGACTCAGAAACTCATTGAAACCGCCAAATCCTAAACTCATTTTCTTACGTGGCTTTGAGATCCACCTATGATGTTCAAGGCTGTGTAACATAGAATGCATAACCTTACGATTTGAAGTTTTTATCCGCGAGACATTGAGGGCGTTGACAGGTTCTTCCAAAATCTTATCTAAGATTGAAGGCAATCTGGTCTAGGGAGGAAAACAATGAAGATAACTTTTTTGTTGGCCACAATTCTTGCCGTCGTTTCATTGCTTGCCTCAATGAACGCAGTCTTTTCTTGGAGTAATGGAGGCTATAGCGACGACCCGTCGAATCCAAAGTACGGAACTCACGACTGGATTGCTCAACATGCCTTGGACTGGCTGCCTCAACAGGAGAAACAGTACATTCTCAACAATCTTAAAGCTTACTTGTATGGGACAGAACTGCCTGACAGCGGACAAGCGCCAGGCGGAATTGGAGACACCACCAACCATCACGTCTACTATCATGCTGACGGTTCACTTCAGGAAGACAATTCAGCCGACAGGGCAGGGGAAGAATATCTCAACGCCGCAAATCTCTACAAGGGTGGCGATGTGGCTGGCGCGGTGAAGAGGCTTGGAATAATGACTCATTACATTTGCGACGTGGCGGTTTTTGGGCACGTGATGGGTTCAAGCACAGACTGGGGCAATGAAGTGCACCACAGCGACTACGAAAACTACGTGAACACGAGAACAGATAGCTACACAGACGAGTTCAACACGTTTCTCGCTTACGACGGCACCTTGGACCACATTTCAGCCTACGACGCAACCTTGACAATTGCGAGTGACACGACCTTCGACCTGAACGGCGATCTGACATGCGTGTGGATGGATCAAAACTACAACTGGAACAACCCCGTCTTCAAGAACAGGGCTGGAGAATCGCTTAACCTGGCCGTAAACTTGGTTGCAGACGTTTTGCACACGTTCTACGTTGATGTCGCGGTTCCAGAGTTTCC
>Ga0315282_10010947_pt1 | contig 14142 bp, 13 predicted proteins | sample YL17G07_20_MG_FD_203693 | JGI IMG/M metagenome (GOLD analysis project Ga0315282, IMG submission 203693) | Sediment microbial communities from Yellowstone Lake, YNP, Wyoming, USA - YL17G07_20 | ecosystem: Environmental > Aquatic > Freshwater > Lake > Sediment | place: USA: Wyoming | collected... | reverse complement strand
TAAAAAAGTGACTTCAGAACTAATTAAACAACTTTTAGAAGCAGGGGTGCATTTTGGGCATCAGACCAAGCGCTGGAATCCCAAAATGAAAGAATTTATCTTTGGCGCAAGAAGCGGCATATACATCATTGATCTGGAAAAGACAGAGGAGTGTATTAATAAAGCGAGGGATTTTCTTCTTGATATAACTTCAAAAGGCGAATTTGTGCTTTTCGCGGGAACAAAAAAACAGGCCCAGGAGGTTATGCAACAGGAGGCTGTCCGCTGTGGTATGTATTATGTTACTGAGCGCTGGCCAGGCGGGCTGCTGACTAACTTTGCAACCATAAAAAAGAGTATAAATCGCCTGAAGGAAATAGAGAAAATGCGAGAAGACGGCACTTTTGAAAAACTAACCAAAAAGGAAGTAGCGCGCCTGGAAAAAGAATTAGTTAAATTAAACAAGAATTTTGCGGGTATTGTTTCAATGGAGCGTATGCCCAAGGCGGTATTTATTGTGGATACCAAAAAAGAAGAAACCGCGGTTAGAGAGGCAAGGAGGTTGGCAATACCCATAATCGGCTTAATTGACACTAATTCTAATCCGGATTTAATTGATTATCCTATTCCAGGCAATGATGATGCGACTAAGTCCATACGTATGGTCGCCACGCTTATGGCAGATACGATAATTGAAGGGAGGAAGAAATTCTTGTCTTATCTTACTCAAGAAGGAGTTGCGGTCAAAGAGGAGAAAGTAGAAGAGCAGGCAGTGGTGTTGCCTGAAGAAGAAGTGAAGATAAAAGAAATTGAGGAAATAGTGGAAGAAAAAGAGCCGCTTGAAGAAGAAACCAAGCCCACCAAGAAAGGGCGCCCAAGACAGGTCCCAGAAAAGGCCAGGGCCAGAAAAAAGGCATAACCATAAAATGAGAATTTCTATTGAATTAATTAAGGAATTAAGAAATTTAACTTCCGCAAGCATTACGCATTGCAAAGAAGCGCTCCAGGAGGCAGGAGGAGATATTAAGAAAGCTGTTGAGCTGCTGCGTAAGCGGGGACTGGAGATTGCGGCAAAAAAACAGGATAGGGTATCCAAAGAAGGAAGGATTGAGGCCTATGTGCACTTCGGTAATAAAATCGGGGTATTGTTAGAAGTTGATTGTGAAACGGATTTTGTGGCGCGTAATAGCGAGTTTACTCAGCTTACCAAAGACTTATCTATGCAGATAGCAGCCTGCAATCCTTTGTATATTAAAAAGGAAGATGTGCCGCCTGCTCTCATTAAGCAGGTAAAGGATAAAGAAGAATTTTATAAGAATAACTGTTTACTGGAGCAGCTCTTTATTAAAGATGCCAGTATAACTATAAAAGATTACTTAGGGAGTATAATCTCAAAAGTTGGTGAGAATATTGTCATTCGCAGATTTACGCGTTATCAAGTTGGCGAACAATGAGCAGCAGGGCTGTTTATAAAAGAATTGTCCTCAAATTAAGCGGTGAGGCGCTACAAGGTAAAAAATCCCACGGAATTGACCATTCAGTTTTAGTTTCTATCTCCCGTCAGATAAAAGAGCTCAGGAGTTTAGGCGTGGATGTGGCAATAGTGCTGGGTGGAGGTAATATCTTTAGGGGCCAGGAAAATATTGCTCGGCGGGGTTTAGATATGGATAGGTCTGTGGCAGATTATATGGGAATGCTCGCTACGTTGATCAACGGGTTAGCGCTTCAGGATGTATTGGAGAAAACCGGCGTGCCCACACGGGTGATGACTGCGATTGAGATTCAGCGCGTGGCTGAACCGTATATCAGGAGAAAGGCAATCCGTCATTTAGAGAAAGGCCGCGTGGTAATATTTGTAGCCGGCACAGGCAATCCTTATTTTACTACTGATACTGCGGCAGCACTCAGGGCAATGGAGATAAATGCGGATGCCATATTAAAAGCCACAAAAGTAGAGGGGGTTTATTCTGCCGATCCCTTAAAGGTAAAAGGCGCAAAGAAATTTGATAGATTAAAATACATAGATGTGTTGAAGAAGGGCCTTAAGGTTATGGATGCCACTGCGATAAGCCTTTGTATGGATAATAAATTACCTATTATTGTATTCAACCTTAATAAAGAAGGAAATATCAAGCGCGTGGTGTTTGGTGAAAAGATAGGCACGGTGGTAGAGTAAAGGAGGCGTGTCATGACTGCTAAGGAAGTTTTGCATAACACCGAAGAGAAGATGAAAAAGGCGTGCGAATCTGTGGCAAGAGAGTTTTCTGAAATTAGGACAGGCCGCGCAAGCTCAGCACTTGTAGAGGGCTTACATATTGATTACTATGGGACACAGACCCTGCTTAAGCAATTAGCTTCTATCTCTGTGCCTGATGCGCATTTGATTGTGATACAACCCTGGGATATCACAGCAATTGCTGAAATTGAAAAGGCAATCATGAAGTCTAATTTAGGAATCACTCCCTCAAACGATGGTAAGTTAATCCGGTTATCAGTTCCGCCTTTATCTAAGGAAAGACGCCAGGAACTTGCCAAGGTTGTGCATAAGATGTCTGAGGATGGCAGGGTGTCACTGCGTACTATTAGAAGAGATGCTAAAGAGGCCCTGGAAAAGCTGGAAAAAGATAAAGTTATTGCTGAAGATGACAAATTCCGCGGTATTGATGAACTGCAGAAACTCGTAGATAAATACATCGCCAAAATAGACGAGCTTTTAAAAAATAAAGAAAAAGAGATACTAGAGTTTTAGTAACTAGTACACCAGTAACTGTTCTTTTAAAATTTGGGCCACTAGCTCATCTGGTAGAGCACCACCCTCAATGTAAGGGGGCGCTACTAGGTAACTAGTAGTGATAAATCTTGTAACTTGCGGGAAAATCTGGTGGATTTCAAGATACTCCTAAGAGTAATAATGCTTGAATGCAGATAATCCGCAGCCAAGCCTTTAATCCTAAGATTAAGGGAAGGTTCAACGACTATAATCAGGACTTCCTACTATTTTATAGTGGGAGGATGGGATAGTCTGATCTGTATGGCGACATACAGCTAACACATATGTTTAAGGTGGGTGTGCCGCGTTCGAGTCGCGGGTGGCTCATAAGTTTTACAACCGCGGTAGCAGATCCTCCAACTAATTTAACGAAGGGAGGACGACCTCTTTACCTGTAGAGAGCCAAGGGGAGGTCGGTCGCGGGTGGCTCATAGAATTTTTGACGCGGACGTGGTGGAATCGGCAGACACGTATGGCTTAGGACCATATGGGGCAACCCTTGGGGGTTCAACTCCCTCCGTCCGCACTTTTTCCGCCCATGTTTATAAATAAATGAGAGATCAAATTGCTATCATGAATCGCGCGCGTCTACGCAAGAGACGCGACAGAGATATATCAGTAAAAAAAGAGGCAATAGGATTATTTAAAAAATATAGAAACGAACCCTTGTTTTTTCCAGGGATAGCTCTTTACTGGGCAGAAGGGACTCGTTTAACAAAGAAGTACAGAAAATACCAATTAGCCCTTACCAATTCCGATCCCAGTCTTATAAATTTCTATTGCGAGTTCCTAAAGAAGTATTTTAAAAATATTCCAAGAGAAAATTGGCGCGCGGAGTTATATCTATATCCGGACATTAATCCTGAAGAAGCAATATCGTATTGGTCGCATATTTTGGGTATTTCGCAGAGGCAGTTTATTAAACCCCAAATATTACCTAGTAAGAACGGCCAATATAAAAAATTAGAATTTGGCACTTGTTGTATTTACATAAACAGTAAAGATGCCTGCATTACAATGCAGGTATGGATAGAATTGTTGTGTAATTCTATGCGGCGGTAATTCAGCGGTAGAATGCCTGCTTGCCAAGCAGGATGGCACGGGTTCAAATCCCGTCCGCCGCTTAGTTTTACGACAAGAGGAGTAAAACTATCCCGCTTTAGCGGGGCCTAATAAGAGTATTCATCCCCCTTCTTGCTTTCGCAAGAAAGCAGGGGGACTCATTTAAAAAGGAGAAGAATATGCAGATTATGGACTTTTTGTCAAAGAAGGCAATTGTTACAGATATTAAATCCACAAAGAAAGCAGATGTAATCAGAGAGCTGGTGGATGCTTTGATTGGTGCCGGCGAAGTGGAAAAACGCCACCGCAATAAACTCATTGAGGCCTTAATGGCCAGAGAGGCCTTGGGCTCAACTGCTATTGGCCAAGGCATAGCTATTCCGCACGCGAAATCAGATAGTGTAAGCAAATTAGTAGCGGCCTTTGGCCTTTCTAAAAAGGGTATAGATTTTGATTCACTAGATGGAGACTTAGCGTTTATATTCTTTTTATTGTTAGCGCCTCAGGATTCCGCAGGGCCTCATCTTAAAGCCTTGGCGCGGATTTCACGACTTTTAAAAGATAAATATTTTCGCGATACCTTACACTCCTGTACAGATGAGAAGTCAATTATAAAGATAATAACCGAAGAGGACGCAAAGAAGGTTTAAATGATAAGACATAAAATTAAAGGTATGTTTAAGTGGTTATACCCAGGCATTGGTATTAAACGTTGGATTGGCTTAAGTACTTTTGGCGTGCTCCTGGTTATTATTGGGACCGGATACTTACGCACTGAAGAATACTGGGCAATGCAGATATTAGATGCAATTATAGTGATTTCTGGCATTATGATTTTGATATTAGGCATTAAAAGAATGATGCGCTCTTTCATCGCTGCATTTATGCCTGTCTCAAAAGATAGGGAACTTGTGGATATCCTTTATCAGAAGAAACAGCTTAGCCGTGGACCGAGGATAGTAACTATAGGCGGAGGTACCGGGTTATCAGTGCTGCTTACAGGTGTTAAGGAATATACATCTAATATTTCAGCAATAGTGACTGTGGCTGATGACGGTGGTTCTTCAGGCCGGTTAAGACAGCAGTTTGATATATTACCACCGGGAGATATACGCAACTGCCTGGTAGCTTTGGCAGATGCACCCGCATTAATGCGGGATTTATTTCAGTTTCGCTTTGATAAAGGTTCAGAATTAAATGGCCACAGCTTTGGTAATCTCTTTATTACAGTAATGACAAGATTAACCGGAGATTTTGAAAAGGCAGTTAAGGAGACAAGCAAAGTCTTAGCATTGAGGGGCCAGGTTATTCCTTCAACTCTGAATAATGTGCAATTAGTAGCACAGCATAAAGATGGTTCAACAACTATAGGTGAAGATAAGATACCCAAGGCACAAAGGCCTATAGATAAAGTTTATCTTCAGCCATCCGGGCCGCAGGCAACACCCGATGCAATAAAGGCAATTAAAGAGGCGCAGATGATTATTTTTGGCCCCGGCTCACTTTATACAAGTATTATACCTAATCTTTTGATAGAAGAGATTGCTGAGGCGATAGCTTCCTCAGGTGCAATCAAGGTATATGTATGTAATGTCATGACCCAGCCGGGTGAGACTGACGGCTATAGTGCCTCAGACCACATAAGAGCGCTGATAAGCCATAGCCATCCGCGGGTCCTTGATTATGCTATTGTAAATACAGGAGAAATTCCTCAAGATATACTTCAGCGTTACGCACAACAGAATTCGTATTTTGTAATCAATGACAGAAAGAAAATTGAAAATATGGGCTATCGCGCAATAGAAGAAGATGTGGCTAAGGTCCAGGACGGTGTGATTAGGCACGATTATGCAAAATTAGCAAAAATTATTTTAGGGTTTCTGGAGGAAATTTAGCGTTATGCCGTTAATTAAGAAAAAAATAATTGTGAAAAATAAACAAGGTTTGCATGCGCGACCAGCTGCATTGTTTGTGCAGGTGGCTAATAAATTTGATGCCCGGATTACAGTCAGGCGGGATAAGGAAGGGGTCAATGGAAAATCTATTATGGGAATACTTATGCTTGGGGCAGAGAAGGGCAGCACAATCATAATAGAAGCAGATGGTTCTGATGCGCATCTGGCTATAATCGAGCTAGAAAAAATCGTAACAACCGAGGAAGGAAAATGATACGGATTAAGGGAATAGCTGCAGCTTCAGGGATAGCTATTGGCCCTGCTTATAAGATAGGCAGGGAGGAATTCATTGTTCCCAAAGAGCTCATACGCCAGGAGGATATACCGCTTCAGATACAGCTCTTTGAAGAGGCGCTGATAAAAACTCGTAGAGAAATTATAGAGTTACAGAAAAAGATAGGTAGCGATATGGGCCAGGAAGAAGCCCAGATCTTTGATGCGCATTTATTGGTTTTAGAGGACCGTATGCTTATTGAAGAAGTAATCTCGCGCCTTAAAAAGGAACGGTTCAATGTAGCTTATATATTTTCAGAGGTTTTAAAGAAGTATATTGAAGTCTTTTCTAAGATAGAAGATGAGTATCTTAGAGAGCGTATTGCGGATATAAACGATGTAGGCCGAAGAATTTTGCGCAATCTTTTGGGAAGAGAACGCAGGAGTTTAGAGGATTTAAAAGAAAAGGTTGTCGTAGTAGCGCACGACCTTTCTCCTTCAGATACTGCAACTATGCATAAGAAAGATGTTGCTGCCTTTGTTACAGATGTTGGCGGCAAGACTTCGCACACCGCGATTATGGCTAAGGCCCTGGAAATACCCGCAGTGGTTGGCTTAGAGGAAGCAACTGCAAAAATTAAGGCAGGTGATATCTTGATAGTTGATGGCAGTATGGGAACTGTGATTGTAAACCCCGATGATGACACCCTCCTTATTTATCGTAAAGAGGAAGAGAAACTCAAAGGCATAACAGAGAAGTTTTTCTCTGTAAAGGATCTTCCTGCGGTAACTGCTGACGGCTGGAAAGTTGAAATTAATGCCAATATCGAGTTTCCTGATGAGGTTCCTTCGGTAAAACTCCATGGCGGCCAAGGCATAGGCCTTTATCGCACAGAGTTTTTCTATATGAATAGAAAGGATTTACCTTCTGAAGAGGAGCATTACGAGGCTTATAGATATGTGGCTGAGGAGATGAAGCCGAATCTGGTGATTATTCGCACCATAGATTTGGGCGGGGACAAATTTTTATCACAATTCCAGATTCCTCATGAGATGCAGCCATTTTTAGGCTGGCGGGCGATTAGGTTTTGTCTGGCGCGGCCGGATGTCTTTAAATTGCAGCTTCGTGCAATCTTGCGGGCCTCAGTGCATGGGAATTTAAAACTTATGTATCCGATGATTTCCGGTATTGAGGAATTAAAACAGGCAAATAAGATACTTAGTGAGGCAAAAGAAGAATTAAGAAATAAAAGGATCCCCTTTGATGAAGATATTAAAGTCGGCGCAATGATTGAGGTTCCTTCTGCGGCCATGACTGCAGATATTTTAGCAAAAGAGGCGGATTTTTTTAGCATCGGTACAAATGACCTGATTCAATACTCTATAGCAGTTGACCGCGCAAATGAAAAGGTGGCTTATTTGTATGAACCAGCGCATCCTGCAGTCTTGAGGATGATTAAGAATATAATTGATGCAGCGCACAAAGAAAAGATTAAAGTAGGGATGTGCGGTGAGATGTCAGGTGAGCCGAGCTTTGTGTTATTGCTTCTTGGCCTTGGTTTAGATGAGTTTAGTATGCCGCCCCAAGTTATTCCGGAGATAAAATATATTATTCGCGCAATGACTTTAAAGCAGGCGCAGGAGATTGCACAAGAAGCGCTTAGTCTTTCTACCGGAAAAGAGGTGGTGGAATTTAGCCAGGCAAAATTAAGAGAGATATTAAAATAAAATGGGAAAATTAAATTCAAAAACTATAAAGCAAATTGATAAGTCAGATATGTTGGATTTGTTACTAGATTTTCCTCAGCAATGTGCAGCAGCTTTGGATATAGCAGAAAAAGCAAAGATCCTTTTTGAGATGAGAGATTTTAAAACAGTTGTCTTTGCTGGTTTAGGTGGTTCAGCCATTGGCGCGGATTTGGTTAGGTCATATTTATATTTTGAAAGTAAAATTCCTATTTTAGTTTTTCGTGAATATGAACTACCTAGTTGTGTAGATAGCCAAGCTCTTGTATTTTTATCAAGCTATTCCGGAAATACTGAAGAGACATTAAGTGCTTATAGAGAAGCCCAAAATAAGGGCGCCTCTATCATTGCGACATCCTCAGGGGGCAGATTAAAAGAATTCGCACATAAAGATAATATTACTTTCATTGAAATACCCAAAGGCTTACCTCCGAGATACGCTTTGGGATATCTAAGTATCATACCTTTATGCATATTGTCAAAACTGGGTTTGGTTAAGGGTGCCAAGCAGTCTGTAAAAGAGACGGTGAAAGTTTTAGATGAGCTAAGAAGTAATAATCTTAATCCGCGCATCGGACAGAAGGACAATATTGCCAAATTTATTGCTTCTAAATTGCGGAACAAGTTTGTGGTTATTTATTCGGCTTCAGTGCATTTTGATGTATGTGCAATGCGTTTTAGGGGACAATTGGCAGAGAACTCAAAAGCCCTGGCGTCAAGCCACGTTTTTCCTGAAATGAGCCATAATGAGATTGTAGGCTGGCAGAATCCTAAAAAATTGTTTAAGAATTTTGTGGTAGTGATGTTAAGAGACAAAGGAATGCATCCGCGTATAGCAAAAAGGATGGATATAACCAGAGATATTATTAAGAAAGAAGGCGTAGAATTGATAGAAATTTGGTCGCGCGGCGAAGACTTGTTAAGTAGAATTTTCTCTCTGATATATATTGGGGATTTTATTTCGTATTATCTGGCTATACTCTACGGAATAGACCCTATGCCTGTAGATAGAGTTACGTATCTAAAAGAGCAGCTAAAGAAAAGTTAGTCCATAGTCCATGGTCCATAGTCCGCAGTTTTCTATGGACTATCGACTATAGACTTAAAGAATCTAAAATGAAAGCATTAATACTGGCTGCCGGTTACGCTACGCGGCTTTACCCGTTAACCAAAGAATACCCTAAGCCACTGCTTAAGCTAAACAAAAAACCTATAATTGATTATATTCTGGAGAATTTAGAGGCGATAGAGCAGATAGATGAAATTATTGTGGTTACAAATAGTAAATTTATTTCCCATTTTAGAAGATGGGCAAAAAAACAGAAGATTCAAAAACGCCTAAGCTTGGTAGATGATTTAACCAGAAGCCTCAAAGATCGTCTGGGCGCAATCGGCGATATGAGATTTGCTATAGACAAAAAATGCATAAATGACGATTTATTAGTCATTGGTGGAGATAACTTATTTGATAGCGACCTTAGAAAATTTCTCACTTTTTCTAAAAGCCATAAAGAAAATCCGGTAATCGGTGTTTACAATATAAGGAATAGAAAAAAGGCAAAACATTATGGTGTGATTAAGTTGGATAAAGAAAATAGGCTTATTGATTTTCAGGAAAAGCCCAAAAAGCCAAATTCTACTCTGGTGGCAATGTGCCTTTATTATTTTCCTCAAGAAAAGTTAGGGCTTATTAAAGAGTATCTAAAAGATATGGCGCAAAAACGCGATGCCACAGGTTTATACATAGATTGGTTAAGAAAGGAAGTCCCAGTATATGGTTTTGTCTTTGGCGGTCGCTGGTATGATATTGGTGACCATAAATTTTATGATGAGGCAAAACAGAAGTTCTCCAGATAATAAGTTTAGTGTATAAGTTCATACAAACTTTACACGCCGAGCGACGAAAGGAGCGAGGTTATGGCAGTGCGCAAACATTTTTTTACTTCAGAATCAGTAGGAGAAGGTCATCCGGATAAGGTCTGTGACCAAATTTCCGACGGTGTGCTGGATGATGTATTAAGGCAGGACCCTTATGGCCGCGTAGCCTGCGAGGCTTATGTTACCATGGGCCTTTTGATTGTGGGAGGAGAGATTACCACTTCAGGTTATGTGGATGTGCATAATCTCACACGCGATATATTAAAAGAAATAGGTTATACTCATCCAAAATATGGCTTTGACTATCATACCTGTGCAGTTATTAGTACAATTCATAACCAGTCACTGGATATTGCTCAAGGCGTAAACAAGGGCGGTGCGGGTGATCAGGGATTTATGGTGGGATACGCCTGCCGTGAGACAGAAGAACTTATGCCTCTACCTATAATGCTGGCGCATAAATTAGTGCGTCGGATAGCTGAAGTAAGAAGAAAAGGTATTTTAAAATATCTGGGCCCGGATTGTAAATCGCAAGTAACTGTAGAATATCACGATGGACATCCTAAGAGAGTAGATTCCTGTGTCCTGGCATGTCAACATACCGAAGAGATATTAGATGCGACCAAAGAAAGGATTACTAAGAAAGCAAGGCAGGAGCTAATTGATGCAATCGCCAAGCCCATATTGAAAGAATACATTGATAAAGAGACAAAATATTATATCAATGAGACCGGTAAATTTGTAATCGGAGGCCCGCAGTCTGATACAGGGATGACCGGAAGAAAGATTATTGTGGATACTTATGGTGGAGTAGTTTCTCCGGGCGGAGGCGCCTTTAGCGGCAAGGATCCTACAAAAGTAGACCGTTCTGCAGCTTATATGTGCCGCTACATTGCCAAAAATATTGTGGCAGCAGGCCTGGCAGATAAATGCTCGATACATATTGCCTATGTTATTGGTCGGGCTGATCCCTTGGCAATAATGGTAGATACTTTTGGAACAGGCAAGCTTTCAGAGAGCGCATTCATAAAGCTCATTAGGCAGAATTTTGAGCTTACGCCACAAGGTATGATTAAGTCATTGGATCTTTTACGGCCGATATTTAGGAAGACTGCCTGTTATGGGCATTTCGGCAGAACTGAACCGGAATTCAGCTGGGAAATTATAGATAAGGCGGCAAGTTTAAAGAAACAAGCAGCACGTTTATAAGTTCATAAACCTATCACACCGCGTAGGTGTGGAAGGTTAAGAAAATTAAGGAGTAATCATGGATTACGATATTAAAGATATCAAATTAGCTCAAAAGGGCGCATTGCGAATTGAGTGGGCAAGAAATAATATGCCGGTTTTAGGATTGATTAGCCAGAGATTCAGCAAAGAAAAGCCTTTAAAGGGAATTAAAATTGCCGCCTGTTTACACGTAACCACGGAGACAGGGGTTTTAATGGAGGTTTTAAAGGCAGGCGGAGCAAGCCTTGTGCTTTGCGCTTCCAATCCGTTATCTACTCAGGATGATGTCGCAGCATCCTTGGTTAAGCATCTTAAGATTTCTGTTTTTGCAATTAAAGGAGAAGATACTAAAACTTACTATAAGCATATAAAATTTACCTTGGCAGGCAAGCCCGATATTACTATGGATGATGGAGCGGATTTGATCTCTGCAATTCATAAGAAGTCACCAAGTCACCACGTCACCAAGTCACAGATTATAGGAGGGACAGAGGAGACGACAACCGGAGTAATTAGATTACGCGCTTTAGCTGAACAAGGAAAATTGCGTTATCCTATCATTGCCATAAATGATGCGCAAACTAAACACTTATTTGATAATCGTTACGGCACCGGCCAATCTACTGTAGATGGAATAATCCGCGCTACCAATAAATTGTTGGCAGGTTGTAATTTTGTGGTCTGCGGCTATGGCTGGTGTGGTAGAGGTGTGGCAATGCGTGCAAAAGGTATGGCCGCAAAGGTGATTGTGGTTGAGGTTGATCCCTTGCGCGCTTTAGAGGCAACTATGGATGGTTACGAAGTAATGCGTATATCTGAAGCGGCAAAAATAGGCGAAGTATTTCTGACCACTACAGGCGATACAAGCATAATCCGCAAAGAGCATTTTAAGCTTATGAAGGATGGAGCAATCTTAGCCAACTCAGGCCATTTTAATGTGGAGATAGATATACCTGCGTTAGAGAAGCTGAGTAAAGATAAGAAGCGCATCCGTGATTTTGTAGATGAATATATATTAAAGGATGGACGTAAAATTTATCTCTTGGGAGAAGGCCGCCTGATAAATCTGGCTGCCGCAGAAGGCCACCCTGCGCAAGTTATGGATATGTCTTTTGCCAATCAGGCGCTTTCAGCGGAATATATCGTGAAAAATTATAAAAGATTAAAAAGACAGGTTTATAAGGTACCAGAAGATATAGATAGAAGGATTGCAAATCTAAAATTAAAATCTATAGGGATAAAAATAGATACTTTAACCAAAGAGCAAAGAAAATATCTTTCCAGCTGGGAATCAGGTACATGAGTTAAAAACTAGGAGCCAGATGAGGCTCCCAAGGAGGGAGGTTCTCATGCACAAGAATAAGCTATTTTTGCTTCTTGCGTTATTTTCGTTATTATGCATTAGTTTTGCTTTTGCCGCGGAAATGGAAACAGAATCGCGTATTGCCGAAGTTACGGTCTATCCGGACTCTGCATTGATCAGCCGCGTTGCCAGTCTTAAATTAAGCTCCGGCGAATATAAAATAATATTTCCCAATATCATCCCGGATATAGACGAGGCTTCTCTGCGGGTTTCTGCACAGGAGAATGCCGGGGTGAAACTTTTTGGGGCGCAGGTGAAAAAAGAATTCTTAGAGGAAGAAGCGGCAGAGAGGGTAAGGCAGATTAAGGAGGAAATCCAGAAGCTGCAGGATGAAATCCAGAAACTGCAAAATGACAGACAGATTATTTCTGAAGAGAAACAATTTTTGGACTCCATCCGCTTATTTTCCCATGACCAGCTCCCCCGGGATCTGGTCACAAAAACGCCGGCGGTAAAAGACTTAGACGATATGTTTAAATTTATGGACGTAAAACTTAAAGACAGTTATGCCCAGATAATCGAGGTAGAGCTGAAAACAAGGGAAGCGCAAAAAAAGATTGAGGTTTTAAAAAGGCAGTTAGCCGAGGTTTCCGGGCCGCAAAGAAAGTTAAGGCGCTCAATCGTAGTGGATTTAGAGGCCCTAAAACCCGCGGCTTTTGATTTGAAGGTTTCTTATCTAGTAAGAGGCGCTTCTTGGCAGCCGATTTATGATGCCCGGGCGGATTTTGAAAAATCAGAAGTGGAATTGGTTTCTTACGGGATAATCAGGCAGAATAGCGGCGAGGACTGGCAGGACGTAGAGATGTCTTTATCCACTGCCAAGCCGGCAATCGGCGGGAATATGCCTTATGTAGCGCCCTGGGTTTTAAGGCCGTATCAGCCGCATATGCTTGATAAAGAAAGGAAATCAGGAGAATGGCTAGGTTCGCAAAAGATGGCATTTATATCAGGGGCGCCGGCTGCTACGGTTGTCCCTGCGGATGAAGGGATAAGATATGCCAAGGCAGAAGAAAGAGGCATTGCGATAGTCTATAAACTTCCTAAAAAAGCCTCGATAAAAGCCGATGGCACAGAGTATAAATTACCGGTATCTACGCAGGTATTAACTGCTAAGTTTGAATATTCCAGTTACCCGCGTTCAGTGCTGAATGCCTATTTAGGCAGCCGGGTTACCAATGCGCCTAATCTGCAGTTGCTCGGCGGACGGGTAAATATATTCCTCGCCGGAGATTTTGTGGGTTCTTCCAGCATTGATAATATTGGGCCAGGCGAGGAATTTGATTTATATTTGGGAATGGATGAGAATGTAAAGGTAAAGAGAGAACAGATTGAGAAGAAAGTTGATGAGACCTTGATTGCGGGTATTCCTTCGCCTACCAAGCGCACGGCACTTAAATATAAACTGACAGTGGAGAATTATAAATCCAAAAAGATTAATGTGAAATTATTTGAGGCTATGCCGGTTTCTGAGGATGACCGGATTAAAGTAAAGATAGAGAAGTTAAGCCTTGAGCCGAAAGAAAAAGATTGGAAGGATAGAAAGGGTGTTTGGCTTTGGGAATTAGAATTAGAGCCGAAGCAAAAGAAAGAGATAATTTATACTTTTATTATTGAACACCCACGCGAAATGCTGGTGGAGGGTTTATAGAGGTTATGGCTATAAAAAGAATTGCGGTTGCCACTACCGGCGGCGATGCTCCGGGGATGAACGCCGCCATACGCGCAGTGGTGCGCTATGGCGTGCATAAAAATTTAGAAGTCATTGGCGTTTTTCGCGGCTGGTGGGGATTAATCAACGAAGAACTAAAATTATTAGACCATCGTTCTGTATCAGGAATCATTAACCAGGGTGGAACCATACTTAAAACTGCACGCTGTCAAGAATTCCTTACCGATGAAGGATACCAGAGGGCTTTTAAAACCATAAAGAAGAATTCTATTGATGG
>Ga0315282_10010946_pt1 | contig 14142 bp, 12 predicted proteins | sample YL17G07_20_MG_FD_203693 | JGI IMG/M metagenome (GOLD analysis project Ga0315282, IMG submission 203693) | Sediment microbial communities from Yellowstone Lake, YNP, Wyoming, USA - YL17G07_20 | ecosystem: Environmental > Aquatic > Freshwater > Lake > Sediment | place: USA: Wyoming | collected... | reverse complement strand
TGGCCGGTACCCTGGTCCGCAAGCGAACAGAGAAAGACGCGCTTGCGGATCTTGTGGTGCGTGACCTGGTGGCGGATCTCGGCCCACTCCTCGTCCACGCGCACCTTGAGGCCGAAACTCTCGAAAAGGAAGGCTGTCAGTGTTTCGCGGATGCGGTCCGGCTTCCTGGAATGCCTCCGCCCTTCCCCCACCGCCACATGCGGGAACTCCCACATATTGCGATAGCGGCCAGAGTCGCCGGGGCGCTGCACGATCAGGTAGCGAGCGTCCACCCGATCACCCGCCCGAACGACGGCCAGAACCTCTTCGACCTCCAGGGTCTCGGGCCGCTTGGCCGCGGCGGGATAGTCCAGCGGGTTGCCCTGCCGGGCCGCTTTGCACGAACTCCTCACCGGACATGGATCGCACAAAGGTTTGGCGGCGCCGCAGACGCGCGCGCCCAGCTCCATCATCGCCTGGTTGAAATCGCCGGGACGCTCGGCGGGGATCAGCGCGGCGGCCAGCGACTCCAGATCCTTGCGCACACGCGGGGAGGCCGGGTCCCCCGTTAACACAAACAGTCGAGACAGAACCCGCGCCACGTTCGCGTCCACCGCCGGGGCCGGCACACCAAACGCGATGCTGGCCACCGCCCCCGCCACATAGCTGCCCACCCCCGGCAAGAACAACAGGTCCCCCACCCGAGGCGGTATCCTGCCGCCATACACCTCGACAATCCTTCGCGCCGCCGCGTGCAAATGACGCGCCCTGCCATAGTAGCCAAGCCCCGCCCACAACCGCAGAACGTCTTGTTCGGGGGCGGCCGCAAGCGCCCGCACCGTAGGGAATGCGGCCATGAAACGCTCGAAATAGGGGATAACCATGGCCACCTGGGTCTGCTGGAGCATGAACTCCGACACGAGGATGGCGTAGGGATCGCAGGTGCGCCGCCAGGGAAGGTCGCGCTTATCGGAATCGTACCAGGTCAGCAGCCGCCCGGCCAGGAGGCGGGTCTGGCGGGGGCTGAGTCGCGCAGTGGGCGGGATGGGTTTGTTCGCTCTTGTCATTTTTCGCGGGCGCGGCCCCGGATTATCCAGATGCGAATTTCCTTGCGCTTTGGGCTTTCATAAAATAGCCTATAGGAGCCTTCGAAGCCATCGAATTGAGCTGGGGGGCGGATAACTCCAGGCGGGCCGGGCGACAGAATGCGGCATTTGGAAAAAGAGGACTTCCCATTGCGAAAGGACAACTTCCGATGAAAATGCGTTTTGAGAAAGACGTCTTGGCGCACGCGACCGGGGTAACCCAAAGCGTGGCAAACCCTCAGAGCAGCCTTCCCATCCTGGGCAACATCCTGATCTGCGGCACTGCGGAGGGCAAGGTGGTGTTTGAAGCCAGCGACATGGAGTCCTGCGTGCGCTGCACCGTTCAGGCCGAGGTGCTCGAAGCAGGCTCGATCACCGTGCCGGCCAAGCGCTTCCACAACATCGTCGCGGGAATGCCCAGCGGAACCGTGGATCTGGATTTCGCCGGCGCCTTGGCCGGGATCTCCGGAGGGGGCAAGCACTACAACCTGACCACCCAGACCCCCGAGGACTTCCCCTCCTGGCCCGACCTGCAAGCCGCCAGCACGCTCGAAATCGAACACGGGACCCTCAAACGCATCCTCAGCCACGTTTTGTTCGCGCTGCCGCAGCGCGACCCCCGCAAGGTGCTGCTGGGCGCGCTGTTTGACATCAAGGATAATGAACTGATCTGCGTGGCCACAGACGGCAAGAAACTCGGCCTCTCGCGCACCGGCGTTCCCGAGATCGGCGGCGTTCAGCCCGCGCAGGCCATCATCCCCGGCCGAATCCTGCACGAGGTCCACCGCAACCTCAAGGAAGACGGCGCCTTGCGCCTCCTGATCGGCGAGCGCCAGGTGGCCTTTGACATGGGGGACATCGTCTATCTCAGCAACCGCATTGACGGCATGTTCCCGAACTATGAAATGGTGATCCCGCACGAGTTCACCAAGGAGATCCGCCTGCGCCGGGCCGATTTCATCGGTGAGATCCACCGCGCCTCTCTGATCTCCGAAGAGCGCAACAACTCCATCATCATGCGGTTTGAGCCCGGCCGGGTCGAGTTCTCCGCCCGCACCTACGAGGTCGGCTCCTTCCAGGGTTCCCTGGAAGTGGACTACCAGGACGAGCCGTTCGACATCGCCTTCAACCATGTGTACCTCACCGAGACCTTCCGCGTGATCGAGGGCGACGAGGTCATCATGAAGATCAAGCAGAACACCGCGCCCGTCGTCTTCGTCATGCCCGGCAGCGAGGGCTCTCTGTTCCTGGTCATGCCCATCAAACTGACGGACATCGCCGAGTACCAGAGCGCGGATTGAGACAAGAACGGTTCCATGCATCCGGACGATATTGAATCCTTCCAGAAGGAGCGTGAGAGGCTCAACGAGATCGTCTCGCGCTACGCCGGCCCCACCATCAGGAAGTTCCATGGCCTGGACGTGCAGGCGTATGCAGAGGGCGCGCTTCCGGCCCGCACAAAAGAACTCCTGGGCCTTGTTGCTTCTCTCGTCCTTCGATGCGATGACTGCATCCGCTACCACCTCATCCGCTGCCACCAGGAGGGCGTGAGCGATGCCGAGCTCGCCGAGTGCCTTTCCATCGGTCTGATCGTGGGGGGTTCCATCACGATTCCCCATCTGCGCCGGGCCTTCGCTTCGTGGGAGCAGCTGCGGGGAAAGAACAGGGACGCAGGAGATTGCGAGGAGAAGAAGGAATAATGGCATCCTCCGCCCGAGTTCTTCTCCTCTTCAACGACCCTTCCGACGCGGAAAGGATGGAGAGCAGCCTTCGGCGGCAGGGGCTTGAGGTAACGCGGGCCGCCGACGCCACGGACGCGTTCAAACAGATGGAGAGCGCCCCCTGCGATCTGATCCTGTGCGAAGCGGAACTGAAGAGCGGCTCCACGCTGCCGTTTCTTGCCCAAACCCGCCGGCAGTTCCCTCTCACGCTCCGTGCCATCGTGGAGAACACTCCCCTGAGATCGGATGCGCGGTCCCTCGTCAACGAGATTGCGCCCAGCGCCATTTACGCCGCCGCCCCCGGCGGCGACGAGATCAAGCGGCTTGTGGCGCTCGAAAGCCCCGTCAGCGGCGTCACGGACAGAGCGTCGGTGGACGTGGGGGTCGAAAACGACAAACTGCGCCGGCTGTGCAAGATGCTGGACGGAGAGAAGCACGCGCTCGAGAAGAGGGTCGAGCAACTCGAAGATCAGCAGCGCGAACACGCCCCCGGTCAGGCCCACGCGGCGGCCGGTTCCCACCCTCCCGCTCCCCTGATCGCCTTCGATGAGTCGGAGATCGTCAAGCAGACCGTTCAGCTCACCGAGGCGATCGAGAAACTCCTGAACTCCGAGGAAGTCATCCTTCCTATCTTGCCCGAAGTGGGGATCGAAGTTCAAAGACTGCTGGCGGACGAGAACTCAACCTTCGAGATGGTGGCGGAGAAGGTCGGAATGGAACAGGGCATGTCGGCCCGCATTCTCCAGGTGGCCAATTCGCCGCTCTACGCGGGCCTCAAGCGCATCCGGAACCTGCAGCAGGCGGTGGCCAGGCTCGGAATGCGACAGACCCGCAACCTCCTGCAATCCGTGCTGGCGGAGAACCTCTTCAGAACCCAGAGCCGCAGCCTGGCCCGCCTGATGAACCAGCTCTGGATGCACAGCCTCTGCACGGCGCACTCCAACGAGCAGATCGCCCTCACCCTCGAGATTTCCATGAGCGCCGACTACTTCATGATGGGCCTTCTGCACGACATCGGAAAGCTCCTTGTCCTGCATGTTCTCGACACTCTGCTCAAGGCGGGTCAGTGGAAAAAAGAAGATCTCTCCGAGGAAATCGTCAAGGGCCTGATGAGCGCCTATCACCATGAATATGGCCTCAAACTCATCCTCAAGTGGCGCTACTCCGCCAGCTATGAGGAAGTCGTGGCGTTCCACAACGACGATCAGACCATCGAAACCCGTTCCGAGGCCGTCGTGGTCACCTATTTCTCGAACCTTCTCACGAGGAAGCTGGGCTACAGTTTGGTTCCCTATAGCGAGGACCTCTTGGGCAACAAGATCCTGGCCCGCGCCCTCAACATGACCACCGGTACTCGGTACTTGCTCGAGGAGAACATGGAACGCCTGGTCCAGGACATCCGGAAGGCTTTCCAGATATCCTTCTGAGGAAACGCTCATTCGCTCACAGAACCAAAGAGGAGCCTCCAGCGAACGAGGACTCCCAGCAAATCCGAAAAAGGAGGCAACGATCATGAAACCGAGAATGAACAGTTGGCTGACCGCCGGAGCCTGCGCGCTCGCTTTGACTCTGGCCGGCTCCGCCTTCGCCCAGGCTGGAGATCCGGTCGCGGGGAAAACGTTCCGGGAAAGGGTTCGCGCCGAGAAGGCGGCGCAGCGGGTGGAAAAGCAGGGCGTTGGAGATCCGGCCGCGGGGAAAACGTTCCGGGAAAGGGTTCGCGCCGAAAGGGCGGCCCAGCGGGTGGAAAAGCAGGGCGCGGCGGCAAACCGCCCGGTAAGAGACCAACAGGGCCTTTCTTTCCAGGCCGTCATGCGGCAGGCCGACAAGGACAAGAACGGGACCATCTCGCCCGACGAATTCCGCGAGGCCATGGACAAGGTCTTCAAGGAAGCGGACGCGAACGGGGACGGTGTTCTGCAGCGCAATGAGATCGGCCGGGCCAATCGCGCTCTTCTCCCCGCCGGAGACACGACGGGCCAGCGTCCCGAACCCCCTGCCGCGAACATCTGGGAACGCGTCCTGGCGCAGGACAAGGACGGGGATGGCAAGATCTCTCAGAGCGAGTGGCAGGGCGCCCCGGAGCGCTTCAAGAGAATGGACAAGAACGGCGACGGCTTCGTCACCCAGGAAGAGGTCCGGCAGGCAGCCTCTGAGCGCGTCCGGAACGCCGCCCAGGCACAGCGCGGGCAAGGCGCCGGAGGTCCGGGTGGCCCCGGCGGGCCACGTCTGGCCCCCGAGGAGCGCGCCGCCAATCTCCTGAAGACGCAGGACCAGGACGGGGACGGCAAGGTATCCGCGACGGAGTTCAAGGGCAGAGAACAAGCCTTCCGCCGGATGGACAAGAACAACGACGGCTTTCTGACCCTGCAGGAACTCCTGGAAACCGGGAGGCAAATGCGGGAAAGACGCGGCCAGCAAGGAGGAGACGGACCATTCCCCCCACAGCCGCCGGACGCTCCGCAGCCACCCCAGGCCCCACGCGCCAAGTCGTCCTGAGGTTGATCCCTATCCGGGCGTGGTTCACGCCTGAAAAGCGGTCTTTGAGACCTTGTGAACTCCACCCCGCCCTCCGAGCTGACCGAGGGCGGGGTTTTCTTTTGGCGTTTTGCCGAAGGGATTTCGATTCCTCCGGAAAAGAGAGATCAGTTCCTGGCGATAAACAGGAATGGGAGCGAAATCCGCCTTGGGGGTTCCCAAAAGGCTTTGACTCGCTCGGGGTCTTTTTTGTACACTAAAGGCCAAGGGAAGGCGGCTCATGAACAACGAAAGCACCGGCGCCCTGGACGCGAGGTCCCCCCTGGGGGAGATGCGCACCTATAGACTCCTGGTGGAATACGATGGCACCGGTTATGCCGGCTGGCAGAGGCAGCCCCATGCCCCCAGCATCCAGCAAACCCTCGAGGAAGCACTGGAACAAGTGGTGTGCCACCCCGTCCGCTGCCATGCGGCGGGCCGGACCGACGCGGGCGTCCATGCGCTGGGGCAGGTTGTGCGGATCTTGATCGAAGCGCCCAATGTGGACGAGGATGGGCTGGTGCGAGGAACAAACACGAATCTTCCGGAGGGCATCCGGGTCGTCAGCGCCCAGCCCTGCGGCGTGGCGTTTGACCCGCGGCGGGACGCGCGCCTGCGATGGTACCGTTACTCGGTGTTCGTGCGGCCCGTGGGCCCCGCCCTGGACCGGCAACGCCTGCTTCACCTGCACGGAAACCCGGACTGGCCGTCGGTGGAGAAAGCCTTGGAGTACCTTCGGGGAGATCACGATTTCGCGGTGTTCCGATCCAGCGCCTGCGAGGCCGTCCGAACCCGGCTCACCCTCGAAGAGGCGGCCCACGTGGACGAGGATCCCGTTCACCATCTGGATTTCAAATGCCGGTCGTTCCTGCAAAACATGGTGCGCATCATGACCGGGCTGCTGCTCGAGATTGGCTTGGAGAAACACAAACCGGAGATCGTCCGGGAGATGCTGGAGACGGGGCGCCGGCTCGTGTCGTTCCGGGTAGCTCCCCCGCAAGGCTTGGTCTTAATGAGGGTGGACTACTGAGTGCTGAGGACTGAGGACTGAGGACTGAGTGCTGAGGACTGAGTAGGCTGGAGACCGGAGGCTGGAGGCTGAGGGGGTGGAGGCTTGGGGTCCTTCAGGTCCTTGATGTCCTTTATGTCCTTTAGGTCCTTTAGGTCCTTTGAGTCCCTGAAGTGGATTGAAACAGTGTCTTTTGGCTTGACATCGGCGGCTCCGGAATGGTTTTAGTAGTCTCAGGCGGTTGATAACGCAAAGAAGAGCGGGAGCAGAGCGTTTGCCCACTCCGGTCCCTGCGGAACACGCGGGATGGATTCACACCCAAAACATGCGAGGTCTGAGATGTCCAGCCTTGGATCCGGAAGTTGTTTTCGCGCCGCGCGAGTCTTGTCTCTCCTGGCATTCTCGATACAGGTCTTCACCGGCTGCGGCGGAGACAAGAAGCAAGTGCCGGCCGCGGACGTCCCCACCCGCTATGAGGTGGTCCGTACCTTGCCCGCCGGGTTGCCACGACCGGAATGGACCTTGACTACCCCCACGGACAGCGAGGGAATGAAGTACTTCGTGGGGGTATCGGAATACCAGGCCACCGAGCAGGGGGCGCGGGAAGCCGCGATGCAGAACGCCCGCGCCACTTTCGCCAAGTACACGGGGGTCGAGTTCAAGGCTATCGAGCAGGAGTTGAGCGTCTCCCACGGGTTGGCCAGCGACGTTCAGGACCCGACGGTGTCCACCCTGATGAAGCAGAAGGAGGAGGTGAATGCTCTTTTTGGCCGGCTCAAGGGCACGAACTGGTACCTGGAGCAGTCCAATCAGTTGGCGGGCGAGACGATCCTGAAGCAGGCGTGGCAGGCATGGTCGTTGGTGACCGTGCCGGTGGATGAGTACGATAAGGTGGTGGCCTGGCGCGAGAAGCAAGAGAAGGATGCGCAACAGTTCGCGGACGAGATTCTGTCGGGCAGCAGGCAGCGCCGGGACGAGACCACGGCGTTGCTTGCGGCGGGCAAGCCTATTGCCGCGCTGGACCACCTTCAGGGGGAATGGAAGCGCATTGATCTGAGCCGGGGGAGTTTGAAACAGCGGGGCTGGCCCTACAACAAGCCGCAATATGACTCCCGCCTGGAGGAAACGCAACGCTCGGTGGTCAGCCAGATTCAGGACGCGCGCGATGCCATCGTTCTGGATTGTGGACGCTACAGCGGAACCGTGTATGTGGCGCCCCGGCGCAAGGAGACCAGTGTGACGGTGTGGTCGCTGTGCAAGGGGGGCGGGAAAACGGTTCCGGCGTCGGACGTTCCGCTTGTCCTGCTGAACGGCGCTGGCGCGGTGGTGGCGCGTGCCACCAGCAATCCCACGGGCAAGGCGGTGTTCCATACACCCGGTCTCACCCCCGGCCCCTACAAGGTCAAGATTGACGCGGAAGCGCCTTCCGTCAAGGCAATGGGGGAGGAGATTCGCGCGATTCTCGCGCAGCGGGAGACGCCGTTTGGCGTGGCGGCCCCCGGCGAGAGCATCGAGGAAGTGGTGCTGGTGGGGGTGCGGGATTTGTTCCAGGGTCCCGCTTCGCTGCCGCTCCCGGCCTCGACGGTCAGCCTGGGGCCGGTGACCTTCGAGAACGAGTACCAGCAGAATACCCGTCAGGGCGGCCGCTTCGCCGAGCTGTTGAAAACATACATCCGCAGCACTCTGACCAAGATTGACGGGCTGAGCGTGGTGGAGCCGAAGGTGCGCACCGTCGAGGCCATAACCCGGGCCGTGAGGACACGTGACCTGTTGAACGAGGGCGAGGAGAAAAAGGCCCCGCCCGTTCAATCCGCCTCGGTGCAGGCCCTGATTGACGAAGCCCAAGGCGCTTTGGAGTCCCGGTATACCCTCGTCGGTTCGGACGTTCAGCTCACCATGAACCTCATTAGGGCCGGCACTCCGGAGATTCTTGCCTCCTCGGTCGCCACGATCCCCATGTCCTCGGTTCCTGAGGACATGCAGGTTCGCCCGAACCCGCTTCCGGTGTACAACGAGTTGGCGAGCGGTTCGGCGAGGCCGATCCGGATCGAGGTGACTCCGCAGAAGGGGGATGGGGCCACTTATACGGAGGGCGAGGACGTCGTGTACTTCGTGAGCACCGACCAGGACGCGCACCTCCTGCTCATCTACGAGGACGCCGAACGCCGTTTCACGCAGGTTTTGCCCAACTCTTTTTCTCCCACGGCGTTTTACAGGGCCGGCAAGTTCCTCCAAATTCCCGAAGGCAGGTCCGACGCATACGGGTTCACCGTAACCCCTCCCTTCGGAGCGGAGCGGTTGTGGGTGTTTGCGTGCAGCAGGCCGTTTCCGTCGCTGGCGGGCAAGGAATCCGAGACGGGGAAGGTCCTGCGGGGAGGCATGAACGACATCCTGCCCGTTCTCCGGTCGCATGGGGCTCGCGCAGGCGTGGCTTATGGGGAAGCTCAGACGGTTCTGACCACGGTGGGGAAGTAGCACTGGCGCGTCCGGACGCTGGATCGGGCGCCTGCAGATACTTCATACTTCAAGAGGGGACTCGCATGAGATTGGTTCGATTGATACTTGTTGCGGGCTGCGCGGCCGCGTTGCTGACGGGTTGCGCGCAGCTAAGCCTGTTCAGCGGCAGCCACGTGCACTACTATGGGAATGAGGAGACCGGGAAACGTCTTGCCGCGCTCGAACAGCGGGTGCGGGCGCTTGAGCAGGCAGAGGCGTCCGCCACGGAAACCGCTCCCACGGGCAATGACAATGCCAAGTGACATCTGTTTAGTCCAGAGGAAAGGAAACTCCAAAAAATGATGAGACGATTATTCCTGGCGATGGCGGTGGGGGCCGGCCTGCTGATGGCGTGCGGCTGCGCCGGCCTGAACCTTTTCAGTTCCACGCACACCCACTATCATAAGGATGAAAACACGGAGAAGCGTATTGAGGCGATCGAGAAACGGGTGGACGCCCTCGAAAGGAGATGAAACCATGAAGCGTTACGTGGGAGCCGTGCTCGTTGGGATTCTGTTGATCCTTGCTTTGGGATGCGGAGGGGAGAAGTACCACCCGCGCATGAAGGATCCCAAGCAGCAGGAGAAAGACGGCAAAGAGATGTTGAAGGACGTGGAGAAGTAGTCTTGCGCGGGTGCGGTCCGGCTTTCAGGCCACCCGATACGGTGAATGAAAGGAGGGAATTCGCAACATGAGACAAGACTTAATGGTGGTTCTTGTGATGGCGGCGAGCGCCGGCTTGCTAGGCTGTGGGGGGGCTAAGGGCGTTGTGGGGCCGTCGGACAACCTCGTGGAGAAATGCGTCTGGAAATCGCAGGAGACCCAGCCGGCCTGGATTTATGACACGCCGAAGCCCGAGGGCGGCTCGGAGTTCTTTGTGGGAGTTTCCTCCGACCAGGCCAACCAGCAGCTGGCCCGCGAGAGCGCGCAGCAGAACGCCGCCCGCGAGGTAGTGAGTTACATGGGCACGGCGGTAAAGAGCAATTTCAAGCGGGTGCGGATTTCCTTTGGCCTGAGCAGCGACGTGGAAGACCCCACGACGAGCGAGAAGGCCTTTGACGAACAGCTCGCGGCCAACATGGTCAAGCAACTGCGCATGAGGCAGTGGTACGAGGAAAGCTGGCAGGCCCGGACGGGGATGGCGCGGCGGGCCTGGGTGCTGGCTGAAATCCCGCGGGGGAACATCGAAGACACCTACAAGTCCACGGCGGGCGACATGGCGAATCAGGCGGCCAAGAAGGCCAAGGATCAGAGCGACGACCGGGCAAAGGCGCAGCTCGAAAAGGCGTCGGACTTCTGGAAACAGATGGAGCAGCAGGGGCTTTTCAAAGACTGAGAATCCCCGACGGAAAAAATGAGAAGAAGCACAGTGCGGAATCGAGCCATACAGACCGAAATGACAGGTCCAAACCTCAAGAAAAGGAGAACGGAAACCATGAGAAGATGGCTGGCAGTAATCATGATGATCGCGTTGGCAAGCATTCTGATGGTGGGGTGCGGCGGAACGGCCAAGACCCCCGAGGACACGCCGCTGGAGAAGTTGCTTGACCGGTCCGCGAAGGAAAGACCTGCTTGGACCCTCAAGAAACCCGAAACGAAGGGCGGCGTCATGTACGTCGTGGGGATCTCGATGGACATGGCCAACGAGCAATTGGGCCGGAGCCGGGCCATGGCGAATGCCCGAACGGAGATGTCCAATTACCTCGGCACGCTCGTCAAGGCCAAGATTGAGCAGGCCAACGTGGATTTCGGCCTGGCCAGCGACGTGGTGGATCCGACCACGAGCGCCCGGGAATACGTGAAACAGATGTCCGCGAACTTCGTAGCCCAGCTCGAAGGCGAGGACGCCTACTGGGAAAGATGGCAGAAGCCTACGGGGATTGGGTATCGCTATTTCGCCCTCTGCAAGATTCCCCAGAATATGCTCAACGATAGCTTCCGGGGGGAGGCAGCCAAGAGAATGCAGGACGCCCAGCGCCGGGCCAAGGAACAAAGCGACCGCGTGGCCAAGGAACAACTCGAGAAAGCCGGCGCCATGTGGGCTCAGTTGGAGCAGCAGGGTCTTTTCAAGGATTGACGGGTGTTTACCCCTCTTGCCCGTCCAGCAAGGGCCTTTCTCAAGAAGTGACGGGGATTCCCCTCTCCCGTCCACCGAGGAGCGGGGGCCGAATCCACAGGATTGTCACCATCAGGCGGGGGCGCGAGACAACGTGCCTCCGCCTTCTTTCCACCACGGAACGGGCGGAACACACAGAGAATGGTCCCTTCCGTGTGTTCCGTGTATTCCGTGGTTCTATTCCGTCTTCCTCCTTCGTCCTTCATGCCTCCAAAAGATTTTCTCCTTTACGCGGTCCGGGGCGGTGGTGATAATACTAGGGCTGGCGCCTCCGCGCCCGGGTGCAGCTTCCTTCCGGCTGCCGTCGCCGGTCAGGGTCCGCTATCCCCCGGAATCCACAAGGTTTTGGAAAGGCTTTCTTCATGAAGATACGCGCGTTTACGGTAGTCCCCTGTCTGCCCGAGTCCCTGAAACATCTCAAGGATCTGGCTTACAATCTCCGCTGGTGCTGGGACCCGCAGCTCCTGAGCTTGTTTCAGAGGCTTGACCGGCAGCTCTGGCAAGACACCGGCCACAATCCCGTCCAGATGCTCGGCCTCATCAACCAGGAGCGGCTCGAGGCGGTCAGCCAGGACGATGGTTTCATGGCGCAGCTGGACCGCGCGTGGGAGGATTTCGAGCGCTACATGAAGGGGCCGAACTGGTTCAACCAGACCTACGGCGGACCGGACGTCCTCACGATCGGCTATTTCTCCTTCGAGTTCGGGATCTCGGAGGCCGTTCCCATTTACTCCGGCGGCCTGGGAATGCTCGCGGGAGACCATCTCAAGGCCGCCAGCGACCTCGGGCTCCCCGTCATCGGCGTCAGCCTCCTGTACCGCGAGGGCTACTTCCGCCAGTACCTCAACCAGGACGGCTGGCAGCAGGAAAGGTATCCGGAGAACGATTTCTACAATCTGCCCATCGTCCTCCTGGAGGACGAGAACAAGAAGCCGCTCAAGATCACTGTGGACTTTCCGGGGCGCAAGGTCACCGCCCAGCTGTGGCGGATGGAGGTGGGCCGCTCGAAAGTGCTGCTCCTGGACGCCAATCTTCCGGAGAACACGCCCGAAGATCGCGAGATCACCGGGCAGCTTTACGGCGGCGACCACGAAATGCGCATCCGCCAGGAAGTCCTGATGGGCATCGGCGGGGTGCGCGCCCTGAAGGCCGCGGGCTACAAACCCGACATCTACCACATGAACGAGGGCCACTCGGCCTTCCTTTCGCTCGAACGCGCGCGCATGCTCATGGAGGAGTACAAGGTGGAATTCGACGCGGCGGCCGAGGCGGTGAGGGCCAGCAACGTCTTCACCACCCACACGCCCGTCCCAGCCGGCAACGACACCTTTGTCCCCGCCACGATTGACTATTACTTCCGCGACTACATCAAGAACCTTCGCATTGACATGGAAACCCTTCTGGCACTGGGCCGGCAGAACCCCTATGACCGCAACGAGCCGTTCAACATGACGGTCCTCGCCATCAACCTCGCGGCCTATTCCAACGGCGTCAGCCGGCTTCACGGCGACGTCTCGCGCAAAATGTGGCAACGCGTGTGGCCGGGAGTCCCCCTCAAGGAAGTCCCCATCGGCGCCATCACCAACGGCGTTCACACCCGGGGATGGATCTCCCAGGAGATGGGAAACCTCTTCGACCGCTACCTCGGGCCGGAATGGTCGGAGAACCCGACCGGGCCCACCGTGTGGATCCAGGCGGAGGAGATCCCGGACGCCGAACTCTGGCGCACGCACGAGCGTCGGCGGGAACGTCTCGTGGCGTTTGCGCGGCGGCGGCTGAGAAAGCAGCTGCAGCAGCGCGGCGCGCCGGAGATGGAAGTCGCCCACGCCGACGAAGTGCTCGACCCGGAGACCCTCACGATCGGCTTCGCCCGCCGGTTCGCCATGTACAAGCGCGGCAACCTGCTGCTGCGCGATCCGGCGCGCATCAAGCGCCTTCTCGCCGACAAGGACCGCCCGATCCAGATCATCTTCGCCGGAAAGGCGCATCCCGCCGACACCATGGCCAAGGAGATCATCCGCGAACTCGTGCACTTCATGCGCGACCCCGCCATCCGCCGCCGCGTGGTCTTCATCGAGGACTACGACATGAACGTGGCCCGCTACCTCCTGCAGGGCGTGGACGTCTGGCTCAACACCCCGCGCCGCCCCCTCGAGGCCAGCGGAACCAGCGGCATGAAAGCCGCCGCCAACGGCGCCCTCAACGTCAGCATCCTCGACGGGTGGTGGTGCGAGGGTTATCAGCCCGTCACCGGCTGGGCCATTGGCAACGGCGAGGAGTACCAGGACCTGGCGCTCCAGGACTCCATTGAGAGCGCCCTTTTGTATGACCTGCTCGAGAAGGAAGTGGTCCCCACCTTCTACGACCGGACGGCCGACGGCATGCCGCGCACGTGGATCCGCAAGATGAAAGGCGCGATCCGGCATCTATGCGCGGGCTTCAACGCCAACCGCATGGTCCACGACTATATCCGCGGGCCTTACATGGGCGCGGCCAGCATCGGGGTCAAGCTGAGCGCCGACAAGATCGCCGGGGCCAGGGAACTCGCCGCCTGGAACAAGAAGATGCGCCAACTCTGGGGCCAGATCCAACTCGTGGACCTCAAGGCCCCCACGGATTCCGAACTCCTGGTGGGCAAGGCGCTGCCGCTCGAGGCCACGATCCGGCTCGGGCAGATCGCCCCGAACGAGGTCCAGGTCCAGGTGTACCACGGCGCGCTCAACCCGCAGGGAGACCTGACCGACGGGACCGCCACCGAACTGAAGTATGACAGCTCGTCCGACGGCGTCCACCTGTTCAAGGGATCCATCGAGTGCGCGTCTTCGGGCCGGTTCGGCTTCGCCCTCCGCGTGCTCCCGCGGCACGAGGCGCTCGTTACGCCCTTCGCCACCAAGCTCATCTACTGGGCGTGAGACAAGGACTGAGGACTGAGTGCTGACGACTGAGGGCTGAGGACTGAGTGCTGAGGACTGAGGGCTGAGGACTGAGTGCTGAGGACTGAGGGCTGAGGACTGAGGGCTGAGGACTGAGGGCTGAGTGCTGAGGACTGAGGGCTGAGTGCTGAGGGAGATAAGTGCGGAGTCCTTGGAATCCTGAAACGCCTCGAGTGGCGGTTGCATCGTCTACTGGTGCCGGGGAAGGCCGGCCGCAAGCCGAGAGACGGGTGGAAACAAGGATGGCCATGTGGTAGTAACAGAAATCGGTATTATGTCCCGAATGGCA
>Ga0315282_10010945_pt1 | contig 14144 bp, 12 predicted proteins | sample YL17G07_20_MG_FD_203693 | JGI IMG/M metagenome (GOLD analysis project Ga0315282, IMG submission 203693) | Sediment microbial communities from Yellowstone Lake, YNP, Wyoming, USA - YL17G07_20 | ecosystem: Environmental > Aquatic > Freshwater > Lake > Sediment | place: USA: Wyoming | collected... | reverse complement strand
CCAGGTCTATGAAAGTCGTAAGAAATCCTTTTTCTTTTAAAAGTTCTTGTAAAACATTAAGAATTGAAGTTTTTCCCATTCTCCTAAAGCCTATCAATGCGTAGGATTGACTCTTTTCAATGTAATCAACCATAGGTTTGACAAGCTCTTCTCTATCATAGAAATCTTCCAAGTTTTTTATGGGCTTGCCAAATATGAACTTGACCATAGTTACCACTAGTGGTAAATTACCACTACTGATAATTAAATCTTATGCATACCGCCATAGGCACACCAAGATGCTCACGTTCATGAGATTTCCGTGAATCTAAACTGAGTTGTAAACTAACCTCTCATTACTGCGTTGTGAATAATCTAGAATTGTCTCTTTGTTATTTTTGGCGGGCCCGCTGGGATTTGAACCCAGGTTCTCCGGCTCTCTTCCACGCGGGAGTGCCCGGAGGCTTGCGCATCGCTTCTTTTCAGCGTGACTCGGCGCCTTAATCCGTGCTGGGCAACGGGCCCTTCCTGCAAACTAGAGTTGAGCCTATCCAGAATTAATTGTTACGGTAACACACAGAACTTCACGCAGAACTTCAATCTATATAGAGGTGGAGTCTAGATTCCTCTGAGCAGGTTTTCTTGCTATGTTTCGGTCAGTTCCTCGTTTATCCACCAAGCCTTCTTCTTACCCGACCTTTCGCCTGGATAATAGTCTATTACGGGTTTTCCAAGCTGTTTCCTCGATGTTTTCTGCAGTCTTCTCAGCCTGTTCAGAACCATCCACCTGTTCGTTTTCAAGTATTCAGCTATCTCTGGCGTGGTTCCGCCCTTGTAGTGGACAAGATAATCCACCATCTTATGGTCCAAATCGTCCAGCGCAAACGTGTGTGGGTTTGTCTTTCCACGCTCATAGGTAAGCATCTCCAAGTCTGCAAGATACTTCTTTATCTCAGCAAACTCCTTCTCCATCTTGCTGAACCTTTCCTCAAGCTCTAGGATCTTGTCTGGCTTAGGCGTTTTCTGCAGCTTCTCCATTATCGCGTCTCGAATGAAGCTGCTCCTGTCCCCCTCTGGAACGCGTAGAATCATTTCCTTATACACTTCCTCTGGGATTTTTGCAGATATAACTTTCACTTCGTCCATGATAAGCGTCCCCGCCACACATCTATGGGCGCTTTTATTATTTGATGGTTTCTTCGCTGTTTTCCTTTCGGAACTCTTTTAAAAGCATCACACAAACACTAGACCGAAACATTGTGAGGTGTCATTCATGCCGAGAAAAACCACAATCTCCCTGATCAAATGCGACGTAGGCTCCCTAGCTGGCCATCACATTGTGCCCAAACCGCTCCTCAACATCGCCGAGAAAAACCTCAAAAAGGCAAAAGAAGAAGGCCTGACAAATAATTACTACGTCTTCAACGCGGGCGACGACCTTGAACTGCTCATGGTGCATGAAAGAGGAGAATCGAACCCAGAAATCCACGAGCTCGCCTTCAACGTCTTCCAAGAAGCCGCCAACAAAGCACTAGCCCTCAAACTTTACGGGGCAGGCCAAGACCTTCTCAAAACCGCCTTCGCGGGCAACATCTGCGGGATGGGTCCGGGCGTCGCTGAAATGGAAATACAAGAACGAGGCTCCGACCCAATCGTGGTCTTCGCTGCTGACAAAACCTCTGCAGGTGCGTTTAACTTTCCGCTCTTCCGCATCTTCGGCGACCCAATGAACACAGCTGGACTAGTAATTGACCCGAACATGGCTGGCGGCTTCAAATTCGAAGTAATGGACACCATAGACAACACAAAGGTAATCCTAAAATGCCCAGAGGAAATGTACGACCTAATCGCCCTGATTGGGACAGTGCAGCGCTACGTGGTTTCAAGGGTTTGGCGAGCCAGCGACGACCTAATATGCGCCACTGGCAGCGTGACTAGGCTTTCGCTGATAGCAGGGAAATACGTTGGAAAAGACGACCCAGTTATGATTCTCCGCGCACAGCACGGCTTGCCTGCCGTCGGTGAAGTTCTAGTGCCTTTCATGCACAGCTATCTTGTTGAAGGGTGGATGCGCGGTAGCCACTGGGGCCCGCTAATGCCTGTTGGACTTAGAAACTCCGGATGCACTGCATTTGATGGGCCTCCGAGAATAGTTGCTCTAGGCTTCCAAGTTTCCAACGGCGAAATTGCATGCGACGACAACGGCAAACCAATGATAGCAGATATGTTCGACGACCCAGCGTTCGCCTTGGCTAGGCGTGAAGCCGTCGAGTATGCAGCCATGCTCAGGCGCATGGGAGAGTTTGAACCAGCCCGTCTAGGCCCTGAAGAGATGGAATACACTACTCTGCAGCAGGTTCTGGAGAGGCTCAAAGAACGGTTTAAGCCAGCTTAACGTTGCCCGAGTCGTTCGGATACAGCTGAACGCCTCTTACCTTAGCCAGCTCCTCACATCGGTTTTTCACGATTTCATATAATTTCTGGCGCAGTTCTTCGCCACGCATTTTCTGTTCTCTGACAAGCAACATTTTTCTCGCGAGTTCCATGTCGCCTAATCCTGTGAACCACGCTTCGAAGTCTCCGCGGTTAGTGTGAAATTCCACTGAACTTGGGTCAATGCTTTTGATCTTGTCGCAGAAGTCTCCGAGGCTTGAGGCATGAATGTTCAGCGGTTTTCCAATGTCCGCGTAGAACTGGAATGATCTTTCAGCAGGCAAGTACTTCGAAATTTCAATTGCCTTTTCCTTGTCGACTTCAGGCAGACCCAGCGTCTTCTTGCCCTTTTCTGTTATGACATAAAAGCCCTTTTCAGCCGCCTTCACATACCCCATCTTGGTAAGCCCAATTATGTGCATCATGACCGAAGGAAAACTCACCCCCGTGTCCTTCGCTATTTCAGTAGCCTTTGCGGGCTTGTCAACCACCCACATAGTTTCAAGAATCAGCCGTTTAACAGGTGACATGCTCATCTTGTTGCACTCTCTTCTATCAATGTTGTTATGTGCCTAATAGCTTTTCAGATTTTCTCTTCACCGCAACCAGACCCGCAAACGCGAGAGGTTAGTAGACCGTGAAAAAACGAGGCCAAATGCGCTGGCAGAAAAGTAATTTAAGCCTCGCAACAACAAACGAAAAAGGTGGTCAGAAACAGACTGAGATGAGACCTTGATGAGCTGTTGGGACCAAATACTGCCGAGAAGAGAATACAGTCCTGAAGAACCAGACGAATTTGTGGTGTCCTCAATCAAGTCACTGAAGCGAAGGCGAGTGTCAAAAGCTCTTGATCTTGGTTGTGGCGCAGGAAGGCATTTGGTGTTCATGGCAAGACAAGGGTTCCAAGTATGCGGGATAGACCTCTCATTGACTGGTATGGACATGGCGAGAAAGAAGCTGAGGGACCAAGGGCTAGAGGCTCTTCTCATAGAATGCGACATGAAAGCGCTGCCACTTGCCAATTCCTTGTTTGACGCCGTCGTATGCACTCGCACCATTTATCATCAAACGCTTGAAGAAATGCGTGAAACCATCATGGAGATTCACCGCGTGTCAAGAAACAAAGCTATCGTAGTGATAGACTTTCTGTCGAAGAGAACCTGTAGCTATGGAAACGGAGGGGAAGTTGAGTATAACACGTTCATCGAGCAAGAAGGACCAGAAAAGGGGGTTCTCCATCACTTCACAGACGAGAAAGAGTTGCAGGACCTGTTTGAAGCCTTCAGAGCGGTCCACATAAAGCTGGAGGAACGTGAAGTAGACGGCAAGCTTCGAAGCCGATGGGCAGTCACCGCCATGGTGTAGATGTATCAGCAGTTAGGAAAGTAAATAAGTAATGTTTTAGTAAGCAATAAGGCATGTTCGGTTAGGGAGAGCAGGAAAGATGAAGCTGGCTGTGCTTGTCTACGAATATCCGCCCAAAATCGTCGGTGGCCTAGGCACTTACGCTGCTGAAATCACACGCAAGTTTGTCTTGACGGACAACGACGTCACTGTTTTCACGATGAATGATGACGCTGGCAGTCTCCCAACGCGCGAAATCTGGCGTGGCATAGAAATTCACCGTCCATTGCACATTGACATTTCCGATTCATTGCCCGACATGGTCGCAGACGACATCAGAAAATGGGGCCGAGGGATCAATCTGTTCTCCAAAATACTCGTTTACAATTATTTGAGCGCCTCAAAACTTGTCAACGAACTTATCAGAAAGGAGAATTTCAAGTACGACATTGTGGTTGCGCATGACTGGCTCTCAGCCATAGGCGGGATGACCGTGAAAAAAGAGGCTGATTTGCCATTCGCGTTTCACGTTCACTCCACGGAAAAGGGGAGAACCCTTGGAAACGGTTCTGAAGTAGTGAGCAACATCGAATTGCACGGCGGTAAGACAGCCGACCTGATAGTAACGGTCTCGTATGCCATGAAAGATGAACTCACGAAACTCGGATTTCCGAAAGACAAGATACAAGTGGCCTACAATGGTGTTGACCCGCAGAAATACAACCCAGAAACAGTGAGTGGTGAGCAAATTCAGAAAGTCAGGTCTCTTTACGGGATAAAAGACGATGAGTTTATGATTCTTTTCATTGGTCGGCTTGTCGGCATTAAGGGTGTGGACAAGCTCATTATGGCTATGCCCAACATCTTGCAGAGGATACCGAAGGCAAAACTCGTCATAGTCGGCGTAGGCGACCTTCAAGAATACTTGATTAACCTTGTCAAGACTATGAGGCTTTCCGACTATGTGAAATTCCGCTGCGAATTTATCCCCGAAGAAGAACGCATTCTTCACTACGCTGCGTGCGATGTCGCGGTCTTTCCAAGCCTCTACGAACCGTTCGGCATAGTCGTCTTAGAAGCCATGAGCATGGAGCGCCCAGTTGTCGTTGGCGCTGCAGGTGTGAGCGGAATGAGAGAAATAGTCATCCCAATGGGCGACGAGCAGTGTGGTTATCACATAAACCCGAGCAACCCAACAGACATCGCGTGGGGCATAACAAGCACTTTGGAAAACGCTGAAAAGAGGAAATGGCTTGGGAAAAATGGCAGGCGCAGAGTCCTAAGCGAGTTTACTTGGGACGTGATAGCCGAAAAAACGCTAGCACTGTACGAGCAGATAATCAAACACTAAATTCTACTTAGGGGACAAGACTGGACCGGTGAACCCTTGGTCATTGATTCTGCAAGTCTAAGAGAAAAAGTTGCAAGGGAAGCTGCCAACCTTCTCTATACAGGAATTGAAAAGGAATTCAAACAAGCAAAACTGAAAGCTTCAAAAATATTTGGGGCCCATTTTCTTCCCTCCAACCTTGAAGTCGCGTTGGAAATTGATAGACTAGCTGAGGAACGTGAAGGATTAGCAAGACAAGAACGATTGGTCAAGATACGCAAAGACGCCCTGAATCTGATGCGCATCCTCAAAGAGCACTCGCCCCTCTTGGTCGGAAGCGTTTGGCGAGGAACAATCCATTATGCAAGTGACATAGACATTGCCGTATACCATAACGAACCTGCAGACATCGTGAGCACTTTGAACCGAAACGGAGTGAAGATAATCCAAGCCGAACGCGTAACAGTGACAAAGAAAGGTAAGAGGAAAGGTTCATTTCACATTCACGTTGAGTTGCCTGACAAGGAAAAGGCTGAGATTAAGGTCGTGCACAGGTCAGAAGCTTCCAGAAAAGAGAAATGCGAGATATACGGTGATCAAATCCGCGGTCTCAACATAAAAGAATTGGAAAGAATGCTTAGAGAAAACCCACTGCAGAGGTTTGTACCTTCGTAGATCTCCAATCATATGCTCAATTCCCAAGCCTCTTTCACTTCAACGTCAAAACGCTCAAGAAGGTGAGTGCCGTACAGATCAAGTTTAGTCGTTATTCGCGGACGCAAGTTTTCTACAGATTGTGCAAATTCGCAGGAAAATCGCAGACACAGTTCTGAAGATGTTTAAATATTCGATTTCGGATAGATAAATTGAAAATGCACTGACACGTGCGAAGGCGCGAACATGGAATTCAACAAGGAATCGTTGAAGAAAATGTTCCCAAACTTGGCAAAGGAGGTTGAATGCGAAGAGAACAAAGTCGACATACGCTCCGTGCGGACGGACACCGAGAATGGAGAAAACGCCGCGTCAGAAAGATTCGCTCATTATACGCCTGACGTGATAGATTTCGTCCGCCGATGCGATAATGAGCAACAGGCAGAAGAGATAATAGCCTACTTGGAAAAGAGAGGCGAACTAAAGAGGCAATACGCGGAAAGACTCAGGAAGCAGCTCAGGGAGAAAGGTGTGAGAAGCTTCGGGCCCAAGAAGGAAGCGGGCTACTATCTTAAGCACGGCGAGCAATAAGAACACCCGTTTCGGCTTGTTTCCGCAATGTTCTCTGCAGCAGAGTGCCCGCATCAGCTGCGTATGATGATGCTCTATTGTCCTTATGGGCCGTTAGACTCGCGCGAGTCTGCTTGAGTCCTGAATGAAGCTTCTGTTTCTCTCTGAGAATGGGTAAGTATATACGTAAGCGAAGTAGTGTAATTCCAAAAGTAAATAAATGAGCTTATGAATAATTATTGAGCCTAAAAATCTGGGAGCTGAGCGGAGGAAGACTGTGTGAAGACGGCGGCACTCGCATTCATTTTGCTGATGGTTACCCTGATGGTTTTCGCCTCTTTTTTGTCTAACATGAAGGTCGTTCAAGCCCAATCAGATTATACTATAGAACACGTGAATCATGAGGTAACAGTCTTGTACAATGGTTATGTTTTGATAAATGACACAGTCACAATAAACGTCGTAACAGGGCAAGCCCCCACTGATTTCCTCATAGGGTTCCCATACAAGTACGGTGAGTACGTTGTTCGAAGCGTTGCCCACAACGCGTCTGACTTCTTCGCGGTGACTCTCAACGTACCTTTAGAAGACCGCGTGGGGTTCTATGCTGTGAAGATAGACTTCCCTCAGGGCGCTCCGCAGGTTTTCAATGTCGAGTTTGTGTTTTCAAACCGCCTTCTTGTGCAGGATTCGCAAAATGCCACCAGATTTACGTTGGACTTTCCGGCATACCCAAGTCTGGTGAAGCCAGTGGCTGTCTGCAATGGGTCCATTGTGTTGCCTAAAGATGCTGTCTTTGTTTATGGTGATCCAGCGGGTCAAACATATGGAAAGGAGAACTTGCCAGAATTCGCCGATTCATCTGGGCTAGCAGCCTTCACATCGAGCGTTGACAACGTGCGAGTAATGGATATAGAGAAGTTTTCAAGTGAGATAAGAATAACTGAACTTGGCGAAACAGATTGCGCAGACACTTACTACCTCACAAACAAGGCAACTGAATCACTGAACTTCACAGACATAGTTTTGCCTTCTAGCGCTTTCAGTGTGACCTCGCAGGACCAGCTCGGAAGAAGGATGGCAGGACCCACGCAGACTGACCAAGTAACGAACCGTTACAGGGTTACTTTCGAGTCGCCCGTGGAAACTAACAAGTCCTTCGGCTTTTCGGTTGGATATCTTCTGCCCAGCAACTATACAGTGCAAAGAGGCACAAACAGTTTCGTGTTTAACATTTCCATGTTTCAGCATCTGAATTACTACGTCGCGCAGGCTTCTGTCAGCTTTATCATGCCGGAAGGCGCGAGGGTAGTGAGTCTTGAAGATACCTTGGTTGGCGATACATTCAGCCTGTCAAGAGATGTCTACCAAGAGACGGCGACTATAACCAAAGGGAACGTCATCTCTCTGGACAGTTTCAACGCTGAAATTCTGTATAACTATAATCCTTTATGGTTGTCTTTCCGACCTACAATGTGGGTGTGGGCTTTAGCTATTGTCGGGTGCACAGTTGCTGTTGTCTGGAAAAGACCGAAGGCAGCCGTTGCTCGCGTTCCTGCGCCCGCTGCGGTTGTGAAGATTGGTGCCGAATATCTCAAGTCATTTGTAGACTCATATGAGGAGAAGATGAAGATAGCCTTGGAACTTGATTCCTTGGAAGTCAGGGTGAGCAAGGGCAGGATTCCTAGGCGGCGATACAAGGTTCTGAGAAAAACGCTTGAAACCCGTCTTGGAACGTTAGACAGAGACCTAGCCGAGTCTAAGGACAGGTTGCGTGGGGCTGGTGGCAAGTATAGTGATTTGATGAGGCAGCTCGAAATCTCCGAAGCCGAAATCAACGAGGCCGACACCAACGTTAAGAGCATCGAAGCGCGTCACGCTGGCGGAGAGCTTTCCTTGGAGGCCTATCGAAAGCTTCAGTCCGACTATCAGCGCAGAAAAGACGGGGCTGAATCGACTATAAAAGGAATCCTTTTGAGACTACGTGAAGAAATCCGTTAAGTGAACCTAAACGCTTTTATTCTAGCGCCTAGATTTCAATGAAATTCTAGTTAAAGGGGAAACCGCAAATGGTGAAAATAATAGTGAATAGCGAGAAATGCACTGGTTGCGGAACATGCGTAGAGACATGCCCAGTAGGCGTCTTCGAGATTAAGGACAAGAAATCTGTTCCAGTGAAGCCTGAAGAATGCTTGGTGTGCAGAGCCTGCGAAGTTCAATGTCCTGAGGGCGCTATTCAAGTGATCGAGTAGCTCTAAACCATTTCTGATCCAAATCAGTCTTCTCAGCGTCGCTATTTTACTTCCCAGAAAGCTCGCTGGGTCTTCTTAACCTCTTCTATGATTTTTTCGCCTTGAATTCTCACGTACTTCTTTGGCAGAGGGACGCTGTCGTTGACGGCGTAGTAGCAACCGCTCATTTCCGAGATTGCCGCTGCAACTAATCTTCCAACAAATTTAAGGCTATACCCTCCCTCCAGAACCGCCACGAGCTTTCCTTCACACGTCTCCGACGCAAGTTTCATTATTATTTCAAAGACTTCTCGATAGCACAAGGCCGAAAGCGAAAGGCTTCCGACTGGATCCGCGTAGTGGCCGTCGAAACCTGCTGAGACCAACATAAATTGCGGTTTGTACTGATCTATAATCGGCTCTGCAATTTCTCTCATTGCTTCTAAATAGACTTGGTCTCCCGTTCTGAATGGCAGTGGAACATTGACGTTGTAGCCCAACCCTTCGCCTTCGCCGAGTTCGTCCACGAAGCCTGTCCCTGGGAAGCCTCGCGGGTCTTCATGTAGGCTCACGTACAGGACCTTGCTTGTTCCGTAGAAGGTTTCCTGCGTTCCGTTTCCATGATGCGCATCAATGTCCAGTATTGCGATTCTCTTCAGCCTATGTTTCTTGAGCAGGTATTCAGCGGCGACGGCGATGTTGTTGAAGATGCAGAAGCCGCATGCCTCAAACCTGCTGGCGTGGTGCCCAGGCGGGCGCACTAATGCGAAGGCGTTCTGAAATCTCCGTTGCACCACAAGATCTACCGCCTTGAGTGTTCCGCCCACCGCGTGGAGCGCAACTTCAAAGCTTTCAGGAGAAACCACAGTGTCCTCCAAATCCAGCAGGCCGCCGCCTGACCTGCACACTGATCTGACATGTTCTATGTACCCGATGTCGTGAGCCAGCTTAACCTCTTCAATGATGGCTTTTCTTGGCTCGACAAGCTGCCAGTTTCTGACATGTGCCTGTTGACTTCTGTCGAGCTCCTTCACAATTGCTCGGAGGCGTCTTGCCGACTCGGGGTGACTTCTCCCTGGGTTGTGCTCGTAGTATTTGGATGAAAAGATTACGGCTGTCCTGCTCATGCTCCATCATCTTTGAAGGTTTCTTGAAACATTTTCTGCAGATATTCCCTCAATGAAAGCCCGCGTTTCTTAGCAAGTTTCTGCAGTGCCGCAGCCACACCTGTCGTGTACTGTATCGCCTTCTTCGGCTTGTCTACTACAGACCGCCGAAGGCCCATGTTCTGTGCTGCTCGCCTCAATACCAATTTTCTGAGCGTCTCCTTTGAACGCTCTATTTTGAACTCCAATGGCAGCGCCGTGGCGAATTTCGCCATACCATACGTTGCAAAGGGCAGGCGCAGTTCTATGTTGTGATAGTTGCAGATCTTGAAGTCCCGTTCAAAGTTGGTTTCATGCATTTCTGCTATGTCATTGAGAATTGCTTCTTGCGCTTTCTCTTTCCCATGTTGCAGGTAATCGTCCACATACCGCTTGTAGCCTCCGAAAAACTCGTCTGCACCCTGCCCTGCCAGCAACACTTTAAGGTTGATTTCGGCTGTTTTCTCCGCTGTCCAATAAATCGGGATGGCTATGCTTGTTTTGACGGGGTCTGGTTCCTCAATCAGCCAAACCACTTTTTTGACAACATTCTCGACATCGGCCTCATCGTACGTGTAAACGTGGATGGACAGTTCTAATTCCTCCGCCACTCCTTTAGCGTGGTCGGTTTCAGACTGGTTTTCTAAGCTGACATGAATCAGTTGTGCGTCTACCGAGGTTTTCTTTGCTAGGAAGGCGATTATGCTGCTGTCTAACCCTCCTGAGAAGGCAACTGCAACTTCCTTAAGCCCTGAAAGCCTCTCTTTCAAGGATTGCTGTAGAAGGTTCTGCAGTTTTTTGGCTGCTGTTTCCATGCTCGTCTTTCTGAGCTTAGAAGCTGTCAGCGTTCTTGCTGGTTTGAACTTGAAACCGTGCTTGTCAATAAGTGCCAGACAACCAGGTGGAAAAGAATATGTTTCCTCGATGCCGACCTTCCACAGCGCTTTACGTTCCGAAGACAAGGCCGCCAAATCCGCGTTTTCGCCATAATAGAGTGGGCGCGTGCCCATCGCGTCTCTGCCTGCAATGATCCTCTCAGTCTCTGCTATTGCGAAGGTGAAGTCCCCTTCGGATTCGTGTATGAGAGTCTTTGCAAGTGCTTCAGGGCACAATTGGGTTTCTCTGTCAAAGGTTTCCGTGGTTGGGTGATAGAATCTTCCTTCAACAACCAGTGCCGCATCTTCCAGCTTTTTGGGTTGCGGTTTGTCAGAGTTGAGGATTCTTGAGAAGGCGTGACCGATTATTACTGGTGAGTCTACTTGTCGGTTCTCCAGAGCTTCAACGGACTTTTCTATTCTCACAATGCTCGGTGATGCCATCCCGAATGTTTCATCTCTCTCATGCTCCAACGTCTTGAGCATGATGACTGCTGTCTCTGTTGCATTCTCGCCTTTCTTGCTTACAACTGCGATTACTGACCCCATTTGAAAGAGCCTTTCTGTTCAAGCTGTTAGTGTGTTGTTCGGTAAAACATTAATCTTTAATCGCCGTAATTCTTGTTTCGAGGGAAATTGATCTTGCCTATTCTTCCTATCGACACGGGTCGCTATGGAACAGCGGAAATGCTGAAGATCTTCGAGGAAGAAACACGCGTTCAGAAGATGCTTGACGTCGAAGCCGCTTTGGCATGGGCACATGCTGAAGTGGGCAACATACCGCGGAAAGACGCTGAAGTGATTGCGTCTATGGCTTCTTTGAAGCATATTAAGCTGAGCCGCATGAAGGAGATTGAGCGCGAAATAAAGCATGACGTTGCCTCGCTGGTCAGAGCTTCTGCGGAAGCGTGTGGGCCAAGCGGGGCTTACGTTCACCTTGGAGCGACAAGCTATGACATCGTGGACACGGCGAATGCGCTTCAGCTGAAGGACGCTTTGGATATTATCGAAAGAAAACTTGACGACCTTGAGAAGATTCTGGTGGAAAAAACATTGCGGTACAAAGACACTTTGATGATGGGGAGGACGCATGGGCAGCATGCCTTGCCGATAACTCTGGGGTTCAAGTTCGCGGTTTGGATGCGTGAAGTTTCAAGACACATACAAAGGCTGGGGCAATGCAGGGAGCGCGTCGTGGTTGGCAAGATGAGCGGGGCGGTTGGCACGCAAGCTGGCTTAGGCGTTAACGCCGTGAAGATTCAGGGACTCGTTATGAAACGGCTGGGAATCGAGGCTGCTGACATTTCAACTCAGATAGTGCAGAGGGATCGCTATGCTGAGCTTGTGTGTTTGATGGCAATGATTGGTTCTTCGCTGGACAACTTTGCTTCTGAAATAAGGGAGTTGCAGAGGCCGGAAATCGGTGAGCTTGCAGAAGCTTTCGAAGCCGCGAAACAAGTTGGCAGCTCAACGATGCCTCACAAGCGGAATCCAGAGACTTGCGAAAGAATCTGTGGTTTAGCTAGGATTGTCAGAAGTCTTGTCGCTCCTGCATTGGAGAATGTGCCAACTTGGGGTGAGCGGGATTTGACGCAGTCTTCTGCGGAGCGGTTTATCCTTCCAGAAGCGTGCATCTTGACTGATTACATGCTTTTCTTGATGAATAATATTGTGGCTAATTTGCGTGTTGACGAAGAACGCATGTTAAAAAACATTGAATTGACCCAAGGACGCGCCATGTCCGAAGCTGTCATGATGGCATTAACAAAGAGAGGCATGAACCGCCAAGAAGCGCATGAGCTACTGAGAAAGCTGGCTCTAAAAAGCGAGGCTGAAAAACGCCACTTCCGACAAATCCTTCTCGAGAATAAGGCTGTGACCGAAAGGCTAAGTCCGAAAGAAATTGATGAGGCTCTCGATCCGAGAAACTACTTGGGCACTGCGCTGAAGCAGGTTGAGAACATTGTGAGAAGAACAGGGAAAGAGCGTCAGGCCAGAGGTTTAGGCTAGTATTCTGTTAGAGCTTTCTGCTTCCAGACATCCTCTTGTCCAAGCCTTTCCCACGTTTTCTTCTTCACATACCCGCCGACTTGCTCTTTGATCTTCTTCGCCAGAACGGATCCTATCAGCGGCAGATTCATCAAGTCTTCAATTGGCGCGTGTTTCAAGTCTTCTATGGTCTTGTAACCGGCATTGTACATTATGCGTCCGCGAACCCTGCCGACTCCTTCCAGCTTGACAAGCGTTAACAGCTCCTTCTTCACTCCTTTCTCCACTCTTACCATAAGTTCAACAGTCTCGGGCAGAACCTCCTTTGTCCCGAAGAGCACAGCCAACTCATGTGTCGAATGAAGCAGCCACTTAGCGTTTTCAATCGTCCTGTAAAGGTCACCAGGCTGCACTCTGAACTTGTCGATTATCAGGTCTTCGCTCATCTCCTCAATCCACCCCTTCAAGACCATGGCCGTTTTCACTTCCCCGAGAAACTCTTCATAATCTATCCTGTCCCCCCACTCGTCCGGCACCTCTGTTAGAAACTCTTCCCTGTGTTCTTCCATAAAAAGCGCCAGCTCGTCCATTTCGCCTGAGTAGGGCCTCATCGCTGGACCCATGTCAGGCGTGTGGGCGATCATGTGGAGGAGACTTAAGTCAGTCAAGAGTGCAGGTTTCTTCTTCAGTGTGTCTCGGATTATGACGGCTGAAACGGGGTCTATGTAGAGCTCGCTTACACGCTTCCCGAACCTAGTGGCGTTGATGTCGCTGCCAAAGACTTCAATCATTTCCTCATCATAGAGATATTTAAGAATCTTGGCTATTATGCCCTTTATCGCATCAGTGCCATATTGGTGTGCATAGAATGTTCTGCCAAAAAACTCGAAAAGCCCCTGCTCTGTGTGGGCAAAGTCTGCAGCTATCGTTGCGAGTACGTGAGACCTCAGAATCCGTTCAACGGCAAGCCTCGACCAGATCCGTTCAGGCCGTGCGAGAACATAATTTTCTAGCAGATAATCTGCTTCGTCAGCGGTCTTGGCGATAAGAACTGATTCTCCCATTTTGTCATACTTTGGTCGACCAGCACGACCGCAATTGTGAACTATAAAATTTGAGGCTATGTATATTTCAGTATCGTTAATGGAAAGGTTGTAAACGGTTATTGGCTTCTTAAGCTTCTCCGTCGTGACATTGGTTACTTTGATCCATTCTACATTTCCTGCACGTTTTTTCTCGTAATATTTGTTGAGATTGTGGTGTTTGCTATATGCGAGATGAGGTATTACATACTTGGTGGGTTTAACGAATTTTGCAAATTTGTTTATGTCCAGAATTCGTTTGATGGATACTCTGAAAAATGGTCCTTTAAATTTGACCAATTTTCCTCTTATGAGTTTTCGATAATTCTTCCTTCGCTCTTGCTCGATTTTGCTTAACACCCCTAATCGTAGAAGCAGGTTGTGCAGTCCCATAGCGAAATCTTTGCTGGCAGTTGAAAATACTACTGCTCGAACCTTTGTATTAACCCCTCTTTCGATTTTTGTCTCGCTGTATGAACCGTCTCCATCAAAAACTCCCGCTAGATAAGCTC
>Ga0315282_10010944_pt1 | contig 14145 bp, 14 predicted proteins | sample YL17G07_20_MG_FD_203693 | JGI IMG/M metagenome (GOLD analysis project Ga0315282, IMG submission 203693) | Sediment microbial communities from Yellowstone Lake, YNP, Wyoming, USA - YL17G07_20 | ecosystem: Environmental > Aquatic > Freshwater > Lake > Sediment | place: USA: Wyoming | collected... | reverse complement strand
CGATGTGTCAGCTCCTCGGTCTCCTGGTCCTCGACGAAAAACAACCATTGGAGTTGCTCACGACGTTCCTGACGGTGACGCAGCTGGTCCTGCTGCTGTTTCCGTTTCCTCCCGCATGCTTTGCAGCGGACGGCGTGATAGTGCAAGCGAGAGATGTCTTTGCCGCAGTCGACACAGGTTCGTGCGATGCGTGCTGTTTTTTTCGCGGTCATGATGTTCCTTAGGAAAGGTGAGATGAACTGTTCCCTTTAGTATGAAATACCCTCTGTTTTTTAAAAGTATTCAGACACATTTTTATACTGAAGGTGTCGGAAAACAATCAGGGTTATGGAGGGGTGCTGCGAAGAAGGGAGTAGAAATTGACGTAATGAACAGCAGTGTTGTACGCCATGGTCGTGTGATTCGCGAAACTAAAAACCATGTCGCCTGTTCCTGGGCAGGCGGTCCACTGGTTCCACGCCTCAGCCATCCCGGTCCCTTTTCCAAGTTTCTCGATTAACCGTAGCATCGGATCATCTGGCGCGCGATACCCGTTCTGCAGCGCAGCCATGGTGGTATTAAGATCAAACGTCCCATTCCCAGTCATGAGTTGCTTACTCATCGAGTCATAGAGATGATACACCGCGAAAAACGGGCTGTGCGTCCTTTTGTACATCAAGAGATCAAGAAGCCCAAAAAGACCGGTAGGGTCGTACCGCTTCCGCTGGGTCGCAGTGATCGTCGGATCAAGAAAGACATTGGTCCGTCGTACTACATGGTCTATCGCATAGAAGGGAGTCTGGGATTCGGTTGAATCGTTATAGGTGCCGACGTAGGTGAGGTTCGCGGTTTGCTCAACAACGAACCCCTTGGCAGGTGAGGCCTGGGAGATGACGAAGTTAAACCCGTGGGTTCGATTTGTGTTCACGATGGCTATTGCTTCCTCAGCGGTCGTCGCATGGTCGAGTGCCGCCTGCACGCGGAAATGATATGGGTTACCCTCAAAGGTTTGATCCTTGCTCCAGCAGATCTGAATGCCGAGCGCGACCCCGTGTTCATTGATGCCGCCGCCGGTGTGAAACGACCCGGCAATCGACGGGCACAGCGAGGCTGACCCGTTCTCTGGATTTCGCACGACCAAGATGCTATTGTCATAGGGGTGCTTCCCAGTGACATTATCCTTGATGGATGACGGAAGATCAAAACTACGGGAATGGTACAGCATTCCATTCTGTGTTGCAGGGCCCCAGGTCGCAATCCCATAACAGCCATGGTCGGCGTACTCAACCGCGGTGATTGACACGACCACATCGTCATACGAAACGTTTGCGCCATCCGCAATCCCCTGCATCTCCTCCTTGTACTCAATGGGAACGTACGGGCTCATCCTATTCCACATCCCAAGAAGAGTCTCGTAGGAGATCAATTCCTCCGCAAAATGAAGAAACGCGCGGATATTCTCCTGCACCTGCTCACGGAGGAGGAACCCGTGCTGAAACCCCATCTGATAGTTTGATCCGTTGACATGCAAAATAGTGATGCCGCCCCGCTGCTCAACCCACCCTCCATTTAACAGATCCGCACGAGCAGTCTGTTGTACCGGTTGAGCCGCACAACATTGCAGTCCTGGAAAAAACAATACAGGCAGTAACAGCCACAGAACACCAACAGCAATCGCTTTTCTCATATAATTCCTCCACATCTGGTAGGGGGTATCATCTTTATAAAAATACTGGTGGTAAACACTCTGACGACCGAAAAGAAAAAAGCCTTATCAAACGACAGAGTATATCATAAAATACGTCTTCCTTGGAGATGACACACCTGGCAAAAAACCTGCATCCCGTGACCAAACCGAAACCGATCTCATTACAATGGGACGGAAAAAAATCTCCTTGCCTCGTGAAAAATATTTCTGTCAACCTTACCGAAATGTTCGACCTGCAACGAACCGCAAAACTCCCTAAAAAACTCTCCTACAATTCATTACGAACGAATTGGCACAACCTGCTGTTCCAAGGGGACAACAAAGAATTACTCGGTTTTCTTTTGCGCCATGGGTTCCAGGAAAAAATAGATTTCATCTACATCGACCCGCCGTTCAAAAGCGGCTCTGAGTACGTCCGAAACATCAAGCTACGTGGGGTTACCACTGGTTTAAGCAACGCGCTCCTCCAACAAACAACCTACCATGACACTTGGAGCACTGACGCGTACTTGCAGTTCATGTACGAACGGCTCGCCTCGTTAAAGGAACTTTTGAAAGACACCGGGTTTCTCTGCGTTCACCTTGATTACCACATAGGGCATTACCTGAAACTCGTCCTTGACGAACTCTTCGGCCAGGAGAACTTCCGCAACGAGCTCATCGTCAAACGCGTGTACAAAAACCTCCAGGGACAATTCACGGAAATCAGGTCGCTTCCCCATGGGCACGACGTAATTTATTGTTACAGTAAACGGCCGAAGACCCGGTTCAAACCCGTCGTCGTGGAAAAAGAGCACACGACGCACCCTGAGGGATACTGGAAGGAGTTCTGGAGCGGTGCTGACCGGCCGACGATGCGCTACCGGATTTTAGGGGTCAAACCAACCGCAGGGCAATGGAAATGGAAAGAGACACGGGCTAAGAAGGCGGTGGACAATTACAAGGAATACCTCAAGAATGACACGTCGAAAAACATCTCGCTTTGTACCTATTGGACACAAACGGATTGCGAAAAAGAGTTCATCAGAAAATCACCCTCAGGAAGAATCGAACATTGGGTTCCCCCCAGCAGCTATAAATTTCTTGATACGGTGTGGTCCGATATCGCCTCCTACTCGTTTGACCATGGGTTCAAGACGGGAAAAAGCGAGGAGTTGCTCGAACGAATTCTTACCGCGTTTTCAAAGCCGGATGACTTGGTGCTGGATGTGTTCGCTGGATCAGGTACAACCGTCCGGGTCGCGCAGAAGCTCGGGAGGCGATGGATCGCCTGTGACGTGCATCCGGCCGCAGTTCAGTTGACCAGCAGGTCACTGCAACAGATAATCATTGATCAACTTCGAAAAGCGACGACACCCTACCCAACGTTCATGACATATCATGTGAATGCATCAGGAAGAAGAGCGAAGGGTAAGCACGCACGCAGCGACCAGGTAGAAGCGACTATCACAGTTCAGCGGAACGATAAAAAAACTATCCGCTTAACAATCGATACTTTTTTCTCACCACTACTCCTAAAGAATCTTGGCACCGACAAAAAAACTCTGAAGAGAAAGACCCTGGATTTTCGATGCATGATTGACTCCGTGTTGATCGATCCCGGCTATGACGGTGCCGTTTTTCATGTCACGTATGCTGACACACCTTTGAAAAAAGATGCTTTGGTGAAAGGAGTATACGATATCAACGTGCCGCGTCCTCAAAGTACTATCGCAGTAAAAATTATCGCTGTCACCGGTGAAGAGGTTCTGATTGTAAAAGATGTTTAACATGATGACCCAAGGTATGTACCGATTCGCTCAACGAAGTCATTACCTTAATATAGTATAATAGATAATGCATCGTTAGTGATTGTGGGTGAGGCATATATGAAAGGAAAAATCGTCCTAATTACGGGAGCAACTTCAGGCCTTGGAAAGGAAACCGCTCGAGCGCTCGCGACGCTTGGAGCAACAATCGTTATCACTACACGCGATACACAAAAAGGGGAACAAACCAAGCAAGAGCTCATCGAATCAACCCAGAACAAAAACATTAATGTGATGTATTGCGACCTTGCATCGTTTGTCTCGATTCGAACCTTCTGCGCAGAGTTTCTCCAAAAGTACGAGGCCTTGAACGTGCTCATCAACAACGCTGGCATTTGGGATTACCGCAGACGGGTCTCAAAAGACGGCATCGAGGAGACGTTCGCGGTGAACTATCTTGCGCCGTTCCTCATGACGAACCTGCTGCTCGAGGCACTTCAGAAAAGCGTACCATCACGCATTATTAATGTCACCTCAGGGTTGCATTCAGGGACCATTCAATTCGATGACCTGGAGTTTACGAAAAACTTCTCAGGGCTTAAGGTGTACGGCCATTCGAAACTTGCAGTCATCTTGTTCACACGATTGCTTGCGGAAAAACTGGAGGGCACCGGTATCACCGTGAACTGCGTGAACCCAGGGATGACCAAGACGAATCTCGGACGAGACGCGGGGTTTGTCTCCCAACTGTTTTTTAAAATCATGGGGAAAAACCCGGCGAAGGGGACGGAGACCGCGGTGTATCTCGCAAGCTCGCCTGATGCCGCGACGATCAGCGGCGAATACTTCGAGAAAAAACAGGTTCAAAAGACGAACCTTGAGACCTACGACATGGACGAAGCGAATAAACTGTGGGATATCAGCAAAAAATACGTCGGGCTGTAGGTTACTGTTTGTCAAGCTCTTTGAGGTCGCTTTCCATGAGCTCGTCGAGTTTCTTATCGACGCCCTGCTCATGGGCGATCTTCTGCAGCTCCGCGATGATGTTCTCCCAGAGGACCTGCTGGGAAAGCGCATAGTCCCACAGGTCAAGGCGTTTCGGACCATCGCCTTTTTTGAATTCTTCCAAAAGCTCTTTTTTATCGTCCTCATTCATAGGTGACCACATCACGGTTTATTCTTCTTCGACCAGTTTGCCTTTCTGCGGGTTTGCCGCCTGGGCGACCATGGACATCTCAGCTAGGATTTCTTCCCAGATCCCTTCTTGCTCTACCGCAAAGTACCACATATCTAGTTTCTGTTGGATGTCTGCTTTTTTGAAATCGTCTAGAAACGTTTTTTTGTCTTCTTCGTTCACGTCGTATCCCTGCGAGTATTGGGGAAATAGCGTATGATGTATATATTTTTTTATTATTTTTGTTCAATGATGTAAAAAATACCATTTTTTTATTAATGTTTCTTGATTCCGGTGACTCCTGGCAAAAGGATTAATAAAGGAGAACGTCATGATTATCTGTTGATTAAAGAGAGGGTTTTCGTATGATGGCAAAACAGTTAATGCCCTGGTTGATATTTTTTATCGCAAGCGTGCTCATTGTTCCATCATTGATCCCAATCGCTACTTCGTATCCTCTGGAGAAGCAATCGGATGCTCTCCGATGGTTCCTCTCCCCGCCTGGTAAAAGGTCGCTTCCATCATTTGAGGAGCGCTACGAAGTGAAGTCTGATGCATGCGGTGAGGAGAGCGCAGTATCCCTGCCAACGTACTCAATAGCTGGTCAAACGTCGCCGTCTTATGGTCCTATGAATTCCTCGTGGCCGATGTACTGTCACGATGTCAAGCATACAAGCAGGAGCCCTTACAGCACAGCAGATAATCCGTATGTGGAGAAATGGCGGTTCAGTACAATTAGTGGATTTTGGATAGGAACTTCCCCGACCATTAGTAGCGATGGAACAATCTATTTTGCGGATAGTATATATCTTTACGCGCTACATCCAAACGGGACACTGAAATGGGCAAATCGGATTAATGAAAATATTATAGGTTCTACTCCAGCGATCGATGAAAACGGGACAATCTATATCGGAACATGGAGTTACATACTTCATGCGATTTATCCAAACGGCACAACCAAATGGAGGTTCAATGCCCAGGGAATAATCGCGGATTCTCCAGCAATCGCTAAGGACGGTACTATCTATTTTGGAAACACAATAGGAAGGATATGGGCCCTCAATCCAAATCGTACAGTGAAATGGTATTATGATGCCGGAGACGCCCCCCTCTTTTCTGCCCCAGCTATCGGGGAGGACGGCACCGTCTATATCGGATCCAGTGATCATTACATATACGCAATCTATCCAAACGGAACCCTGCGCTGGCGGTACGAAACAGGAGATCAAATCCAAGGCGATCCCTCCATTGCACCAGACGGGACAGTGTACATCGGCTCCTACGATAATTACCTCTATGCGTTATCCCCAAACGGAACGTTACAATGGAAAATCCATTTAGGGGCAGGGCCACAGTCGAATCCATCCATAGCATCAGACGGTACAATTTATGTTGGAAGTGACAAGCTTTATGCAGTGTATCCCAACGGTACGATGCGGTGGGTCTTTAACCTTGGACCGGAGCGGTGGATCGGACACTCCTCTTCGGCAATCTCTGCTGACGGCACCATCTACGTCGGGGTGATTATCGGTGATGGGCATGGCGGGGAACTCCTCGGTCTCAATCCTGATGGGACGGAGCATTTGAGAAAATATATTGCTACGGATGAGATTGAATTCTCTCCAGCCATCGCAAGTGATGGGACTATTTACATTCCAGCAGATGGCCTTACTGGTGATCTCGTCGCCATCGGCCGAGGACCACTCAATGTGGATGCAAATGGCCCATACAAGGGATACTATAAAGTCCCAATTCAATTCACCGGCACGGTCTACGGCGGCATCCCGCCATACTCCTACCATTGGGATTTCGGAGATGGACAAACATCAAACGAGCAAAACCCAACTCACAGTTATTCCGCTGTTGGTAATTTCACGGTGACCTTCACGGTCACTGATAGCGAAGGTAACAGCAGCAGCGACACCGCGACAGTAACCGTGAGCTACGAACTTCCATCTGTAACAATCACGAAACCAGTGAAAGGCATCTATCTCAATGACAAAAGAGTTTTTCCTTCCCGCAAATACATCATTATCGGACAAATCACCATCGAAGCGACCGCGTACCAGGATCCGCTGGGGATCGACCGCGTCGAGTTCTCCATTGACGGCAAACTGAAGGCAACTGACACCGAGGCACCGTACACCTGGATATGGAACTCACCGGCATTCTTCAAACATGCCATCACTGCTACCGCCTACGACACCTCAGGGAAAAGTGTACAAACCAGCATTATTGTGTCTAAGTTTTTTTAGATAGACAACAACCCTCTTCTATTGAATATCGAACGGGCGATGAAACAGGATTCATTGAATAAAACGATACATCGATGACTCTAGAAACACCCCTAAATGAAAAACATTATTAACCAGGGCTTCTGATATTCCTCCTGGGAGAACTGTATGGAGAAAGCAACGTTTGCCGCAGGATGCTTCTGGCACGTGGAAGAAGCATTCCGAAGCCTCGAAGGAGTCGAATCAACACGCGTGGGATTCATCGGCGGAACAACGAAAAACCCGACATATGAGGACGTCTGCACCGGGAAAACCGGACACGCAGAGGCAGTCGAAGTTACGTTCGACCCCGCAAAAATAACCTATGACGAACTCCTTGAAATGTTCTGGGACATCCATGACCCGACCACCCTGAACCGCCAGGGGGCTGACATCGGAACACAGTACCGCTCCGCGATCTTCTACCAGACCCCAGAACAGAAAGCCGCGGCAGAACGCTCAAAACAGGAACTCGAAAAATCCAAGCTCTACAGGAAAAAAGTCGTAACAGAAATCACCCCGGCGACAGAGTTTTACCAGGCTGAGGAGTACCACCAGCAGTACCTTGAAAAACAAGGTCTTTCCAGCTGCCCGCGCTAACCCGCATCACCCTTTTTTTCTTACCTTTATGAAACATCCCATAAAGCTTATGTGACCGGACAATATTCTCATCCTGGGGTAGAAAGGAGCATGACACCACAAGGAAAAAAGAAGCTTCTTCAGGCTGGTAACATCCTTGCAATGATTATTACAATCGTCATCAACGGACTCGCCGTGATCCTCCCGCTTAACGGGAAAACAACCCAGGAGTTATCGGACGCGCTCCCGAACCTGTTCGTCCCCGCGGGCCTTACCTTCTCAATCTGGGGCATCATCTACATCCTCTGGGTCGTTTTCGCAGTGTACCAGGCTAAGGACCTCTTCAAAAAAGAGGAAACACCGATGCCGTTTCTCTCTCAGATCAGTGTCCTGTTCATCCTCAGCGGTGTCGCAAACTCCGCCTGGATCTTCGCCTGGCACTACCAGCAAGTCGGGCTCTCACTCATCCTCATGATCGTCCTCCTCCTTACACTAATCGCAGCGTACGTCCATCTCAACGTCGGCCGCGCGGCAGTCCCGCTCAAAGAAAAACTCTGCGTGCACCTCCCGTTTAGTGTGTACCTCGGCTGGATCACGGTCGCGACGATAGCAAATGTCACCGCGTTTCTCGTCTCCGTACACTGGGATAGCCTTGGCGTGAGTGATGTCATCTGGACCGTCCTTGTCGTCAGCGTCGGGACCCTCATCACCATTCTTGCGCTCGTTACCAGGAGAGATATTGCGTACAGCCTTGTCGTCATCTGGGCGCTCCTCGGCATCTACATCAAACGGACCACACCGCAGTTCAAAAACACCGACGTCGCAACCACCGCGCTTCTTGCAATGATCATTATCGCTGTCGGTATCATCATCTCAGCAGTCTGGATTTTTTTAAAAAGAAACAAAAAACCAAAGCTCGAGAACCCAGGATAGGTTTTAATACAGACCAGGTCGTACCCGCCACCAACATGATCAAAGTACTCTCTTTTGACTTCGACGGCACCATCGCGACCCATGCCTTCGCAGACGCATTCTGGCTACAGGGCGTCCCAGCGCTCTATGCGAAACGACACCACGTCTCCTTCAAAGAAGCGTCAGAGTACCTGTTCAAGGAATACGAAAAAATAGGGGATAACCGGATCGAATGGTACAATCCAGGCTACTGGTTCGACCGCTTCGACCTAAAGACCGACTGGAAAAAAATGTTGGTAAGATACAGGAAATACGCCAAGGTCTACCCGGAGGTCCCATCGGTTCTCAAGCGGCTCTCAACGCAGTACGAACTCGTCATCAGCTCTAACGCAAAAAAGGAATTCATCGACGTGCAACTCAGACAAACAAAGATTGCCCGGTATTTCCATCGGGTTTTTTCATCGACCTCGGATTTCCATACCGTTAAAAAAGTCGCGGATTTCTATGCGATGATCAGTGAGCAGCTCCGCATCACACCCTCGGAAATGATCCATGTGGGCGACCACAAAGACTTCGACTATCGCGAGCCAAAACGACATGGAATAACTGCGTATTACTTGGACAGGGACCGTACCTCAAAAGGTACTAATGTGGTTCATGATCTCGTTGAATTCGAACAAAAAATAGCCGACCTCAGACCAAAATAAGGAAAAAAAGGAAAAAACGAAAGGAGAAACGAAGAAATGTTGGCCGCATCGTTTCTCTGTGAGTCCTTACCTGTTTTTCACTTGGTAATCCCTTGGGATTGCCTTTTTCGGCTCGATCTTGTTTTCCCGGGCTAGCCAGCCGATCGCGGTGTAGATGTCCCGCTCATCAAGCTGCAGTTCATGGGAGATGTCGTACACATCGATCCTACCGTTTTTTGTCAGCGTATTCCAAAGTTTCCCGGCATCAGCGCCGATCTTTGTGGTTAGATTCGTTTCCCCAAGCTTGTAGATCGCACCGGTCTTGTTTATTTTGTTCTCCCGGGCAAGCCAGCCGATTGCAGTGTAGAACTCATCGTCCTGCAGTTTTGTGTTTTCCTTAAGTCTTGTTTCAGATAGCGGACCGAAGGTATTCAGTATTTTCCATACCTCACCAGCGTTCCGACCAAATTCTTCAACTATATTTTCCATACCTAGTCCACCTTCAAAAAGGAGTATAGATGAGAGGTATATTAAAATTATGATACCAATGAAAACAGGGTGTCACCGTTCACCAAGGAGAATCGCAGGAGAAGAAATAAAATTTATCTCGAGAACAATGCTCGTTCACGGTAATGAAAAAAAACTGTTCTTTGAGAAATATATATAAATACCATATGATATTAATTATACGAATTAAGGGGGAATAGCTAGCATATGAAAAAACTTTGGATATTGTTGAGTATGGGGATTTTAATCCTATCAAGCCTCGGAACGAGTGCAGCACCATCGACCGCTCAAAAAGGATGCACACCACAAAAACTCAACCCATTGGGAGTCACGTTTGAAGACGAACTCGATCAATCCATGACCACCCCGGGGGGAGCTCTCCCCATTGGCGCGGTATTTTTTAATGGGACGCACCAATTAAACACCACAGGCGCTCAATCCTTCATCCCACAGAAAGAAGTGCTGACACGAGTAGAGTTTCTCATGGCAAAAAATGCGACTGCGACGTCTCCGTGTACCTGCGCTATTAGAGAAAACCTCACTGGAGGAGACCTTGCATTTGACCGCGTCAATCCTGACCAATTCAAGGTGTACAATCCAGAAAACCTAACAGGGAATATGACCTGGGTGGAATTTAATTTCTATAGTGTTTGGGTGACCCCAGGGAAAACCTACTACATGGTGCTTTTTACCGCAAACATGACAAATAATATTTACTGGTGCGCGGGAAACGATACAAATATTTACCCAAATGGTAGCGCATTTTACTCAACGAACGGCGGTTACATATGGCAGAACCTTACCGATAGTGACGCATGTTTTAAAACATACGGGGTACGAGAGACAGTGCTTGCCGTTACCATGAAAAAAGGTCTTATCGGTCCTTCATTCACCATTAAAAACATTGGGAATTACACCGCGGGGAGTGTCGCGAGTAATATATCCATTAACGGCGGGATATTAGGATTGATCAACATATCATCCGTTAACATTCATTCGGACCTTTTACCAGGCGAACAAATTATAGCAAGAACCGGACTCATCCTCGGCTTCGGTAATATAAAAATAATCGCCCGCTTCTCTGCCATCAACGCCAAGGAACAATTGATACAATTTAATGCGACGGTATTTCTTTTCTTCTGGATGATTAAATAATCATCTATTTTTCCTTCTTTTTTTGATTCTAAGTACCACCAGAAGAAGATAACAGACCTCAAGCCCTTATCACCCGATGTACCGGATGTCATCAGGTTTTTCCTTCACCATGGTCTCCATTTCATTGAGCTGCTGGGCAATGTACTCGATCTCTCTGGCTTTTTCCTCAAGCCGGGATAGATCTATCTCAATGTGAACCGCCTTTGTGAGCACGCGGAGTACTGCTTTCGCGCTCTTCGGGTCAACCAGGTACCCTGGCGTCTCCCCCATGAAACACGTCCCGGTTACGCCACGGAGTTTGCCAAGACCAAGCAACAGACCACTCGCGCCGATGATGCCGCCGCCAGGCTCGTTTTTCTTGAACACCGCCCCGTATTGTTTCATCTCTTTCACGAGACGCTTATCGGTGGTTGCAAACAGCACCTTTGGCTCCTTGATCTCACGGCCAAGGCCGTACCCGCCAAGGGTAAACATCTGCTTCACCCCAAGGCTTTGCACCACATCAAGGATCGACTCTGCAAGCTCATACTGCCCCTGGGATGACAGCCCCTGGTAATCACCGGTCAGAAACACGATGTCCCGCTGACCACGCCGCTTCGCCTTCCAGTAGTAAAACTCGTTGTTGACCAGCTTAATCGTTCCGTCTGGGTTGATGAACACCTGTGGCGGGAAATCCTTGCTGTACAGCTCCGCGAATTTCTTCGCATGCATCACTTCGATAAGATGTTCAACCGCAAGCTTCCCGACGTTCCCGATGCCAGGCAGTCCCTCGATAAGGATAGGGTTCTTCAACTTCGGTTTTTTCTCAACATACCGTATTTCAACAAGCTGCATAGTCTTAGGTCTTCTCCAATTTTTTTAACGCCCGCCGGTACTTCCCGTAATGATCCTGAGGCGAGAACCGTGCAGGCTTCTTTAACACCGTCTTTTGCTTGCAGTGACTACACACCGTTTGAAGGGTGTACACCCCGCAATTCCTACAATACAATATCTCAGACATTTACTCTTCGACTTCACGCTGAAACTCACAGTCACCTTTCGTTTTCTCCATAAATGATGCAGCGCGCTCCACCGCTTTCTTCATCTGTCCTTCCGCGATCTTGTAATCCGGCGCCTTCACCTTGATCATGTACCGGGGCGCACCAATGTATTTAATGTCGATTGTCACATCATCAAACTCGCTTTTTTCCGCGACCATGAGCGCCTCCTTGATATGGTTGATCCCGTCGGGGAGAAACGAGGTGAGAAGCAGCATGCCTTTGATCTCGACAAACGGGATCGGGATGTTCCCCTTTGCGATCTCTTCAAATTTCTTGAGCCACTCGCCGGAGAATCCGTCTTTCACCAGGGTGTGCGGGTCGTACGCGCATTCCTCGAACGCGGAATATATCGACCCGTATTTCTTAATGAGCGCGTCACCAAACTCGTTGTAGCATTGCTCCTCGGTTTTCCCCAGGCCGCGCGCCACCATCTCGAACAGACGAGCCGCTTTCTGCGCGTTTTTCCAATCCTGGATCTTCTCCCGACGCTGATGCTCATTGACCTTCTTAAGCGACAGGTCAATGTGCTTCTTTGCAGGGTCGACATGGACGACCTTGCAGACAACCTTTTGTTTTTCCCTAACGAAATTACGGATGCGTTTAACCCACCCTGTCGCTATCTCAGAAATATGGATGAACCCTTCTTTATTCGGGTACTCATCAAGAGAAACGAACGCGCCAAATCCTTGCACCGTCGTAATGGTTCCAACTACGAGCTCTCCTTCTTCAGGGTACTCCTTCTTCAACATGCAGATGAACCTTATTCAATGATCTCCAAAATAGTACCTTTTATCTTGGCTTTCCCACCATTCGGCACTGCAAGCTTACTTCCGCAGATATGACACAGTACTGTGGTACTTGCCTTATCAAACAACACCTGCTCGTTTTCGCAATCATTGCAGCGAACCTTAATGAACCTGCTTTTTGGCTGATCCACCTTTACTCACCTTCTATCTCAAATTTCTTTGACCGGATACTGGGCGGCTGATGCATTTTCTTACACACGGTACACGTGAACCGTGTCGCTATCCGCCGACTGGTTTTTTCCCGTCCCTCTGGTTTCGGCCGGGGAAACCCTCCGTACCCGCTCGTGGCACGTCGAAATCTGCGCTGACCTCGCTTCAACTCACTAGCCTTGCGCTTTTTCATCTTGTCAACTTCGTGAATCGTATGTTTTTTGCAGTATGGACAGTATCGTTTGATTTTCCTCGGCATCTTCATAGAAACCACAGTTCGATTGTAACCGTAAGTAAAGAAGGTATATAAAAATGTAGGGTGGTCTATTTCACCTGTTTTACCACACCTTTTTTGAGGAGTAGATCGCTCATGTCGCGGGGCAGTGAAAGAACGTCTTCTTTGCGCAGTGAATATGTTTTTTCATCCGTACCAACGAACGAAGGGGTGTCTTCAATGACGCGGACGACTGGGTTGGTGTTCGGTTCTCGTGCTGGCATGGACTTGACAGTCTGAGAGGGCTGCTGGTTTTTTAGGGTACTTTCGACATGTTCTTCAAAAATTTCTTTGCGTGAAAGCGTAATCTGTTCGACCAAGGCATCAAAGAGTTTCTTTTCAACCTCTAATAGATTCTTGAGATCCGGTGTTCCACTCCGCACGGTGGAAAGCGCGGTATGAACGATTTTTTTCTCCCGCAGCTCATAGATGTTACTGATGATTTTTTTTGTATTCGAAATCTCATCAGAAAACAGCTTTAGTTTCTGAGGATTTTTTTCATTCTCAATGCTGTGTTCAAGGTTTTTGACGTACGTGGCCACCTCGCGATAAAAATTCGTATCAATTTTTGTTACCCCGGGCGCGGTTTGCTCTGCTTGTTGGATCCGCCGCAGGGTCTTGTAATTTATATCCTCATGATCAGCCATACAACGTCATCTCAGAAAATCGTTATCGTTGTTAAATAGTTTTAGTTTACCATAGTTTGTTATTTGAGAGAAATTATGCGATAAAATGATGATAACAAAAGAGTTAAATACATCAAATAACTATGAAATATCGGGGATAGAAAATGAGAGGAAAATTAATGAAAAGAGAAATTATTTTTGGAATCATTATTCTACTGATTTCAACCAGCGTCATTCCCAGTCTTTCAGGAAATACCAGCGACACTGTAAAAGAAAAAAATATCGATACCATGCTGCTTCCAATGTCAGAAAAACCTACGACCATTTCCTTATATGTTTTTGGGAAAACAGGACTCGAAACACATAAAGTCACTGTATCTTCCCAAGACGCGACAACAATTTACACTCAATTCCAGGAGCTAAAGAAAGCACTAACGGATTATCCGTTTAGCGAAAAAACACAACAACTCAAACAAGACTTCATCACCCTCCTCGCAAAAAACAAAATACTACCAGCAGACATCC
>Ga0315282_10010943_pt1 | contig 14145 bp, 9 predicted proteins | sample YL17G07_20_MG_FD_203693 | JGI IMG/M metagenome (GOLD analysis project Ga0315282, IMG submission 203693) | Sediment microbial communities from Yellowstone Lake, YNP, Wyoming, USA - YL17G07_20 | ecosystem: Environmental > Aquatic > Freshwater > Lake > Sediment | place: USA: Wyoming | collected... | reverse complement strand
TATTGAAGGCGCAACCCGCCCGCCAGGTCGGCTGCGGCGTAGGCGCAATGCTCGCAGCAATAAGCGATGATGTTCAAGTCATTATTTTCCGTCATTATGCTGCCTCGTATCCCTCATGGATTGGTTTGCTCGACCTCACTTTCATCTAACGGGATGAATTCGGGTATCCGATTGAATAACGCACTGGCTTTGGCCATCATCTGGGCGTCGGTGTAGTGCATCAGTTGAATGGCGTGGGCCGGGCATTCTGCCACGCATATGCCGCAACCCTGGCAAACTGCTGGTTCGATATAAGCGGCTCCCTGTATGCCGCCTACCCCGCTCAGGTTGGGTTTGATTTGGGGTACATTGAAGGGGCAGATCCGCACGCAGGTCAGGCACCCGGTGCAGGCGGCTTCATTCACTACCGCCACCCGCCCTCCGGCAGCCAGCGATTTTCGGCTAAGAACCCGGGCAGCGCGCGAGGCAGCCGCCTGAGCCTGGATGATGGTCTCGTCGAGCAGCTTGGGATAGTGTGCCATGCCAGCCATGAAGACTCCATCGGTGGAGAAATCAACCGGTCGGAGCTTGACATGCGCCTCCAGGAAGAAACCATCGCTATCCAATGACACTTTGAAAAGGCGAGCCAGTTCTCTGGCGTCCGGGTTTGGCACAACCGGCATCGAAAGCACCAATATATCGGCTGGCAACCTGACCGGTCGTTGCAATGCTGCATCCCAGGCCAGGATATGGCTCAAAGAACCATCCGTCAGGCGGATAATTTCTGGGCGATGTTGGTCGTCATACCGCAGGAAAAGCACGCCGCGTTGGCGAGCAGCGGTGTATAAACGCTCCTTGAAACCATAGGTGCGAATATCTTTGTACAGAATGGTAATTTGAGCTTCGGGTTTGCGCTCTTTCAATGCCAGGGCGTTCTTCAGAGCCACCGTGCAGCAGATGCGGCTGCAATAACGCTCAGCCGGCCCCACGCACTGGATCATGACGACCGAATTGGGTAAAGAAGTAGACCCATCGACAGGTATACGAGTAGACAGGGCGTCAACGCCTTGCTCACTCGTTTCCTTGTCCAGCCGCAATTCTTGGCTGGGCTTGTCCAGCCACAATTCTCGGCTGGGCTTGTCCAGTCGCAATTCTTGGCTGGGCTTGTCCAGCCACAATTCTCGGCTGGGCTTGTCCAGTCGCAATTCTTGGCTGGGCTTGTCCAGCCGGAATTCTCGGCTGGGCTTGTCCAGCCGTCTATCCAGGATCGCCTCGAATTCCATCTGTGTCAGCACGCGCGGGTCTTTGCTATAACTGTATTCCGGCCCGCGGTATTCTTGAGCCCCGGTCGCCAGGATGGTAATCCCGTGGGCTACCTGACTGATCTGGCGGTTACTATTCTGGAGGGTGGTGGTGAAGTTGCCCATAAAACCTTGGGCGGCGATCACCTGGCTTTCTAGGTGGAGGGTTATTCTTGGGTTGGCATCCACCTGAGCAACCATCTCCTGCAACACCTGTTGGGGATCTTTGAGCTGTTCGCCCGGGTAAAAGCTGGGAGCGTGGGTATAGACCTGTCTCAAGTTGCCCCCCAAGACGCTGTTTTTCTCCACCAGGTGAACATCAAACCCCTGTTGCGCCAGATTGAGGGCGGCGGTCATTCCGGCCGGGCCTCCGCCTACAACCAGAGCCGCCGGTTGAACCGGCACATCGATCGTGGTTTGCGGCTCCAATAGCGCGGCGCGAGCGACTGCCATCCGCACCAGGTCTTTGGCTTTCTCGGTTGCCGCGACCTTATCATGGGAATGCACCCACGAACACTGGTTGCGGATGTTTGCCATTTCGAACAGGTAGGGATTCAACCCGGCTGCCCGGACGCTATCCTGGAAGAGCGGTTGGTGGGTGAGAGGCGTGCAACTGGCAACCACTACCCGGTTGAGACCCAGCTCTTTGACCTGCTCTGTAATGTGACGGATGCTATCCTGTGAGCAGGTGTATAAATTGTGTTCGGCATGCACTACATTGGGTAATTTGGTGGAATACTCGCTCACTTGGGGCACATCCAGGTAACCGCCGATGTTCGTTCCACAGTGGCACACAAAAACCCCAATCCTGGCTTCCTCGCCTTGCACGTCTTTTTCGGGTGGGAATTCTGGAGTGGTGGTGAGCGAGAAGCGAGCCGGGCTGATGCGAGCTGCCGCCGAAGCCGCCGCGCTGCTGGCTTCTACCACCGATTCGGGGATATCTTTTGGCTCCCGAAATGGACCGACCGCGTAGATGCCCGGCCGGCTGGATTCTACCGGGTTGAATTGGACTGTATGGCAGAAGCCATAGTCATCCAGCTCGATGCCTAAACGCCGTCCCAGGTCCCGCACTGGTTCAGAAATCTCCATCCCCACCGAAAGCACTGCCAGGTTAAAGCGTTCCTGGCGTAATTCTCCGTTCTCGTCCTGGTAATGCAAGATCAAGTCATGGGTCTGGGGGTCTTCATGCAGGTTGCTGAGGCGGCAGCGCGTATATTGGACGCCATACCGGTCGCGAGCCCGTTCGAAGTAGCTCCAGTAACCCTTCGAGAAAGCGCGCATATCCATCATGAAAACATGGATATCCAGCTCGGGATGATGTTCTTTAGCCATGATGGCTTCTTTGGTGGCATACATGCAGCACACCGCCGAGCAATAATCATGGCTCTGATCACGCGAACCGACACATTGCAGGAAGGCAATCTTGCCCGGCAATTGATTATCCGATGGGCGTTGGATGTGTCCAAAGGTCGGCCCGGAAGCCGAGAGCAACCTTTCGAACTGCAAGGAAGTTACGACATTAGGATACCGACCGAATCCGTATTCTTCGGATAGCTCGGCATGGTAAACCTGATATCCGGGAGCCAGGATTATGGCCCCTACCTGGATGGTTTCTTCGTCTGGCGGCATATCATGCTCGATGGCTTTGACCCCACAGGCAAACACGCAGCTCATACATTCCGAACAAATCCCACAAGCCAGGCAACGGGCGGCTTCAGCCTGGGCGCTTTCGTCATCATAGCCGCCCTCGATTTCGTAGAAATTGTCAATGCGTTGGGTTACATCCAATTGGGGCAACGGGACGCGCCCCTGGCGCTTGATTTCACCGCGAGCGATGCGCTCGGCAATCTCTTGTTGGGTGAGTTTCACTACCGGTAGCTCGGGTTTGGGAGGTTTCTCAAGCGCCTCGCCTTGCAGATAGCGGATGATCGACTGGGCGGCTTGATGCCCGCTGGCGACTGCTTCGATAACAAACGCGGTGCCTGAAACGCTATCGCCGGCGGCAAACACGCCTGGGCGGGTGGCTGCCATGGTGTTCGGGTTGATGGCGATTGTCTGCCGTTCGGTGATGCCAACCCCGGCGTCATCGGGGATGAACGCCAGACCGGCGCGCTGACCAACCGAGAAAATCACCGTGTCGCAAGCCAGAGTGTGTTTGGAGTTAGGCACCTTTTCGACGCTGAGGCGGCCGGCTTCATCGAAACTGAAAGAAGCCACCTGCATACATTCTACGCCGGTGACATGCCCGTTTTCATCGCCCAGGATTTGTTCGAAGGTACGCCCGGCATGGATGACCACACCTTCGGCCTCGGCTGCCTCGATCTCCCACGGGTGAGAGGGCATACTTTCGCGGCTCTCCAGGCAGGCTAATTGCACCTCGCAACCCAGGCGAACCGCGCTCCGGGCGCAATCGATCGCCACATTGCCTCCACCAAGCACCAACACCCGCTTGCCGAGCGGAGGTGCATCGATCGATTTGAGCTTTCCGTTCTCTTTGCGATACTTGTTCAAACGGACATCGCGCAAGAAATGGGTATTGACCAGAACACCCTCCAGGTCAGCGCCAGGAATACGCAGGCGGACGCCTTCATGTGCGCCAACCGCAATCAAGACGGCTTCAAAATCCTGTTCGAATAAATCATCCAGGTTATCGACCCGCTGGTTGAGGCGCAGGTCTACGCCCAGATCGAGAATATCCTGCACTTCGCGCTCGACGATTTGGGTGGGCAGACGGTACTCTGGAACGCCCAACCGGAGCATACCGCCGGCGACCGGCATGGCTTCGAAGACCGTGACACGGTAGCCTTCGAGAGCCAGGTCTTGAGCGGCGGTGAGGCCGCACGGGCCAGCCCCAATAATGGCGACCCGCTCGGGATGAATTTTTTCGGGCGCTTCGATAGGTTCGCGGGGATTTGCGTAAACTTTATCGGTTACAAAGCGTTTCAAGGCGCGGATATTGATCGGCTCGTCCACCAGACCGCGATTACAGGCTGTTTCACAGCGATGGTTGCAAATCCGCCCGCAGATGCCCGGGAAAGGATTGTCCATCTTGATCACTCGCAGGGCGTCTTCCCAGCGCCCTTCACGGATCAAGGCGATATACCCCTGGGCGCGCTGCCCGGCCGGGCAGGCATCCCGGCAAGGCGAGATGCCCCGCTTTTCGATTGCAAAGGCGTTTGGAACCGCCTGGGGGTACAACTTATAAATCGCCCGGCGATTGGATAACCCCTCGTTAAATTTATCTGGCACGACCACCGGACATGCCTCGACGCAATCACCACACGCCACACAGCGATCGGTAATGACATAACGGGGTTGATGGTGGACGCGCACGCTGAAGTTGCCCACCTGCCCGCGCAAGTCCATCACCTCGCTGTTGGTCATGATTTGGATATTGGGATGCCTACCAGTTTCGACTAGCTTGGGTGAAATGGTGCACATTGCGCAGTCGTTGGTGGGGAAGGTCTTATCCAATTGCGCCATTTTGCCCCCGATGGCGGAACTTGATTCTACCAGGTAGACTTTGAAGCCCTGGTCGGCGAGGTCGAGCGAAGCCTGCATCCCGGCGATACCGCCACCCACCACCAGCACTGCGCCGGTGGGCCGGCTTTCGACAGTATTGATTGCGCTTTGGATCAGATCTGTCATTCTGGACCTCGTCTAGTCATTGTTGCCAGCAAAGGATCTCTCATGGATCTCCGGCTTGTTTTTTCCCTTTACTTATTTTTCTGCCGCGAAAACTTATCTCTTCTTCGGTATCCTCTTCGACCTCTGGCTTGCCAGTTTTACCGTTTTCAACTCTGGCTTTCAGGGGGTTAGGCCCAAGTTTTTGGATGCGCTCGGTCATGGTTTGGGCTGCCATGGCGAAGGAATGTCCCTGGCTGCCTGACATAAAAAACATATCCAGACGGGCGCCGCCCAACCCAATATCATCCAGGATTTTCTTGGCGCGTTCTACCCGGGCTTTGCCGCGTTCGTTGCCGCGCACATGGTGACAGTTTCCGATCGGGCAAACAACCAGGTAAACGCCATCGGCGCCTTGTTCAAAGGCTTCGAGCAAATAGCGGGTATCGGTTTTACCGCCGCAAGGCATGCGGATAAATTTGACGTTGGCGGGATATTGAATTTGCAACGCACCCGCGGTATCGGCAGCCATGTAACCGCAATAGATGCAATAGAACGCCGTGATTTCAGGCTCAAATTCGATTGAGGTTTTACTGGTCGCGGCCGGGCTCATGCTGGCACTCCTGCGAGCGGCAGCCAACTACCCAAGCCGCCGATTTCTTTGAGCATCATTTGCTGGTCGGTGTAGTGAATCAGTTGGATAGCGTTGGCGGGACATTCACCTGTGCAGGTACCGCAGCCCTGGCATTGAGTTGGGTCGATAAAAGCTGCCCCGCCCAAACCGCCAACCCCGGTGCGCGGTTTCTGGTGGCGGGAGGGTATGCTTGACCGCTCCTGTTCGGGAATCTGGGTCGAGCCGCTGATCATCGCCCACTCGTCAGGCTGGAGGACCTGCGGGATGCCGAATGGACAGGTGCGGGTGCATGTCAGACAGCCCACACATTTATCAGGATCGACATAAGCTACCACGCCTCCAAGGTAAAGCGATTTTTGAGTTAGTAGGGTCAGGGCGCGGGCGGCAGCCGCCAGGGCGTGGCTGATCGATTCTTCGAGAAACTTGGGGTAAGCAGCCATGCCGGCCAGGAAGATGCCCTCTCGCATGAAATCCATCGGGCGCAGTTTCAATTGGGCTTCTTGAAAGAAGCCTTCGCTAGATAAGGGTACCCGCAACATGCGGGCGATTTCTTGATTGCCTTCGGAGGGTGCCACCGTCGTGCTGAGCGGGATCAAATCGGCTGGTAAAGTGAGCCAACGGTCAAGGGATAAATCTCGCACCTTGACGCTCAAGCGGTCATAATCCTGGTTGAAAATTACCTGGGGAGGCTCTGAATCGCTCCAGCGAATAAAAATTACCCCATGCTGGCGGGCTTCGTTATAGAATTTTTCACGAAAACCATAGGTGACGATGTTCTTGTATAAAACGCTCACCCGGCATTGCGGGTTGAACAGCTTAATTCGGATGGCATTTTTAAGCGTATTGGTACAGCATACCCGCGAGCAATATTCAGCGATACCATCGATGCCCATGCACTGGATCATCACAATATCTTTCAATGAAGCGATCTCTTCGGGGCGGTGGATGATCATTTCCTCCAAATCCCGTTGAGTGATCACGCCCGGGTAGCTGAGTAACGGGTGCTCGCGAGTCTCACGACCGCCGGTGGCTACGATAGTAACCCCGTGGCGTACCAGGGAGGTTTCTATCGATCCATCCGGATGGCGGGTGATAAGTTCGGAGTGAAAATCACCCACATGACCTTTATGGCTGGCAACTTCGGTACGGGTATAGACTGCAATCCGTCGATGGGCGCGCACCCGGTTGACCAGGTCTCTCAACAGCCGTTGGGGGTTATAGCCCTCGGCTACATAGTATAAATTGAGCAGGTTGCCGCCCAGCATCTCGGTGCGTTCGACCAGGTGAACATCGTAACCGCTATCGGCAATCGCCAACGCGGCTGTCATCCCGGCTACACCACCGCCAATTACCAGGGCAGCCGGTTGGCAAGTGTGCTTCTCTTTATGCACCGGCTGGGCTGCATACACACGCCCCACCGCAACCCGCACCATTTCCTGAGCTTTGCGGTTTGCCAGGTCTTGTTGCCATTGATGGACATTGGTAGATTGTTCGTGCAGGTTGACCACTTCGAGCAGGTATGGGTTTAAACCGCTGGTGCGCATCATGCGTTGAAAAAGCGATTCGTGCGTCCGGTTGCTACAGGCTGCCACCACCACCCGATTGAGGTTGTGGGCGCTGATCAAGTTTTGGATATGCTGGATAACATCCGGGAAACACGCCAGGTCAACCGCCTCAGCTATCTTCACACCAGGCCAGCGCAAGGCTTGTTGCGTCAATTCTTTGATATCTAACACTTGGCTGATGGTGCCAGCACAGGTGCAGGCAAATACGCCCACCCGCGGCTCTTCGCTGGCGATATCCCTTTCTGGAGAAAAGCCATCGGTGGAAAGGAAAGGCCACTCATGTGAGAAGGGGTGGCTATTCAGGCGGTCATTCAACAAGCGCATCACTTCGGCAGCTGCCCCGCTGGCATCCAGGATCGTCTCGGCGATCTCTTTGGGAGAAGAAAATGCCCCGCACACAAACACGCCCGGGCGGGTAGTTTGGAGGGGGGTGAATTTATCGGTCTGGCAAAAGCCATACTCGTTCAATTCGATACCCAACATTTCCACCATTTGCCCGGCAGCGCTGGGGGGTTGTAGGCCGGCTGCCAACACCACCATTTCGAAACTTTTTTGCTGGAGTTTGCCATCTGGGCTGGCATACTGGAGGATCAAGTCGCTGGTTGCGGGTTGCTCTTGAATACTCGAAACCCGGCAATTTACGTACTGAATGCCATGCTGATTACGCGCCTGGTTGAAATATTTGCTGTATTCCTTATTAAAGGCGCGCTCATCCATGATAAAGACGGTACATTCGACGTCCTTCCCCAGGCGTTGTTTGGCCAGGATAGCCTCTTTGGTGGCGTACATGCAGCAAATTGAGGAGCAATAAGCGTTCTGTTGGTCGCGGGAGCCGATGCATTGCAGCCAGGCAATCGAGCGCGGTTTCTGACCATCGGAAGGTCGGTGCAAGATGCCCTCGGTAGGGCCTGAACGGCTTGCCAGGCGCTCATATTGCATGGCATGCAGCACGTTCGGGTAGCGACCATACCCCAGCTCTTCGAGCTCGCCTGGGTCGTAAACCTGAAAGCCTAAAGCCAGGATGATGGCGCCCACTTCCAGGGTAAGCAGGCGGGGTTGTTCGTCCAGGTCGATGGCTTTGGTGGGGCAAATTTCGGCGCATTTCCCGCAATCGTCGCAGTAGGGGCCGCGATCAATTACATAGGCGTCGGGCGAGGCGCGAGCTGCCACCTTGTATACCGCTTTGCGGGTGGTGAGGCCTTGCTGGTACTGGTCGGGCAACTCAACCGGGCAGACCTGTTGGCAATAGCCGCAATTGATGCAGCTATCGATATTAACGTAGCGGGGTTCCTGGCGCAGCGAAACCGTAAAATCACCCGCCTGACCTTCGACATCCATGACGCGGGTGTTGGTGAGGATTTCGATGTTGGGATGCTGGTTTTGTTGGATATACGCAGGAGATATCGAAGGGCGGGTGCAGCCATAGCCATGATCGGGTGTGCCCCGGCAGAGTACACAATCGTGCTGGGGGAACATGAAACCGAGCTGCGCCACCCGCCCACCCAGGCAGGGCGTCTGTTCGATCAGGAACACCTTTAAGCCGGCTTCGGCGAGATCCAACGCGGCCCGCATCCCCCCAATACCGCCGCCAATGACCATTGCTGAAGCCGGGCGGCTATGAATAGGCTGGTGGATAGAAGGCTGCATATCGAAGGCTCCAGAGACAGATATCGAGTTTCACCGATACTGGTCAGTAGACGCAAACCGCCCTCCCTGAAAGGTGCAAAAAGGGTAACGGCAGCAATGAGCAGGAGCGCTGGCAGCAATGGATTAGGATGAAGCCCCTGAACCCCACCAGGGAGACTGGTTCGGTTCAGAACGGGTATCTATGATGCCACCATTGTAGCAAAGTGTGGGTTACATGTCAATCGGCATGTGTTGTTTGTTTGATGATGCTGCGCAAAAATCCGGGAGTGTTCAGTTTCCGCTCGAGCAGGTAGGTGATATACCCCTGCAGTAGGCTCTCCATCTCCTGGTTTACCGGTTCGGCTATCCTGGCTTTAGCGGCTTCCAGGTATGCGCTGCGTTGCAGGTGGCGCAGGTACTTGAGGGCAATCTGTGAAACCGGGGTTGCGGCGGGTGTTTTTTTACCACATGATGGGCATAGCGTGCCACCTTGCTCGGCGGAGAAGTATTGGTCTTGCGGCTGGATCTCAGCCTGGCAAATAGCACACTTGAACAGTTGGGGGCGATAACCCAGCAAATCAAGAAGGTGAAGCTCGTAATAACGCAGGACGAATGGCGGGTTGGGGGTTTCAGCCAGGCGTTGCAGAGTGTCCGCCAGCAGGTTGTACATCGCCCGATGCTCGCCCTCTTCGTAGGTGAAACGGTCGATCAGTTCGACAACATAGGATGCATAACCGTATAGCTCCAGGTTTTGGCGGATGGGCATGTACAGGTCGAGGGCTTCAGCCTGAGTGACGATTGGCAGGTCTCGACCTTTGGCGAGTTGCAGGCTAACGCGGGTGAAGGGTTCCAAGTGGCCAGCTTTGCGCGAGCGCAGTTTGCGGGCGCCTTTTGCCACCGCCCGAAGCTTGCCCGACTGACGGGTGAACAGCACCAGCAACCGGTCGGCCTCGCCCCAATCCTGATGGCGCAGCACGATCGCTTCGACCCGGAAAGACCGTTCTCTGGATGGCATAGGTAGGATTATACATCGCTTCGCAAATTGTTTTTCTTCACCCTCTCATTACTCTTACATATATCGGTGAAAATAAGATGGTTGAAAAAGACCCCAAAGGTTTCAGCCTCACACATAAAATCTCGGAAAATTATGCTTGACAAAAGTTAGATATCAATTATAATGATAATGAATTTCATTTTCATTGTAATCGCCCATCTTGATATATCATCTCGCTTAATTCATACCACCAAACATGAAACTCAAACTCACCAGTCTATATCAGATTTGTCTGGCGCTATTGATTACCCTCACCGCCTGCGCCTCCCCAACGGATCAAAAACAAACCCGGCCTGGAAAGCCGATCGTCATCGCCACTACCACGATTGTAAGCGATGTAGTCAAGCAAATCGGGGTTGATAAGATCGAGCTGACAACGCTGCTTCCCAGCGGCGTCGATCCACATGCTTTCGTACCCACCCCCCAAGATGTAGCCAAAATTAGCGCTGCCGCTATCATCTTCGCCAATGGCGCTGGTTTGGAAGCTTTTCTTGACCCGTTGCTCGAGAGCGCCGGGGCAAAAAATAAAGTGACGTATGTATCAGAAGGCATTCAGTTGCTGCAAGCCAACCCTGGCTATAACGAAGCTGATCACACCGATGAACACACTGGGTACGATCCGCACACCTGGACCGACCCGAATAACGTGCTGATCTGGACCAGCAATATCGCCCAGAAATTGAGCACTATCGATCCCCAAAATGCAGATTTTTACCAGACCAACGCCCAGGCATATTCCCAACAGTTGAAAGAACTGGATAGCTGGGTTCGCAAGCAGGTTTCCCAGATACCTCAAGCCCACCGTTTGATAGTCACCGACCACCTGCTATTTGCTTACTTTGCTGATGAATATGGATTTACCCAAGTTGGCGCCCTCATTCCGGGTTACAGCACGATGTCGGAACCCAGCGCCCAGGATATCGCCGCTTTGGAAGACGAGGTTCAAAAACTGGGCGTTAAAGCGATCTTCGTTGGCAAATCGATCAACCCTTCCCTGGCTGAGCGGGTCGCCCAGGATACCGGTGCTCATCTGGTTTTCATCTATACCGGCTCGCTCTCTGAGCCCGGCGGCGAGGCCGATAGTTATTTGGCCTATATCCGATATGATGTTACCGCAATCGTAAACGCCCTCAAGTAAATCAACCTTATCTTCCAGGACCTCCTCCTATGGCAATGATTGAAGAATTCAAAAAAACCAAACACTGGGTTGTCCAGCACCACCATCCCCACGCTGTCGATACGCCCCTCCTTCAGGTCTCGAATCTAAGCGTTCGCTACGAGGGTGGGATTGCCCTGGAGGCGATCAACTTCGAATTGAAAGCCGGCCAGAATCTGGCGGTGGTTGGTCCCAATGGGGCGGGTAAAAGCACGTTGTTCAAAGTAATCGCGGGCGTACTCACCCCCTCCGAGGGGATGGTGAACATCTACGGATACGAGCCGGGCGGTCATATCTGCATCGCGTATGTCTCTCAACGAAACCAGGTGGATTGGAACTTTCCGGTGACGGTTGCGGATGTAGTCATGATGGGGCGGATTGGAAAGCTGGGGTTATTTCACAACCCCCAAAGCCGCGACTGGGAGATTGTGCATCGCTCATTGGATATTGTCGGGCTGCAAACCCTGGCCAACCGGCAAATCAGCCAGCTCTCCGGTGGGCAGCAGCAACGTATGTTCATCGCCCGCGCCCTGGCGCAAGAAGCTGAGCTGATGCTGATGGATGAACCGTTCACCGGTCTCGATGCCACCTCCCAAGAAGAGCTGCTTCATATTTTTGACGCCCTTCACAATCGAGGCGTGACGATACTGGTTTCGATGCACGATCTGAGTCTGGCGGCTGAACGGTTCGATACGGTTATGCTCTTGAACCACCGTCTACTCGGGATTGGTTCACCCCAACAAATCTTCACCCCCGACAAGTTGCTAGAGGCTTATGGCGGTCACCTGAAAATCCTGACCACCGAAGCTGGCGCACTGGCTTTGGGAGATACCTGCTGCGACGATGGAGCATGACGTTCATGATCGCCCAACTTTTGACTCCTTTACAATACCCGTTCATGCAACGCGGTTTCATCGCGGTAATTTTGGTAGGCACGGTCTGCGCGGTGGTCGGCACCTATGTAGTGTTGCGCGGCATGGCCTTCTTTGGAGATGCCCTGGCGCATGCCATCCTGCCCGGAATCGCGGCCGGTTACCTGTTAGGCGGAGGCGAACGTCAGGTTCTCTTCTGGTGGGCGCTGGCAACCGCAGTGGTTAGCTCGGTGACTATTGGCGCGATCAGCCGCAGCACTCGCATCCGGGAAGACGCAGCCATCGGTATTATCTTTGCCGGGATGTTCGCATTGGGCGTCGCCCTGATTTCCACCGTGCGAAGTTATACGGTAGATTTAACCCATTTCCTGTTTGGCGACGTTTTGGGTGTGCGGCCTACCGACCTGTGGCTGAGCGCGATCTTCGGGGCGCTCACTTTGCTGGCGATCTTCGTTTTTTATAAAGAGTTCCTGGTGCTCTCTTTTGACCCGGTTCTGGCAGCCACTTTACGCCTGCCGGCTAAAGTCCTGGACTTTCTGTTGATGATCCTGATTGCTGTTTCGATTGTGATTGCGCTCCAAACCGTGGGCGTGGCGCTGATGGTGGCTATGCTGGTCACGCCCGCTGCCAGCGCTTATTTGCTTACCCGCCGGTTGCCAGTGATGATGGCTCTGGCGGCCGGGATTGCCTCGCTTTCGGGCATCATCGGTTTATACCTATCTTTCTACTTGAATATCGCTTCCGGCGCGGCAATCGTACTGACCTGCACTTTCTTTTTCATGCTGGTCTGGGTAGTTAATCAGTTCCGCCAGCGTCTTCAGGGATTGTGAAATATGGATAAAGTCGAACAGTGGTTAGAGCGCCTGGAGAAAAACGGTTGCCGGCGCACAGCGCCGCGCCGGGCGGTTGTCGAGGCGATCACCAGCAGCTTACGGGTGCTCACCCCGATCGAGCTTTTCGAACGAGCCCGTAAGGCGTATCCCAAGCTTGGGCTGGTCACAGTTTATCGCACCCTTGAAAAACTCGCTGAGTTGGGTTTAATCCAACGCGTTCACCAGCCATCGGGTTGCCAGGCGTTCGTCGAAGCCTTCTCGGGTCACCAGCACCTGCTCATCTGCCAACAATGCGGCCGGGTTGAATTTTTCAATGGTGATAGTGAAGTCATGGAGGCATTAATCGACACCGTCCGGCGACAAAGCGGTTACCTGATCACCGATCACTGGCTGCAACTCTTTGGCGTCTGCGCCGGCTGTAGAGAGTTACCCTTGACTGAAACGTCGTAAAGTTTTTTCTAGAAATTTCGGTCGTTCTTCTAAACCTTCGGGACGGTTATTCAAATTATCGCAATCCCTGGCTGGCTTGTTGGATGCGGGTAAGGATTTCAGCTGCCTCATCCGGTTCCGCCAGGTGTACTCTTCCATCGCCATCCACGTGGGTAGGGATCAAATCATAGCCAACATAGCGAGCGCCTTCAAACATCACTTTCAAAATTACCCCTTGTTTGTGTTCTCGCCGCCACTGGTCAAAAACAAAATTGCCCAAACCATAAAACACCGGAATGCCGGCGATCATCTGGATGCCCTGCACCACATGGGTGTGGTTGCCGACCACCAGGTCTGCGCCAGATTCTACAATCTGATGCGCCAGGTTACGCTGGATCCAGTTCGGACTGGATACATCTTCAGGCCCCCAGTGCGGCATAACGATGACAACGTCTGAAACCTGGCGAGCCATCTCAATAGCGGCTTTGACATTTTCTTGGGTCAACACCGCAATTCCAGGCCGGTCGGCCGCGGCATAGACGCCTCCTTGTTCGATCTGCCCAAGCGAGACAAATCCAAACCGCACCCCATTGACCGTCGCTACTACCGGTTGCATGGCTTCCGCCAGATTATTTCCCGCTCCAACCGGTTGAATACCCACCCGGCGGAGATTTTCAAGCGTATCGAAAAACGCCCGGTCGCCGCAGGTAGTGATGCCGCAGTCTTTGATATGATTGGTTGCCACGCTCATCAAGTCAAAACCGGCCCGCTGCATCGCATCCGCATTTTGGGGGCTTCCCACCAAAACATAGGTGGGAATGCAACCAGTATGAGGCGGGTAATCGCTCATAGTGGCATTGAAAGTGCCAATCGCCAGGTCGGCATCCTGGATCACCTGTCGCACCTCAGTATAGATATAGTCTGGATCGCCTGAAGCGTCAATTTGGGCCTGAACACATCTCGCTGGCACAATCACGCCGGTAAAAAGCAGGGTAGTGATTGGGGGTGAAGTCGGCGGAGGCGAGGCGGTAGGCAGCGGAGCAGGAGTTGGCGCGGCTGGCGATGGCAGCGG
>Ga0315282_10010941_pt1 | contig 14146 bp, 12 predicted proteins | sample YL17G07_20_MG_FD_203693 | JGI IMG/M metagenome (GOLD analysis project Ga0315282, IMG submission 203693) | Sediment microbial communities from Yellowstone Lake, YNP, Wyoming, USA - YL17G07_20 | ecosystem: Environmental > Aquatic > Freshwater > Lake > Sediment | place: USA: Wyoming | collected... | reverse complement strand
GGAGTCTATCATCCCAAGCAGATCGAGTTCGCGCGCCTCAACCTCACCTACACCGTCATGAGCAAGCGAAAACTCATCGAACTCGTGCAAGGCGGCTTCGTGAACGGCTTTGACGATCCGCGCATGCCCACCATCGCCGGGATGCGCCGCCGCGGCTATCCACCCGAGGCCATCCGCAACTTCTGCGAGGCCATCGGCGTGGCCAAGACCGACAGCACCGTCGCCGTCGAGTTGCTCGAGCACTGCATCCGCGAGCACCTCAACAAGATCGCGCCGCGCGTGATGGCCGTCCTGCGCCCCTTGCGCGTCGTGATCGAGAACTACCCCGAGGGCCAGGTGGAAGAGCTGGACGCGGTCAACAACCCCGAGGACCCGGCGGCGGGCACGCGCAAGGCGCCTTTCTCCCGCGTTCTCTATATCGAGCGCGAGGACTTCATGGAGGACCCGCCCAAGAACTTCTACCGCTTGGCGCCGGGACGCGAAGTCCGCCTGCGCTACGCTTACTTCATCAAATGCAGGGAAGCCGTCAAGGACGCGGACGGCAACGTGGCGGAGCTGCGCTGCACTTATGACCCCGCGACGCGCGGCGGCGACGCTCCCGACGGTCGCAAGGTCAAGGCAACCCTCCATTGGGTGTCGGCCGAGCATTCCCTTCCCGCCGAGGCGCGCCTCTACGACCATCTCTTCACCAAGGAGAATCCCGGCGACGTGGAAGAGGGAACGGATTGGAAGTCCAACGTCAATCCGCGGTCTCTGGAGACGCTGGAGGGGTGCCGCGTGGAGCCCGCGCTCGCCGGCGCCACGCCGGGAAGCCGCGTCCAGTTCGAGCGCCTCGGTTATTTCTGCGTGGACCCCGATTCCACGAACGGGAAACTCGTGTTCAACCGAACCGTATCGCTCAAGGACGAATGGGCCAGGATACAAAAAGGGCAGAAAAAGGGTTGAAAACACAGACCCGGAAAGGGTATTGTCCAGGAGATCTCAGTACATTACCCAGACGTCATTATCCACAGGTGCATATTTTGAGTACGTTATTGTGATCCCCATTGGAAGCCTGCTGAGCGGGTCTATAGCATAAGGATTTCCCACAGCAACTTGTTCAGTTCCATAACTGGCCATATTTGCCTTTATGCTTCCGGGAGATATTGTGTTTACAATTATTGTGTCTAATATAGAATCCTCGGTACTCAATGGAAGATAGTTGCCTGTTTCACCTATTACTATTTCTCCTCCACTGTCTCTTGAATATTTTGGATACCAGGTATTTCCTTTTGCTGGAACAACTTCTCCCGAGCTTAATTCAAACAAGGCATTGCATTTTTCATTTTTAAAGAATAAATTTTTTCCTGGTTCAGCATCTGTTCCCAAATCAATTCCTTCCGGATAAACACCCGCAAAGGGTATGAAGCAATTTGAAAAAGTGGTGTTTCTTATTTTATGCTTATTTCCTGCTAAAGAAATTCCTACAGCTGGAAGTGTTGGTGTCTGATATGCATTATTAAAAACACAATTATAAACAAGTGTGCTGGTGGTGTTTTGTTCTATAAGTGACCCGAAAGGCTGAGAACCAACTTCAAAAAAACAATTATCTATAGTTACATTTTCTATATTTCTAGCCCTAACAAACTTCTTAAAATGAATATTTGCTATATGAACATTATTAAATGGCTGTCCAAAATAATCCGGATTTCCTGTTGACATTCCTCCAGAAATTATTCTGACAAGTGTTCCGCTTGTTGGCTGGATTATTCCATCTTTGAATTCTGCAGGAACAACAGACTCTGAATGTCCAACTATTTCTGTATCTGATTGAATCTCTCTGCCAGAGCCACTTTGACTAGTTGCCATCCCATATCCCCCATACTGTCCTGTGTTTGGCCAGACATGAATCCTGAATGGGGCAGATGTTGAATTGTCAATAGTATACTGAATAGCATCGGCAATACCTGTTGTTCCTTCTCCAATTTCTTCTATACCACCAAACTTCGGACCAAAATAAGGTGTAACTGCACTTGAAGGATTTACCTCAAGATGAGTTATTCCTGCTGTTTTTGTTGATAATAAATCCTGCCAGTTGGGATATTCTGCTGGATACGCAGATCTCCCAGGAAGCGTCAATGCCGCGCACACAAGAATCGCCCGATACCACCAGATCCTCGGAATCATAGGTCACCTCCCCTGTCTAGCTCACCTTATCACCGTACCTCCGCCATCTTGGGGGGATTTTGCCTATATTGTCAAGAGAAATGCGTAACGTGATAAGGTAAAGGGCTAGAATTCCGCAAAGCCTAGGAATTGGGGCGCAGGCAAGCGAAGCGCGCCACACTTAACACATAACTCTTGCGTTTTCAATGCAATTGGCGCGGTACGTTGCGCTTGCCGGCGGCCTATGGAGCATTGTTTCGTTGCCCCTGATTCGTCTCGGGGTTGACTAACACGGATTCTCACATGTAGAATCCCCCTCGTGATAAATGCGACCGAATCCACCGCCCCTCTTCCCCCCCGCGCCTATGTGGTTTCCCAGTTCCCAGAGTTCTGCGAGACTTTCATCCTCAACGAGATGATCGAACTCGCCAAGCGCGGCGTTCCTTTCCGGGTGTTTTCCCTCAAGCATTGCCCCGACGTCCAGTTCCAGCCCGGCGCGCGCGAACTGATGCGGACCGCCACGCACTACGCCCCGCCGCTCTGGTCGCCGCGCATCTGGGCCGCCCATCTGCGCGCCGCACTGACGCACCCGGCCGCCTACTTCTCCACTCTCCTTCTTGCGCTGCACTCCCTGCGGGGTTCTTCGGAAGTCTTCGCGAAAACCCTCTACGTGTTCGCCCAAGCCCCCTGGTTCGCCCGCGTGGCGCGCCGGCAGGGCCTTCGCCACGTCCACGCACACTGGGCCTCGATCCCGTCGTCGTCGGGCCTTTTCATCGCGCGCCTGGCCCAAGTCCCCTTCAGCATCACCGCCCATGCCTACGACATCTTCATTGACCGCACCCTCCTCCGCGAGAAGATCCGGCAGGCCCGCTACATCGTCACCTGCACCCGATACAATGGCCGTTTTCTCGAAGAAACCTTTCCGGATGACGCGCCCGGCAAAGTGGAGGTGATCTATCACGGCGTGGACCTGGACGTGTTCGATCAGCCGCACGACCCCGCCGCCGAGGAACCGCTTCTCCTCAGCATCGGGCGGCTCTGCGACACGAAGGGATTTCCCGACCTGGTGGAGGCATGCGCGATTTTGAAGCAGCGCGGCCTTCAGTTCCGGTGTAGAATCATCGGCGACGGGTATATGCGCGGCGAGCTCGAACGGCAGATCCGCGCGAGCGGACTCGAAGACACCGTCGAAATCGCCGGGCTCCTGCCGCGCGAGAAAGTCCTTGCCGAATACCGCCGCGCCCGCCTCTTCGTGTTGCCGTGCGTCGTGACTCCGCGCGGCGACCGCGACGGCCTACCCAACGTGATCGTCGAGGCTATGGCGATGGGGCTCGCGGTCATCGGGACGGATGTGTCGGCCCTGGGCGAGGCCATCGAGGACGGAGAGACGGGCCGCCTCGTTCCGCCGCGCAACCCGCAAGCCCTGGCCGATGCCATCGGGGATCTGTGGGAAAAGCCCGACCTGCGCGCGCGGATGGGCGAAAAAGGCCGCCGGAAAGCCCGCCGCGAATTCGGTATGCGCGAGAACATGGACAAGTTGGGGGCGTTTATTCGGCAGCGAAGCAGGAAACTGACGAATGCAGAATGATGAATGCGGAATGATGAATGATGAGCACAAGGAAAGGAGTCTTCAGGTGGCATTCACCTCCGCGTCGCAACTAAAGGCTCTTGTCCATCATTCATCATTCATCATTCTGACTTCATCATTTAAGGAAGGCGCGAGAACCCAATGACTACGGGAAGAATCAAGGTCCTTTATCTGATCGAACGGCTCGCGCGCGCCGGAACCGAGCTCCATCTCCTCAAGATCCTCCGGCATCTCGACCGTGCGCGGTTCGAGCCCGTCCTGTGCTGCCTCAGCGACGAGATGACCGACAAGTCCTTGCTCCCCGCTGATGTCCCGGTTCATCTGCTCAACGCCAAATGGAACCTCCTGCGCCCCGGCACGTTTCTTCTCTATCAACGCGTGAAGAGCATCCTGCGCCGCGAACGCCCCGACATCCTGCACTGCTTTCTTTTCGTGGCCAACGTGATGGGCGCCTTCGCGGCCCGGAGCGTGGGCGTGCGCGGAGTGGTGGACACCCGAGGAAGAATGGGCATTGAATGGGAAGCGAACTGGCTGCACAGGTATTTCCAGCGGGCGGCGGACCGGCGCTGCGGCCTCATCATCTGCAAAACCCAGGCCATGCGGCGGGAAATCGCCCGCGTGGAACAAGTCCCTCTCGACAAGATCCACGTGATGCCCAACGGAGTGGATACCTCGCACTTCAGCTTCGCACCGGGCGCCGCCGCCCAGAGCCGCGCGGATTTGCGGAAACAATACGGCGTTTCATCCGAGGGGCCGCTGGTGCTGGCCGTGGGAAACCTAAAACCCATCAAGAACCATATCACGCTGGTGCGGGCGGCGGCTGAGTTGATACAACGGTTTCCCAAGGCGCAAGTGGCGATTCTTGGAGACGGGGAAAGCCGGGAGGAGCTTCGCGCCGCGGTGGAGCAACTGAACCTGAGAGAGAACGTGCGCCTTCCGGGAGCCGTGGATGACGTGCGTCCGTGGATGCGGGCGGCGGACGTTTTCGCCGCGCCATCCCTGAGCGAGGGGATGCCCAACGCCGTTCTGGAGGCTATGGCGATGGGCCTCCCGCTGGTTCTGAGCAACATTCCCGGCCACGTGGAGATCATCGGGCGGGACGCCTGGTTCTTTGGGGCGCGCGACGTGGCAGGGTTGGCCGACGCCCTCGCCGACGCGCTCTCGTCTCCCGACATGCGGACAAAGCGCGGCAACATAGGATTGGAGCGCGCCCGGTCCGAGATGTCGCTCGAAGCCCACGTGCGCCGGCTCGAGCAGCTGTATGAGGCGCTCCTGGGAAAAAGTGAGTGCTGAGAAGGCAGGACTGAGAAGACAGGACTGAGAAGACAGGACTGAGGGAGGAAAAGAGCCGACTGGCGAACCGGTCAACTGGTGGAGTGGTCGGACGTGTCCGACAAGTCCGACAAGTCCGACAGGTCCGACTGGCAGACCGGCAGACTGGCCGACTGGCTGACTGACTAACATGAAGATCAACGCCAAACGCATCCGGCTGGCCCTGCGCTCTCCCGGCCACTTCCTGTGGGCGGCATGGCACGTCGCGCGGGCGGGCGCCTTAGGGGATTTCGAGCGCTACTGTCTGGGCGGCCGCGCTTTGAAGCCCAATCTGCTCTCGATCAACGTCACCGCGCGCTGCAACTTGCGCTGCGCGATGTGCATGCAGCCGCGAGACAACGCAGCCGACGGCGACTCCCCCACCATGCGCCGCGGAGGGGCCGAACTCACGCCTGAACAGTGGCTGCGCGTGGTGGATCAGGCCGCTTCCGCCCGGCCAGCCTTCTACTTCACGGGTGGCGAACCGCTCCTTTACAAGGGGCTGGACCGGATTCTGCGGCACATCAAATCCAAAGGCCTGATCGCCGCCGTCGTAACCAACGCCACCACCCTGGCTCAACACGCGGACTCTCTTGTCGAGGCGGGTGTGGACAACGTGACCGTGTCTCTGGACGGCCCGGAGGAAGTCCACGACCGCATTCGGGGCGCGGCAGGCACATTCCGGCGCGCAACCGAGGGCATCCGAGCCCTGCAAGAGGCCCGCCGCCGAGCCGCAAAGGCCTTCCCGGCCATCAAGGTCAATTGCGTGATCACGCGGCACAGCATTCCCACGCTGCTGGATACATACCAGATTGTGCGGGAACTTGGCGTGGAGGAACTCAACCTCCAGCACCCGATCTTCGACACCGCGGGGAACATCGAGCTGCACAACCGCGTTTTTCCCCAGGCAATGGAACAACAAGAGGCTTTAGGCTGTAGGCTTGAGGCTGTAGGAACGGAAACAGAAAAGCCTACAGCCTATCTACAGCCTAAAGCCTCAAAGGAATTGGGAGAATACTACGACGAACAGCTGACCGGGGATGAATACGCGCAGCTGGAGAAGACTCTGGTCGAACTACTCAGGCGGGAGAAAGCTCTGCCCCGAATCGAGTTCTTCCCCCCGGTGCGCCGCAAGGACTGGCGAGGCTATTACCTGGATATGAGGTATCCCTTCCGGCGGCGCTGCACCGCGCCCTGGACCACCATGCGCCTTTTGGCCGATGGAACCTTCGAGCCGTGCCTGCACTATGTGATCGGCAACGTCCTCGAAACGCCGCTCTGGGAACTCTGGAATTGCCCGCGCATGAGGGACTTCCGCGTCCGGCTCGTCCGGAACGGCCTGTTTCCCGCGTGCGTGAGGTGCTGCTACCGCTGTTATTGAAGGAGGTTGCGACGCTGTGTCAAAACTGCTGATCCTAGGACTGGGCCCCCTGTTTGAGCATGGCGTGCGCTATCTCGGCGCGCAGTGCCTGCGCACGTGGTGTTTCGTCGAGCCGCTCCTGCGCGACGGCCATACCGTCCGCCTCGTCACCATGCCCACCAACGACCCACGCGACGTCCAGCCCGCCCTCATCCGCCTGAACTTCCACGGACTGGAATACCAGAGCTTCACCAACTGCGATTTCCCCTTTATCCACGAAACACTGACCCAGGTAGCGAGGTCCTTCGCGCCCGACGCCATGATCGGAGTGAACAACCTGCCCGCGTGGATCGTGGCGCGCCTTCCGCTCTGCGTTCCCATGTGGGCCGACCTCTACGGCTACCAGATGGCCGAGAAGCAGGGTCAGGCCGCCCGGACCCACGATGACGACGCGCTTGTCCCGGCCTGGAAGAAGGAAGCGCTCACCGCCCGGCGCGCCGACAAATTCTCCACCGTGTCGCGCCCTCAACTCCACGCGCTGCTCGGGGAAATGGCCTCGCTGGGGCGTCTCAACCAGCACACCTTTCGCTACCATTTCGTCCACCACATTCCCGCGTCTTTCCATCCCGCTTTCGCCAGTCTGCCAGTCAGCCAGTTCGCCGGTTTGCCAGTTGGATCGGTCGGATCAGTCGGATCGGACGGATCGGTCGAAACTGAAAAACCCGCAACCCGCAATCCGCAATCCGCAACCCGCAATCCGCAATCCGCAACCCGCAATCCGCAATCCGCAACCCGCAATCCGCAATCCGCAACCCGCAATCCGCAATCCGCAATCCGCAATCCGCAATTTTCACTCCAGCCGATCCTTCGTGGAAAGATCGTTCCCCCCGGCGCCTTTGTCCTCCTTTGGAGCGGCGGATACAACTTCTGGACCGATCCGGACTTCCTGTTCGAGTTCATCAGCGCCGCTCTTCACCAGGACGCTCGCATCCACTACGTGTCCACCGGCGGCGCGCTGGAAGGGTACAACACCCAGACCTACGAGCGTTTTCAGAACTTGGTGGAGAAATCGGACGTCCGCGACCGCTGCCATCTGCTGGGGTGGGTTCCCGCCGAGGATCTGCCCGGCATCTACCGCGAGGCCGACCTTGCCATCAACATAGACGAGCCGAATTACGAGACCCTGTTTGGGGCGCGTACCCGCGTGAATAACCTGATGGCCGCGGGGGTGCCGGTCCTCACCACTTTCGGCTCGGAGGTCAGCCAGGCGATCGCCGAGGGCGAGTGCGGCATGGTCTGCCCGGGCAAGGACGCTCAAGCGCTGGCGGCGGCTGTGCGGCGAGCGGTCGAGGAGCGCGCCTGGCTTCGCGAGCTGGGCGAGAAGGCCAGGATTTTCGCCTTGCGGGAATGGGCGCCGGAAAAGGTGACGGAACCTCTGCGAAAGTGGGCGCAGGCCCCGGCCCCAGCCCCGGACAACGCGGTAAAACTCCGCGAGAACCCCGGCATTCTCTCGTTTCTGGATGCGGCGGTCAACGAGCTCGATCGGAACGCGGCGCTGGTGGAAAGGCACGGCGCGCACGAAATGCGGCGCGACCAGGTTGATTTCGATACCATCCGGAGCAAGCGATGGTATAAAATCCTCAAGCGCGTGGCAGGCTGGTAGGAAAGGGGGAGACTCTATGAAGATCACGGCTCTTATTCAGGCGGCGGTCAAGTACAAGGCGTCCGACCTTTATCTGATAGGCGATTCGGTTCCTTATCTGCGGGTGGACAGCGTGGTGATTCCGGTCAACTGCCCGCCGTTGTCCCCGGACGACGTTCAGGAGATTGTGAACACTATCGTCCCCCAGCGGCTCATGCCCCGGCTGGATCAAAGGCGCGGAGTGGACGTTGCCTGTCAGTTTCCCGGCCTGATCCGCTGCCGCGTGATCGTGTTCTATGAACGCCAGCACCTGCGCGTGGCCATGCGCCTCATCCCGCTGGAGGCGCCCACGGTGGAAAGCATGGAGCTGCCCCCGATCCTGAAGAAGATCGCCGGTTTTCAGCGCGGCCTGGTCCTGGTCACGGGCCCCACGGGCGCGGGCAAGACCACCACCCTCGCCGCGATGCTTGATTACATCAACACCACCCGCAAGTTCTGCATCACTACCATCGAGAACCCCATTGAGTTCGTCTACACCAACAAGAAGAGCATCGTGTTCCAGCGGGAGGTGCTGGACGACGTCGAGAACTTCAACATCGGCCTGATCCAGGCGCTGCGCCAGGCGCCCGACGTGATCCTGGTGGGAGAAATGCGCGACCTGGAGACCATCCGCACCGCCATTCTCGCCGCCGAGGTGGGCCACATGGTCTTCAGCACCCTGCACACCACCACCGCGGTGCAGACCGTCGAGAGAATCATCGCCGTCTTCCCCGAGGCGGAACATGGAGTCGTGCGGGACCAGCTCGGCACGTGCCTGAGAGCCGTGGTCACGCAGAACCTCGTTCGCCGCGCCGGGGGCAAGGGCCGCATAGCGGCGATGGAAGTCCTGATCAGCAACGCCACGATCGAAAAGCTCATCCGGGAGTACCAGCTGCGCGACATCTTTGAAGTGATCAAGACCGGCGAGGATGGAATGCAGACCTTCGACCAGGCGCTGGCGCAGCTCACCCGCACCAAGTCCATCACCGTCGAAGAAGCGGAGGCAAACGCCCGCGACGTGTTCGCTTACCGGCGTCATCTGCTGGGGGCCACGTCGTCCCGTGACGCGGGAGGCATTGTCGGCGCCTTCGAATAGCCCTCGAAACCGCGTGCTCGTCTATTCCCCCCACCCACCGCTTATCGTTGAAACGCCGTCTGAAAGAGCATAGGATACACCAGGCCGGCTAGCGCTGAGGCGGGCCCGCAAGGAACCTGGCGTATGTCCAAACTGCTCCTCATAGGCGTCGGGCCTCTGCTCGGCAAAGGCGTTCGCAACTTCGGCGGCCAGTGCCTGAGGACGTGGTGTTATGCCAAGCCGCTGATGGACGATGGCCACAAGGTCCTTCTCGTCACCCTTCCCATCTATGATCCGAACGATCCGGCCATGCGCCATGCCGCACTGGTCCGCCGTCAGGGCGACGGGTTTGAGTACCTTGCGTTCACCAACCTGGATATCCCTTTCATCCGCCAGCATCTCGCCGGCACCGTGCGCGCCTTCGAGCCTGACGCCATTTTCTCCATCAACACCCTGCCTTCCTGGGTGGCCGCGCAGCTGCCTCTTCGCATCCCCTTGTGGGCCGACCTGTTCGGCTACGAAATGGCCGAGAAACAAGGCCGCGCCACCTGGACCGGCGACACCGAGGCCCTCCTGAGGGCGTGGCGGACCGAGTCCCTGATCGCCCGCCGCGCCGACAAGTTCTCCACCGTCTCCCGCCCACAACTCCACGCCCTGCTGGGCGAAATGGCCGGTCTTGGACGCCTCAACCAGTATACCTTTCACTATCATTTCGCCCATCACGTCCCGATCTCTTACCACCCGGCTTTTGCGGGCGAGGTGAGCCTTGCCCGCGACGACGGAAAACTCCTGAAGCGCGGACCCGTCCTGCGCGGCCCCATCGTTCCTGAGGACGCTTTCATTCTTCTGTGGAGCGGAGGGTACAACTACTGGACAAACCCGGAGTTCCTGTTCGCGCTTCTCGAAACGCTTATGGCCGCCGAGCCGCGCATCCACTACGTCTCCACGGGCGGCGCCATTGAGGGCTACAACACACGGACCTACGAACAATTCGTCCAGCGGATCGAGGCGTCGCCCTTCCGCGACCGCTGCCATCTGATGGGTTGGGTCCCCGCCGAGCAGCTGCCGGCCATTTACCAGGAGGCGGATCTGGGCGTCAACATTGACGAGCCCAACTACGAGACGCTGTTCGGCGGCAGGAACCGGATCAACAACATGATGGCCGCCGGACTGCCCGTCGTGACCACCTACGGATCCGAGATCAGCCAGATGATCGCCGAGGCCGGCTGCGGTATCGTATGCCCCCCCGACAGCGTTTCGGACCTCGTCGCGGGCATTCTGGGCATGTTCCGCTCGCCCGAAAGACGCCATGATCTCGCCAGGCGCAGCCGCGAGTACGCCCTTCAGGCCTTCTCTCCGCACCGCCTCACGGAACCCGCTCGCGAATGGGCCCGCAAGCCGGCTCTCGCGCCGGACAATGCGGAGAAACTGCGCAGATTCCCGCGGACGATGAGCTTTCTGGATTGCTCGGTCAACTACCTCGAAGAAGCGGCCCGGATCGTCGAGCAGCATGACGTGGCCGAGATGCGCCAGGCCCAGATCCAGCTCGAGGCCCTGCGCGCGCGCCCGTGGTACAAGGCGATGCGGTTCATCAAGCGGCGAATCCTGGGTGGAAGATAGAGGACAAACCTCTGTCTTGGCTGACTCGGCAATCACGCCAGCAGCAATCGGCGCTCCAGCAGAGTCTGCATATCACGCCGGCCATCGGCAATCAGATGAATATAGACCGTATCCGCGCAAACTCGATATACTATCCGGTAGGGCTTGAAGAACACTTCGCGGTACTCATGAATCCCCAACTCCAGCAGTTCCTTTGGATAAGCGCCGCGGTGGGGGTGGTGGGACAGGTTTTAATGGCGCTCTCGATACGATCCAACACGTGATCTGCCTTCCCACGCGAATCGTGCTCCGCAATATATTCCACGATTTCCTCAAGATCCTTCGTGGCGTCATCGGTGAGAAAAACGGGCAAACCCATTTCTACCGCTCCGTCTGGCGTTTCCGAAGGCGCTGGAAAACCCTGTCAGCGGGCTGGACGCGCCCCTGTTCAACTTGACGGTTGCCAAGGGCGAGAATCTTCAGCAAAGCTAGCGTCTCCTGATGCCGCTCATACTCCGCGATGCTTTGTACGACCATAGATGCCTCGCCGTTCTTAGTGATCACCAGAGGCTTCCGCTCTTTCGCCAACTGACGGGCGATCTCAGCGGTATGTGTCCTGAGATAACTCATGGGATGTGTTTGACCGGCTAGTTTCATGTTTCTCACCTCCACGGTTGACAATACTATGTAGATCGAAGCGCCGCAAGAGAAAATCCTTCCTGCTTCATGCCAGTGAATCGCCGCCATCTGGCCTGCCCCCGCTGGGAATCCTCAGAATCTCGCGGTAGATTTCCTGGTATTGCGCAGCCGCTTTCTCGAGCGAATAATTCTCCTCGATCCGCCGCCGGGCCGCCATTCCCAGTTCCCGCCGCCGATCCGGCTCCAGGTTGAGGACGCGCTCCACCGCCGCCGCCAGAGCCGCCGGATCGCGCGGCGGGACCACTTGGCCCGTCTCGCCGATGATCCGAGCCGCATCGCCCACGTCCGTGGACACACACGGCACCCCGCACGCCATCGCCTCGCCCAGAACCAGCGGAAAGGCTTCGCCCACCGAGGAAAGCACCGCCACGTCAAGCGCCGCCAGAAGGCGCGGAGCGTCCCCGCGCATACCCAGTAGATGCGCATGGTCCGCGAGACCCGCCTGCCGGACCCGGTCCGACAGGGCGCGGTTTTCGCAGGTCACCCCGTCGCCGCATAGCAGGAAACGAACGTCCGGCAGCCGTCCATGCAGGATTTTCGCCGCCTCAAGGAAGCTCGCGTGGTCTTTCTGAGGGTGAAACCGCGCCACCATGCCCACCAGCGGCGCGCGCTCCCCCACTTCGAGCTCGCGGCGCACTTCCTGCCGCGCAGCCGGGTCCGGCCGCAGCTCGGAAAGGTCGAAACCGTTTGGGATAACGACCATCTTATCGTCCGCGTAGCCCGCTCGGGCGTGGACCTCGCGTGTCGAATGCGAGCAGCACACGATCCGCCGGGGGAGACGCTTTGAGAGAAACGCATTGAGCCGCGCGATCCGCAGGGTGCCGGGTTTGTTCTCGCCCGGCTCCAGATTCGTGTGGTGGATGCCCCAGACCACCGGGATGTTGCCCGCCAGCCGCGCGGCAAGCCCCCCCAGAAGATCCGCGTGGTACATCCACGTCTGGATCAAGTGGGGCCGCTCCTTCCGCAGGAAGCGGACGAGACGGAAAAAGGCTATGGGATTGATGGAACCGCGCCTCATGCCAAGCGATGCCGCCGGCACGCCCAACGCCCGGATGCGTTCCGCCACCACTCCTTCCGTCGTGAGGGACAAGACGCGAGAATCAAAGCGGGCGCGGTCCGTCCGGGTCAGGAGCCGGTAGAGCATGACTTCGGCCCCGCCCGGGTCCAGGTCCACGATGATATGGAGGATCTTGAACATTGGGCCGCCCATGCGTGGTGCAACGCGGACTGTTGGTGCGCCAACCCTGCCTTGACGGGCACGAGCCCTCTCTGACGGTCGGGCTACTGCACATGATCGCCCTCTCCGGGTGAGTTTGTGTCCTCTTGTGCGGTAGCCCGACCGTCAGGAAGGGCATCCGAGTCATGATGCCACCGGCGCTCCCCCGGCGCAAGACGAAAGCCGCTGTCAATGGCCGTTATCAAAGCAGAATCCGTTGACTATAAACACTCCCTACGCGTAGTATCATTTGGAGAGAGGAAGGGCGGAGTTGCGAGGAATAATTGAAAACCAGCAAAGTAGCGCGGGCGTCCCGCCTGCGAACGAAAGCAGCGCGGGCGTCCCGCCTGCGAACGAAAGTAGCGCGGGCGTCCCGCCTGCGAACGAAAGTAGCGCGGGCGTCCCGCCTGCGAACGAAAGCCGCGCGGGCGTCCCGCCTGCGAACGAAAGTAGCGCGGGCGTCTCGCCTGCGAACGAAAGTAGCGCGGGCGTCCCGCCTGCGAACGAAAGTAGCGCGGGCGTCTCGCCTGCGAACGAAAGTAGCGCGGGCGTCCCGCCTGCGAACGAAAGCAGCGCGGGCGTCCCGCCTGCGAACGAAAGTAGCGCGGGCGTCTCGCCTGCGAACGAAAGTAGCGCGGGCGTCCCGCCTGCGAACGAAAGTAGCGCGGGCGTCCCGCCTGCGAACGAAAGTAGCGCGGGCGTCCCGCCTGCGAACACGGCAGGCAAGATGCCCGCCCTACCTTTTGCTCCTTTCGATCCCGACATACCGACCATCGTAACTGAGCGCCGCCTGCCTCACTGGGAACAAGCGGGCACGATGTACTTCATCACGTTTCGCCTGGAGGACTCAGTGCCGCAACCTGTGCTTGAACAGTGGAAACGGGAACGCCAAAACTGGCTCCGCAGATATCCTGAACCACGCACACCGGAGCAGGACCAGGAATTCAGGAGAATGTTCTCAAGGAAAATGGAGGAGTACCTCGATTCAGGCCATGGCTCCTGTCTCCTCGCGAATCCAACGATATCGGAGATCGTCGAAAAAGCGCTACTGCATTTCGATGGAGAACGTTACCATCTCGGCGCGTACGTCATCATGCCCAACCATGTGCATCTGCTTGTGATACCCGGGCCAGGACACAAGCTGCGGAGTATCTTGCATTCATGGAAGTCCTTCACCGGCAAAGCCATCAACAAGACACAGGGGAAAACCGGAAATGTATGGCAGGAGGAATCCTACAACCATATCGTACGCAGTGAAGCCCAGCGGTGGCACTTTGAGGAGTATATTCGTCGCAATCCCGTTGTGGCCAAAGCGCGTCCAGGGACTTCCCGACTGGGTCACGGGAGCGCGGGTGAGTTGCCCGTGAACATAGAGTAGCGCGGGCGTCCCGCCTGCGAACGAAAGTAGCGCGGGCGTCCCGCCTGCGAACGAAAGTAGCGCGGGCGTCCCGCCTGCGAACGAAAGTAGCGCG
>Ga0315282_10010940_pt1 | contig 14147 bp, 15 predicted proteins | sample YL17G07_20_MG_FD_203693 | JGI IMG/M metagenome (GOLD analysis project Ga0315282, IMG submission 203693) | Sediment microbial communities from Yellowstone Lake, YNP, Wyoming, USA - YL17G07_20 | ecosystem: Environmental > Aquatic > Freshwater > Lake > Sediment | place: USA: Wyoming | collected... | reverse complement strand
GGAGCCTGGCACTGTGTGGGCGGTAGGCTTCGATTTGGTTGAGGCCTTTCATGACATCCTCGTATCCTATTGTTGGTGGCAGTTTCTGGCTTGCTGTTCGCGGGTATGAGATTAGTTGGTTTAGGTAAAGGTGTTCCGCGATCGCTAGGGCTGCTCTTGGCGTGTAGCCGAAATGCCTGTAGGCTTCAGACTGAAGCGCTGAGAGATCGAAGGGCGTGGGGGGCGATACGGGATAGGTTCGCGACTCAAGCTTCTCAATGACACCCGTCTTTTCAGTGCACTCTCTGATTATTTGCTCTGCTTCAGCTTTCACGTTGAATTGTTCAATCTCGTATTCTGCTTCAATCTTCTGTCCATTCACATCCACGATAATGTGCAGATCCCAGTATGGAGTTGGAACGAAGGTTTCGATTTCTCGTTCTCGTTCGACAACGAATCTCAGGGTCGGTCCTTGAACCCTGCCAGTGCTGAGGGTTGAGTAGCGGTGGCTAACCCTGAATGCTGATTGTGTGAGGGCGCGGGAGAGGTTTATGCCGTACAGCCAATCGACCTCATGCCTACACATCCCCGCAAAAGCTAGTGAGAAGTCGAGTTTTGGTGCAGCTTTCGCATAGGACTCACGGAGTTCTTTGGGGGTGAGGGTGGAGAATTTCATTCGTTTGGCTTTCACGTCGGCTCCGCCACAAGCATACTTAAGAATCGTATAACCAATCAATGCCCCCTCAATATCGTAATCGCACCCGTTCATGAACTGGTCGGCTTCTTTCGATACCTTCCCAATCGACTGAATCCATTTCTGTTGTCTCTTTTGATCCCGCTCGACCAAGTGTTTAGGTTTCCACGTGTAATCCCAGACAGGGTATTGTGATCGGGTGCCGGTTCCTTTTTCGGCGACGGCGTATAGGTGACCGAGCGCGGAGCAGACGAGGATGCGTTCCTCATCCTTCTGAACTTCATAGAATGGAACGCCGTCAACGCTGACCTTCTTGGGTTTGCCTTTAGCGGTCAGGGCCTCGGCCACGTGGAGTGCAGCGTCTGGTTTCTCCGTCACTATGAGCGTGGTTGTCACTTAGCCCACTGCTCCCTTTCCGCGAATGTGCTGAATGATACTCTTCACAGCCTGCCCTGTTTCGGGTAGCGCTTCTACCTTCGCGTAATACTCATCCTTGTTCAGATTGTTGCTGTACGCCTTCTTCCATGATGAATATCCGTTCGCGAGGTTTGCGATTGCAGCGTTGTGGAGGTTACAGAATTCTGATGAAGGTTCTTTCGGTCGTTCGCAGAGCAGACAGTGATCGGCCATTCCGTTTACCGTCTAAGAGCGATCTCTCACTAAACGCCATGAAAGCATCTTTTAGGCCTTATTGGCAGGGTTTCGTCTAGATGCGTTTAGCGCGGCTTTCGGGGGCGCCTTGCTACTCGTCCGAAAGCCCAAGCCGCGAAGACCAAGGCTCCAGTCGCTAGAACTTGTGAAAGTGAGTATTGCCAGAGAGGATTGAGGCCCATAGCGGACTCGTCTGTTTTGAGAAGGGATAGTCCGAACCCCACGAGCTGAGTGAAGCTCCTGCTCGCATCACTTAGCCTAGCCCAGAACCAATTCGACCCGATCAAATATGGAATGTAGAGCACGCATATGAAAAGAGCCAATGAAAGTGCAATTACTCGGATTAATCTTAAGTTGGCTAAGGGATCGAATTCGGTGGCGCCACGTCTCGGAAAGACCCTAGCAAAGACCTCGTACCAAGTTACAAGTGAGACGAGCACAATCCCAATGACGGGTAGCCACTGAAGCGGCATAGAGAAGCTGAAGCCCCCGAGAGCGAATTGCTGAGTCTTCAGGTCGAATCCATGGGCGGTAATGTAGGTTAGGTAGAACCAGTCCAAGAGAACTATTACGACTGTGACTCCTAGGATCGATGATAATTTCATTGTTGTTTGGTTCATCGGCATACTCTGGGCTCCAATGGCCGTGTCGGCGTGTTTGGCTACCGTAACGTTTTGATGCTATAAAGAATATCTGATTACAGCCATTCATTAGCGAGCAAAGAACTAAGTTTGGGGATGGACGACCATTGAAAGCGGAGAAGGCGGAAATTATTGGTCGCGGAACTTGGCTCGATATGGTCGCGTATCGTGTCCTCCAACGCGAGGAGCAACTTCATCGTCAAGTTGACGTCTTGAGAACGGAGAGCGGGCTCGGAGCTTCGGGAATTCCACACGTCGGGAGCTTGGGTGATGTCATTAGGGCCTATGGCGTGAAGCTCGCGCTTGAAACCCAGGGGAGGAAAGCGGAGTTCATTGCCTTCTCCGACGACATGGATGGTTTGCGGAAAGTTCCCGGTGGAATGCCGGAGTCACTGAAAAAGTACCTGGGACATCCGGTCTCAGCGATTCCAGATCCCTACAATTGTCATGAGGCTTACAGTGCTCACATGAACTCGCTCCTCAGAGAGGCGATGGATAAGTGCGGAGTCCAATACGTGTTTCATTCCGCGACTCAGGATTACAGGAGCGGCATCTTCGCGGAACAGATTCGAAAAATCCTCTCCTCGGCCGACCGGGTCGGCAAAATTGTCAAAGAGGAAGTTGGACAGGAGAAGTATACCGCTGTCCTCCCCTACTTTCCGATATGCGGGTCTTGCGGCAGAATCTATACAACCAAAAGCCTCGAATTCGAACCAACAACCGACAAGGTCCTGTATGCCTGTGAAGGCGCAGCGGAGATCAAGGGGCAGAAACTCGAGGGCTGCGGCTACAAGGGCGAAGCCGACATCAAAGACGGTAACGGCAAGTTGCCGTGGAAGGGAGAGTTCGCGGCTCGTTGGGACGCGTTGAAGATCAATTTCGAAGCTCACGGTAAAGAGCTCACAGATTCAGTGCGGGTCAACGACAGGATCTGTGAAGAGATCTTAGGCTATCCGCCGCCCTACCATGTACGCTACGAGCTGTTCCTCGATAAAGGAGGGGCTAAGATATCAAAATCAAAATCTACGCTCGATGTGATCACGCCGCAAGCCTGGTTCAAGTATGCACCCCCAACCTCCCTCAACTTGCTCATGTTCAAGCGGATCACTGGAGCGAGGAGCCTAGGCGTCGAGGATATTCCAACCTACGTAAACGAACTTAACCAACTGGAAGACGTCTACTTCAATATTCGAAAGGTTCCGGATGAAAAGGAACTGGCGAAACTGAAAGGGCTCTATGAATACGCATGGCTTCTGAAACCTCCTTCCGGCCCAAGCAAGCACGTACCCTACAACTTGCTCGTGTACCTTGCCACGGTTGCGCCGCCGGATAAGATGAAAGAGTATGTTGCTTCAAAGCTGCGTGAATATGGCTACTTGAAAGACGGAATGACACCTGACATCGAGGAAGAGGTCAACTATGCCGCGGCCTGGGCGAAAGACCTCCACGAAATATCCGAAACCGCAATCGAAATCGCCAAACCACAACGGCTAGCCATTGAAGACCTGATCATAGTAGTTAGATCGGAAACTGACGAGAGGATTCTTCAAAATGCGGTTTTCAATATCGCTAAGAAATACGCCCTAGAGGCGCCAGATTTCTTCAAGTTACTTTACATGATTCTGCTGGGCGCGCCTAGAGGACCACGACTTGGCCCATACATCAAGGCGATGGGTAGCGAGAACGTTGCCAGCGCCCTCGAACGAACCACCGTTGCGCCCAAGACCAGATAAGCCGAGTTCCCAACAATTCTTTAACCACAATTCGCAATCAGCAGGCGTCAGCTGGGCCCGTAGTCTAGTCAGGATCAGGACGCTGAGAGATTCTCGCGTAAGCCTGCGGAGCCGGAAATCGTGGGTTCAAATCCCACCGGGCCCGCCACCTTCCACGAACAATGGGCCTAGGCGATTTCGGAGAAATTCGTCTACTAGACTCGCCGTCCGAGGGGGACCTCACGTTCTGGCTGGATTGTGATAACGCCAGATCCCGACTCGCCCTCAACGCCCAAAATGAGAATCTCGCTCATGAAGTCGGCAATTTGCTTGGGATGAAAGTTGACCACGGCGACCACTAGACTATTCACTAGCTGATCTTTGGAGTATTTCGTCAGCTGTGCGGAACTCTTCTTGACTCCGAGTTCTCCTAAGTCGACCCATACCTTGTAGGACGAGATTTTGGCTTTGGAAAAATCTTCAACTTTGACTACTCGGCCGACTCTCATGTCAACTCTGGCAAAATCTTTGTAGTCTATCGAGGGTTCCGTGCTCGCCACGGTTCTCACATGTGCGTCTTAGTAACTCCTAGAACTTATCCGCTATCCCACGACCTTCCATGTGTTGGTACCGATTTCTCTCGAGTTTTTTTCGTCATTTTCGCGTTGAATGAAACCAACGCGCATGTTTCTGGACACATTATTGATTCCAAAATGCAGTGTGGCGCGGGTACGTTTGCAACGATGAAATTGTGAAGGGTTTTTCTTGCAGGATATTGATTTGCGTAGTTTCGTGTCGAGACCGTGAAGTATCAGTGGGTTGTTCTTTCAGTGACGACGGTCGGCATTTTCATGGCCGGTCTCGATACACGCATTGTGCTAATTGGCCTTCCAACGATTGCCGAGTCGCTACGAGCAGATCTTGAGACTGTGCTATGGGTCACTCAGGGCTACCAGATTGCAATAACGATAGGGCTCCTCTGCCTAGGACGATTCACCGATATTTTTGGGCGAGTGAAAATCTACAATTTGGGTTTCGCCATTTTTACTGTAGGTTCCGGGCTATGCGTCTTCTCGCAAACGGGACAGCAGCTCATCATTTTCCGAATCATCCAAGGAGTCGGCGGTGCAATGTTGATCGCCAACAGCGTGGCACTGATTACTGATGCCACTCCGGCCCAAGAGCTAGGGTTCGCACTTGGAGTCAATCAAATCTTCTTCACACTCGGCGCTGTTCTCGGATTGACAGTAGGTGGAGTATTGATTGATACTACTGGATGGAGAACTATATTCATCCTAAACGTTCCCATCGGGATTTTTGCCACTCTCTGGGCTCACCTGCGGTTGAAGGAGATATCGCAGGCGGAGAGACAATCGAGTTTCGATTACTTGGGCCTCTTTCTCTTCACGACTTCTCTGACATTACTTCTGTTAGTAATCAGTCTGGTCACGATGGCCTCTATCGATAGCCTCGGAGCCGCAATACTCTCTTTGATTAGTTTGGTGACGTTTGTGTTGTTCCTGTACTTTGAGCCGAGAAAAGCGGAGCCGCTTCTGGATATGCGGCTCTTCAGAATCCGTCTCTTCTCAGCCGGGAATGTTAGTCAACTTCTCTATTCGCTTGGTTTCGGATCCCTAAGTCTCATCATAATTCTCTACTTACAACTCATTCGAGGATTCAATGCGCTCACGGCTGGCCTCCTCTTTTTGCCATTAGATGTTGCTTTCGTGTGTATTGGTCCGATAAGTGGAAAACTTTCTGATCGATATGGGACGCGTGGATTGGCCACTCTGGGAATGGGAGTGGGGACCCTTGGGTACGTTGGTCTCGCATTCCTTCTAACCGCAACGACCCCAATAGAGCAAATTGAACTCCTTCTCGTAGTAATCGGATTAGGAGTGGGGCTCTTCTCATCTCCAAATATCAGCGCCGTTATGGGATCCGTCCCCCCTCAACGTCGTGGAGTTGCTTCAGCGGTCAGAGCAACCGTCTTCAACACTGGCAATGTGGTGAGCATTGGCCTCGTAGCTTACGCCATTACCACAGTCATCCCCTACCAAGCAGTCTCAGGAATCATAACCGGCGGTTACACTACACTGACGCCCAGCGAGTCGATTGGGTTCATGACTGGAATAGGACGAACGTTCGTTATTGCAGCAATCATCACATTGGCAGGAATGTTCGCGTCCAGCCTACGCGGATCGAAAACGCGGGCCCATGACGATCCTAACGAAAGGAACCTAAACCCTGAACATTAGGTTGACTCGATAGAATCAACCTGTCTGCTTAACATGCTAGTCACTTCACTTAGTACCTCAAGGACCGATGCGTCATTGTCGAGTGCAATGTTGAGTATCAGTTCATCGAAGGGGAATTGTAGCAAGGTCAGGTCGTCGTAGCCAACTATGGCGTATCTGCATATGCCGTAGATGCCTTCCCATGATCGATACGAGAGGAAACCCAGCATATTCCGTTGCATCATCTTCTGATGAAGCTTCGGAAAGTCTATTGACCTGTTTCCGGGTCTCATGCCTCGGACCAGAACTGAGCCGTTAGGGTCAACGAAAGCCGCGTACCTCACGCCATCATCAATGTCAAGAACCCCATCAATGAAGGTTTGAAGCCCCTCGGCGCTCATCGGCAGATCAGATCCTGCATTTGGTTGAATGCTTGATATCAGAGTATCTAGGGCGCATGGTATGTAACTATGAGATTCTCCTTTGGGAACGAACAAAAACTAAGCAATGGCTAAGGAAAGTCGAGAAAATGAAGGTTGAACCCCGAACAGAGACCCGTCGCCGAACTTGGGCAAGCTGGTATGGATTGGACGCACGGGATAATTCACGGTTACTTCTGACTCGCCCGTTTCCTTCTAGAGATGAAACTGTAGATTCCGTATGCGAATAGATAAATGACGGCTAGCCAAGTGGCCCAGCTCAGGTTAACTAGGGCTACGAGTACGAGCACGATCGCAACGATTATGCTGAAGAGGGTTCCACGTTTCAGACTCATCACTTGTCGACATTATAATGGTGTTTGTGGTTCTTTGCCTTTCGCATTCCCGGGTTTTGACCGCGAAAAACCATGAACCACTCTCACTAGTGTGTTTGAGCGTACGGGCTTCGACACGTCGAACCGTTGAATAACCCCTAATATTCTCGGTAACTTATTTCACAACTTGTGAGGGTAAATGAGTAAGTTGGACGGCCTCGAGGAAATCCTATCCCTCGGAGCCTATCAGAAGAAGATGTCTAGATTCAAGAAGCTCTTCAGCTTCATGCTCTAGACACACAAGAATGGCGTTCGACGCTTTTCGAGCACGCAGCTCCATATACCCTCGCAAGTTCGCAGCTTTCATGAAATTCCATATCCTTTTAGCATTTTGTACGTAGATTCAGATAGGTACCTATCTATTCGCGCAAGATTGGGGGCCCACGAGGGTGGGCTGAGAAGAACGGCGGGGCGGCTAGGTTCTCATCCAGTTTTGGCCGGGCTTGCGTCCCAAGCCAAAGCGTTTCTCAGAATTCCGCCTGATCCTGATCTTTGGTATGGGTGAGTGGCGTTCGCGCGCCTGGACCTTGGGCGTTTGGGAACGAACCTTACCCGCTTTTGTTAACGATCCGTGAGTCGGCATCTTTCAATCCCTTGTATGGAGGAAGCCAATGGTGGGACCGTATTTAGGCTTTCCACTTCAGGGCTCTGATCGCCCGGGGAACAACTATCCAGATAACGCCTCTAGGTCGCACCGTTGCCTTCATAGGCGCAGTAATTCTAGGTCTCAGTCTAGCTATGTTTCTCAGGCAGCACTCATCACGGAAAGAAAAGCCGAAGTGAGGAGGTAAGAAGAATGAAAGCATCTTCAAAGTCATTGTGGTGGGCACCGCTTTCGGTGTTTTGCGTAGCATTCGTGGTCGGGGCGGGTATCGCATTTTACACCTACCCCATGAACCTTCTTGTGGTGAATTTCTACGAAGCAATAGCCTTGGCTTTCGTTTTTCTTGGGTTCGCGTACTACTTTCGAATTAGACCCAACATCAAAGTCAACAGAGCGATTTACGTACTCATTGGCATTACTCCAATCGGCTTGTTAGTTATGGTTGCTTTCGCATTCAGCGGACTCACCGAATTCATAATCGACAATTTGCCTTTGTGGCCCTCATTTATCATTAACGTCACAGCGCCATACATCATAGGAGCGCTCATGGGCGACTGGATAGGAAAAAGGAGAGGGTATCGGCTTCCGTCATCACCATAAACACTTAGACCATTGGGGGTGAATTCATGAGTGAGAGAGCATGGAAATGGATTAAGCGTCTGGTGATTGCTGGCGTGGCCGCTGTTGCAGTTTACATTGTTGCATGGTTCATCTTCTGGAGTCTCGTCGCTTGGGTAGCCATGGACTAAGAAGAGGGACGTAAGAAAAAGGAAGAGCCTGGTCGTCTCAGATTTGCGGCAGTACTACTGCAGAACATGCGGATTCAGAACGCAAAGTCTCAGAGAGCGAAATGCTCATGCACGACAGAATCCGAAGCATTCGATCGGTCCGGCAAAGAAGAAGAGGAGAATTGTGCCTTCGGTGCTTACTCCTGGTGAATTGGTTAGGGCGGGATGGCCTTTACCCGCGAAGAAGATCTGATTGGGCAGATTGTGGCCACGAAAGGGGGGTGGGTGGTGTAACTTTGTGGGTACAACGTGTTACTCTACGATGAATGAAGAACCATGGGTTCTCAGTTAAGTGATGAGCTCGAAATTGTCGTGATTTCAGATTTGAGGTGCCCTCAATTTAGTTTTCCAGGAGATGATAATTTCTCAGGAGGCCGCCTGCGATTTCAGGGGTTTTGGTTGCGTCTTTTCGCTACGATTCTGGTAACTGTTATATTCATTTCAGACGGGCCTACTCCAAGGTCTGGTGTCAAGTTGAGTCGTTGTGCTTCCTTCATGTGCATCAGCCCCGCCCAATGGACTTGCACGGAATGCGGTCAGCCGTACTGCTTCTTCCACACGACAACGCATGGCCACGAACAGAGAATCACTCCCGAAGAGGAATTGGCTGTAAGCGCCTGAAGTAGAACAAGGCCAGAATGTACGAACAGAACCCAGTTTTAATTCAGACCCACAAGGGAGACGCGAGACGTTTCTGAACGTGTTTTCCCGTAATAGGCACTTTGAAATGGCATGATGGACATAGCTTTTCTTTCGTTATCTTGTATTCCTTCAAGCGACAGCTATCACGGCGAATTAGCAGTTTTTCGCATTGCGGACAGTAGGTGTTCTCGTATGGATGCCCCGCTACGTTTCCGATGTAGGGGAATAAGAGCCCTTCTGATCTGGCAATCTGATACGCTAGTTCTAAGGTTTCAACCGCGGTTGGTGGCTTCTTGAACCTGTATGCCGGAAAGTATCGAGTGAAATGAAGCGGCGTCTCGACGCCCACCTCCTTGACGTGGCGTTGCACCAGCTGGCGGAGGCTTGATTCGTCATCATTAGTGTCTGTGACTATCAGGCTCACAATCTCAACATGTAGTCCCAACCTCTTCGCCTCTCGAGCATTCCTCCAAACCACTTCGTCGCCTCGAACGCCTCCGCAATACCGCCTGTAAGTCTCCGAGTCGCCTTTCACGTCGATCTTGATTGCGTCCAGACCGTGATCGGCTAGATAGCGCAGAGCATCAAGCGTCATGTACCCGTTCGAGACGAAGCAACGATACAGCCCCTTCTTCCGAGCCAATGCGAAAGTTCTTGCCACCCACTCAGTCATCAGCGTTGGTTCTTGGAAGCTTGCGCACAAACCTTCGTCTCCGCCTTTCAGAGCCAAATCAGCTATTTCTCCAGGCGAATAGTACTTGGAGTTTAGAGTGGTTGGAGGAGTCTTGGACAGTGAATAGTTTTGGCACCAAGCGCAGTCCAAATTGCATGACCATGTCGAGAACGTGAGGGTCGTAGAACCCGGCCAGTAGTGAAAGAAAGGTTTGATCTCGATTGGGCGACTTTCGATTGCACTGAGGTTCCCATATGCAAGTGTATAGAGTTTTCCCGACAGGTTTACCCTCGCTTTGCAGTCACCTAATTCGGCGGGAGCAAGCGCACAGAGTTTCTCACACAACGTACACCGTACGGCGTCTCGGCTCAATTTCTCGAAGAAGGTCGCTTCCCTAGCAGCACTAAGCTGCCTGAGTTTCTGAACGCTCGTGTCCTCAATCCTGACCCGCTCCGGCATGAGTCGGTTCACCTTGTGAGCGGTTTCGATCGCTCGACCTCACGCATTCAAGAGACCGGTTCCCAGACGAGACCGAGCTTGTTAGCGTAGTTACGCGCCTCCGTTATCTCTTGTATGCTTGGTCGACGAGCGATCTCGCTATATTTCTCTGGTTCCCGCAGAACTAGATACTCGGGCCTGTATTGAGCCATCACGTTGACTAGGGCGCGAGGACAGTTTTCTGCTATCCAGTCCAGAACCGGCTTGGTGCAGCATCCTACGTGGCCGGGCATAACGAGATGCCTGATTATCATGTCGCCGTTTTCGTATGCTATGACATGATTTCGAGAAACGACTTCGAAGTATCTGATTATCCGCGAGTATTTGACGGCGCAACGGTCGTTGCCCCATTTGAAGTCGGGCAACCAAATGTCCACTATATCCGCTAGGATCTGCATGGCTTCAGGCGTGAGGTACATGTTACTGTTCCATAGGATCGGCACGTTCACAGATGTTAGATTGAGGGCTTCCGTGATTATGTGAAGATTCGGCGTCGGTTCGCCTCCGACGAAGTTGATGTTTGCCGCTCCTTCACTCCGCAACGATTTGATTATCAGAGAAAGGTTCCCAGGCGAAACAGGCGCCCCCGCATCCGGGTCTTGGGAGATGTCCCAGTTCTGACAGAAAGCGCATCTGAAAGTGCATGATGCGAAGAATATTGTGCCTGAACCGTTCGAGTCAACTAAGGGTGGTTCCTCGCCGAAATGGCGGAAGAATGTCGTAACCCGGGCCGTGTTGTCCAAATGGCACGCACCTTCTCGCTTGCCCTCTACCCGATCGACCTTACACCGCCACTCGCAGAACACGCACTTGCGGAGAATACGATTCAGAAGCTCGACCTTGAGATCCAAGAAATTGAACTTGGGCCTCTCAACAACGACCTGCGCCGCTTCGCCTTCTCTAAACTCCCTCAGCTTGTTGGGAAATTCTGGGCGCAGCCTGTCATGTTCTTGCCATAATTGCGTTTCTGTCATTTGGCATGGGTCTTGGTTGCATGGGATTTGTTTGCAGATCAGGAACTTTGCCGGCCTCAGATCTCGAAGTACCTCATGATACCATGCCAGCCTTTCCCGGACCGTTTGGTCACGCCACACATCCGGAATGTAGGATCTGAGCAACCCGTTCCCGCGAAATCTTTGCCTGGACCGGGTACTTTAGGATACTTTACGTCTATGATTTCCGCCCAGGAAGCAAAGCGACTTTGAATAACCTCTCCTTCTCTACCGCCTGATTGATCGAGGCGCCTGGTGATTGTTCAGTAAGAACTAAGATTATCCTTGCGCATTCTTGAATTGGGATGAAGATCAGGCTTGGCGCGGGCTTTGGTAGTCTACCACACCGTCTACGGCAATACGGAGAAGGCCGCGAAAGCGGTACGCGATGGGATTGCGTCAGCGGGTTTGGAAGCGGAATGCAAGAGGATACAGGACACGAGACCTGATGATCTCAAAGCCTTCGACGTGATAATCTTCGGAACACCAACACATATGGAAAACGTCCCTGAAGACGTAAGAAGATTCATGGATCCTCTCAAGCAAATTGACCTGACGGACATAAAGGTAGTCGCCTTTGACACACGTTATGAGGATGAACCGATCGGAGGCCTCGAGACGCTGGAGAAATACATGAAGAGTTACGGCATGAGAATGCTGTCGAGTAGGCTCCCTGTCCTTCTTCCTTCGGGTGCCGGAGAAGGCCCACTCATCAAGAACGAACTGTCTAAGTGCACTCGGTTCGGTAAGTCGATCGGTGAGATGATCTTCACCAGCGTACGGTGACTTTAATCGCCTGGTCCACATTTGAGTGAAGGGAGACTATCTATTCAGACGAAGAGCTGCGTTCACGAACCTTGAGCGCTTATCCCCGCTGCATTCTTCCGGGCTTTGAGCCCTTCGACTCCGTAGAGCTTGCCTTTGAGACCGAGAAGATCGTTTCCAAAGGCGATGCGAGAAAGTACACGCACTTCTACGTTGTGGGAGTTTACGGCGGAATCGCAACAGGCTATGCCGTCGGTTGCTGCCTAAGGTGCGTCTTCTGCTGGGTCGATTGGAGCCGGGACTATCCGGAAAGATTCGGAGAGTTCTATTCGCCCGACGAGGCTTTCCAAAAGCTGAAAGCGGCCGCGCTTAGGCGTGGAGTGAATAAGCTCAGAATCTCTGGTGCGGAACCAACCATTGGCAAGAGCCATCTCCTCGGTCTCTTGGAACGTGTTGAAGCCTCGGAGTTTGGGCTATTTGTTTTGGAGACGAATGGGATTCTGTTGGGCGTAGACAAGGACTACGTGCAAGCCGTCTCGCGTTCCAAGAAGATCCATCACTGAACATGGGCCAATGAGCATTTGCTGGAGTCTACTCAGAATCCATCCCTTATGTGCCTGCCAGATGCTCTCCGAAACTAATTCAAATGAGCATCATGGATAATCCCATAGCAAACATCAAGAGCAGTATAGCAGGGTCTTGAGCTAATGGCAGAGGCTTTTGTTTTCATCAACGTTGAACCTGGCTCGGAGAATGAAGTTCTAAAACGCCTGCGTGAGGTCGCTGAGGTCAAAGAATCGTATCTCGTCTACGGTGTGTACGACATCATCGCGAAAGTTGAGACCGACTCGATGGATCGTTTGAAAGAAGTCATTACCTGGAAAGTCCGTAGGCTCGACAAGATAAGGTCAACCTTAACAACAGTCGTAATGAAACGATAGCAAGGTCGCAGCTCGGATCGTCCAAGCACAAGAAAGCAAGACCAAGTAATTCTACGCTGTTACGCAGACCAAGTGAAGGCGGCAGATATTTCTTTCCTTGTGTATGTGCATTTATTGATGCGCTAACACTAGGTCAGGCTGCACTAGGACTTGCTATCAGACGCGTACGTAACCTTCTGCCGTACTCTTCAATCCACTCAAATGCTCGCTCTACGCCTCTATCGGTCAAAGAAAGGAATGATGATAACTCAGGAGCTTACAAATGAGGATAGACTCGCGTGAAAAACATTGAAACGGGCTAAGGGAGAGCTGAGGGTACTCAGGATACTTGGCAGAAAGAGAGGCCCTTTATACTACTGCAAGGTCTGCGGCGAGGAACGATGGTTCGCCAGCTTAGCGGCCCTCAGGCGTGCTGGCGGAGCCAATATGCACCCATCCGAATATGCCTGGTTAGCATACTCCAAAGCCCGTAAACACTACGAGCAGCTTCATCCGGTTGAGTGGCATGTCATAAGACGGGACCTGGTCAGGAAGGGGACGAGGACATAAATCTCTCCTATTCATGATTCATTTTCAATATTCACCACAAGCCACTGTGCATGGCTTTGCTTCAACCTGCTTTTCTGACACTCTTGCGGGCTTTCTTGCCGACCACGACGTAGTCTAGCGTTGTGTCTTCGTTTAGCAGTTCTCGCTGTTCAAGTCTGTTCGTTCTTAGTTTTCTGAGCACCTCTTTGCTTGAGGTTTCCTTCTTTGGGATACTTAGAGTCATGATGCCGTCTGTTCTCAGCACTCGCATTGCTTCGCTGATGGCATTATCCCAATCAGTGTCACTCGGCAGGACAGTAAACATGAAGACTTGTCCGAATGTGGCTTCAGAAAACGGAAGGGAATCGATGTCGGCGCAGACTAGGTCTACGTTCGGTATTTGGCCAAGTCTGAGTTTGGCTCTCTCCAGCTCTTAGATGATAGATCGACCCCGACCGCAAATTGCATACTGCCCACCACCTTCTCAAGAAAGATTCCTGTGCCGCAGCCGCAATCAAGGATCCTATCCGCTCCGCTGTAGGCTATGCGACGGAGGGCCAACTCGTACTTTATTGTCTGCTCTTCCAAGTAGAGCTCATCATAAGCATCGGCTTCAGCGTCATACCGAAGCCTTACTTCCCTTTTCCAACTCATCTCTTTCCAGCTCATCTTATCATGCAACGCTCAGATTCTGAAAGCTTCTCTGTCGGTGGGTTAGCAGCAAAGACCTCCTGCAACTCCCTGATACGTCTCGCTCCAGTCTCGTTAGCACCTCTATCGGATAATCGAAACCTTTCGGTTTTCGCCTCTCTAGAATGTCTTATCTCTAACTCGGCCTACACTTTACTCCATGCCTATCGAGAACCTTGTTGGCAATACGGAGCTTCTAAAGCGGGTCTTGGAACATTACAAGTACCGACTGGACAACTTCACGAATGATGAAGCAATCAAGCCGCTCCTGAGCGGCCCCGTCAGACGATACCTTACC
>Ga0315282_10010939_pt1 | contig 14147 bp, 8 predicted proteins | sample YL17G07_20_MG_FD_203693 | JGI IMG/M metagenome (GOLD analysis project Ga0315282, IMG submission 203693) | Sediment microbial communities from Yellowstone Lake, YNP, Wyoming, USA - YL17G07_20 | ecosystem: Environmental > Aquatic > Freshwater > Lake > Sediment | place: USA: Wyoming | collected... | reverse complement strand
GGTCTTCTTCCTGTGCGAAGCCGAGCCTGCTGCTGGCGAGTGGCACGAGGTGGTTCTGGCGCCGGGCAAGCTCTTCCTCGTCGGCGACCCGAAACAGTCCATCTACCGGTTTCGCCGTGCCGACATCGCGATGTACCACCGCGTCAAGGACGTCGTCGTGGCGCAAGGCGGTCGCGTGCTCGATCTGCACCAGAACTTCCGCACCGTCGCTCCGGTCATCGACTGGATCAACGAGGTGTTCCGGACCGTCATCGGAGCCGACGAGGTGGCCGGACTCCAGCCGCGGTACGAGGTCCTCGACCCATGGCGGGGCGACGATGGGCACGGCGCCGCCGTCGCCGTCCTGCGGCCACGGGGCGAGGTCGCCGTCGCCAGGGCCGACGAGCGGCGCACGGCTGAGGCCGCTCTGGTGGCCGGCTTCCTCTGTTCGTTGCCCGATCTCGGCTGGACGGTCGGCGTCGAGGGCCGGCGACGCCCGGCGACGTTCGGCGACGTCATGGTCCTCTGTCCGGTGTTCACCGCGATCGACCTGTACGAAGATGCGCTGCGCGAGGCCGGCATCGCGTACCGCGTCGAGGGCGGGCGCACGTACTTCCTGCGACCCGAGGTGGTCGACGTGGTCGGCGTCCTGCGGGCCGTCGGCGACCCCGGCGATCCCGTGGCCCTCTACGGCGCCCTGCACACCTCGCTGTTCGGGTTCTCAGACGACGACCTGTTCGCGTTCCACGCCGCCAGCGGCAGGTTCGACTGCTTCGCTGCCCAGCCCGACGGCCACGACGCCGTGCGGGCGGCCCTCTCGCTCGTGCGCGACCTTCACGAGCGTCGCGATCGACGGCCTCTGGTCGAGACTGTCGATGACCTGCTGCGCCGCACGGCACTCCTCGAGGTGGTCGCCGCCGGCAGCGACGACGCCGACCAGGTCCTGGCCAACCTCGAGAAGCTCCTCACTCTGGCGGCCGAGTACGACGACCAGGCCGGGGTCACGTTCCACGCGTTCGTCGCCGCCCTGCGCGACGCCATGGTCACGGCCGACGAGGCCGAGTCGGTGGTCGGCGAAGACGCCGACGTCGTCCGCGTCATGACCGTTCACAAGGCCAAGGGGCTCGAGTTCCCGATCGTCGTGCTGGCCAACGCCACCGGCGTCCGTGGCCGAAGGCCCGACCCACTGGTCGTCGACCGCGACGCCCGGCGCCTCGAGTGCTCCCTGTCGAGTGGGATGATCGTCGGCGAGGCGGGGGCGGGCAAGGCGCCGCCGTTCGCCTCGCGCGGGTACGCCGCGCGCTGCGCGTACGAGACAGACGCCCTCGAGAAGGAGCGCCGCCGGCTGCTCTACGTGGCGCTCACGCGGGCCGCCGACCACCTGGTGCTGCCGGTAGTGCGGGCGCCCGACGAGAGCGGAAGGGCCCTACTCGACCACCTGGCCGGACATCTCGACGACGACGTGACGGGCGTCGAGATCCTCGAGATAGAGGCGCCGCCGCGGGGCGTCTCGCGCCCCGCGCCGCCGCCTCCCGACCTCGGCGAGCTGGTGGCGGCGCGCGAGTCGTGGGTGGCGCGACGCGAGCGGGTCCTCGCCGACACGCGCCGCGCCGCGCCGGTCGTCGCGCCCAGCGGCCTGGAACGACTCGAATCCGACGCCCGCGAGCCCGAGGCCCAAGCGCTTCGGCGCAGCGAGGCGTTGGCCGTGGGCAGCGCGGTGCACCGAGTCATGGAAGAGGTCGCGCTCGACGACCCAGCGGCCATCGACGGGTTGGCGACCCTGGCTGCCGCCGAGCAGCAGTTGCCTCAATGCGCCGGCCGTGTCGCGGTGCTGGCGCGCGGCTGCTGGCTGTCGCCGGTCGTGCGCGAGGCGGCGAAGGCCGAGCATCACCGCGAGCTGCCGGTCCGACACCTGGAGGACGAGGTGGTCGTCGAGGGGAGCATCGATCTCGCCTTTCGCCGCGGCGACGGCTGGGTGATCGTCGACTACAAGACCGACGCACACCCCGATCCCGAACGCATGCGCGAGCACTACGAATCGCAGGTGGCCACGTACGTGCTGGCCTTCGAGGCGGCGAGCGGCGAGCGCGTCGACGAGGCGGTACTGGTGCTGGCGGGCGGCGGCGACGGCGGGCCGGCGCCAATGGTCGCGCTGGCGGTCGACGAGCGCCTGCGCGACGCGGCGCGGGCCGCCATCGCCGCCGCCGCGACGCAGTTACCGGTCGAGGCGCCAACTGGTAAGCTACGCCGTCAGGGACGCGACCCAGAAGACAAAGGGTGACAGACACGGACAACGACGCGGCAGTCGACACCGGGCAGTCGGTGGACGCATCGCGGGCGGTCGGGCGCGACGACGTTTCCGAATCACGGTCTCGGGGCGAGAGCGAGAGTCACCGCTGGTCGCGACGCCTTGTCTCGCGTGTCTACGCCGCCTTCCGCCACCCGCGGCTGCGCGCCAAGCTCATGGTGGGCGTCATAGCCGGCGCCGTGCTCGCCACCGGAGCACAGTTCTACACCTCGTATCAGGGCACGATGGGCAACCTCCGCCGCCTCGAGGCCGAGCGCATGAACGAGAACCTGCAGGTGGCGCTCAACGTGCTCGAGCACTACAAGCTCGATCTTCAGACGCTGGCCGTCGACTACGCGTCGCCCGAGGTCACCCGCAAGCTCCGTCAGGGCGACAGGCGCTGGCTCCACGCCAACGTCGTCGAGCGCATCGGCGATCTGCACGGCGCGGGGCTGGTGGTGGTCGCCAGGTGGACCCCCACAGGCGTGCGGGTGGTGACCGCGTCGGGCGACTACCCCGAGAGCCTCCTCGACGAAGAGGCGGTCCGCGACAATGAGAACGGCGTGCCGTCCACGCAGTTCGCCTCCTGGGACGGCCGCATCTGGCTGCTGGCCGCGGCGCCGATCGGGGCCGGCGAGACCGGCGCCAGGCCGGTCGGGACGCTCATCATCGCGCGGCCGGTCGACGGCGCGTTCGCCGCCACGGTCAAGCGCTCGACCAACTCCGATATCGCCTTCATCCTCGAGGGCAGGACCGTCGCCACCACCAACACCGATCTCGAGCCGGTCGTCGCGCAAGCCGAGACCGAGAAGTTCCAGCACGAGGGCGGCAAGGTGGCCGTCGCCCAGGGCTACGCCGCCGTCTCGGAACTGCTCGCCGTCCCCGGCGCCCCCAGCCGCATCGTCGTGGCCTTGTCGCGCGATCCCATCGCGAGCGCCCAGCGCACGCTGCTGCGCGATTCGGCCATCGCTGCCTGCCTGGCTCTGGCGATCGCTGTCCTCATCGCGATCATCCTCAGCCGTCAGCTGAGCCGGCCGATAGTCCAGTTGACGGCGGCCGCCCAGGATCTCGCCGCTGCCGCCTCAGAACAGCGCCTCGCCGGCCCGCGGCCGGTCGACGAGACGGGTGGGGGCGAGGTCGGGGCAGACCGCGAGAGCCTCGGACAAGAGCGGGTGCCGGTCTCGGCGTCGCGCCGCGACGAGGTGGGCGACCTCGGGAGAGCGTTCAACGTCATGGTCGAGAAGGTCGACGAGGCGCAGGCGACGCTGCTCCGCGCCGCCGTGCGCGACGGCCTCACGGGTCTGCTCAACCACGGCGAGTTCGTCCGCCGTCTCACCGAAGAGCTCGCCCGCGCCGATCGCGACGGGAACCCGGTGTCCATGCTCATGATCGACCTCGACCTGTTCAAGCGTGTGAACGACACCTACGGGCATCTGGTCGGCGACGCGCTACTCAGAGAGATCGCCGACATGATCGTGAGCAAGGTGAGGCACCCGGACATCGTGGCCCGCTATGCGGGCGACGAGTTCGCCGTCATCCTGCCCAACGCCGACAGCGAGCAGGCGGCGATGATCGGCGAGCGCGTGCGCTCCGGGACCGGCGAGGTGCCCACGCGTGTCGGTCTTCCCGCGGGCGAGACCGTCACCATCTCGGTCGGTGTCGTCACCCGTCACCCGAAGCAGTGGTCGGCCAACCGCACCGTCGAGCTGGCGGACAAGGCGCTGTACGTGGCCAAGAACGCCGGTCGCGATCGCGTCGAGGTCGAAGGCGCCATCGACTGAGCCTTCCGGCGAGGATCCGCCGGCGCCGTCGTCCCGCCCTCATCGCCGTCGGGTCGTGCGGGCAGTTGTGAAGCCGTCCGTTGCGCGGATATACTCTGCATAGCTTCTATGCATGGGCGCATAGTCGACGGGAGGAGAGCGCCATGATCAGGGTCGTCGAGTGGGGCACCGGTGAGATGGGCCAGGGCCTGCTCAAGTTCATCCTCGACCGGCCCCGAGACATCGAGCTCGCCGGCTGCATCGTCACCAAGCTCAGCAAGGACGGCAAGACGGTGGGCGAGCTGCTCGGTCGCCCCTGCGACGTGGTCATGAGCACCGATTTCGCGAAGGTCCTCGCCGAGTCAAAGCCCGACATCGTCTGCATCAACACGCAGTCCAACCTGCACGAGATCAGCGGCCAAGTCGAGCCGTCGGTGAAGGCGGGTGCCGACGTCATTTGCATCGCCGAGAAGCTCAGCTTCCCGTGGGCTTCCGACCCCGCCTGGGGCGATCGCATCGACGCCCTGGCGAAAGAGCACGGCGTCAGCGTGCTCGGTACCGGCATCAACCCCGGCTTCATGCTCGACGCCCTGATCGTCATGTGGAGCTCGATCTGCCTGCGCGTCGACTCGATCAAGGCGACGCGCGTCAACGACCTCTCGCCGTTCGGCCCCACGGTCATGACCGGCCAGGGCGTCGGCACTACCGTCGAGCAGTTCAACGAGGGCGTCGCCGACGGCAGCATCGTCGGCCACATCGGCTTCCCCGAGTCGATCCATCTCATCGCCAGGGCGCTGGGCTGGACGATCGACCGCGTCGAGGAGACCCGCGAGCCGATCGTCACGGAGGTCGAGCGCTCCACGCCGCACGTGCGCGTGGCGCCCGGCAGCGTTGCCGGCTGCCGCCACATCGGCAGGGGCTACAGCGGCGACGCGCTCAAGATCGAGCTCGTCCACCCGCAGCAGGTCCACCCGCAGCTCGGCGGTGTCGAGACCGGCGACTACATCGAGATCCACGGCGATCCCAACGTCAACATGGCCAACAAGCCCGAGATCCCCGGCGGCAAGGGCACCTACGCCAGCACCGGCAACTACATCCCGCTCATGAAGGAAGCGCCGGCCGGCATGCTGACCGTGGTCGACATGCCGCTGCCGCGCCACCTCACGCCCACCGTCTGAGGAGGGACCGATGTCCGACGTGGCGCGTGCGGCCGCGGGCGATTGGGTCGAGGTCGAGCGCGTCCTTCTCGAACCAGACCAGCGCGCCGCCAACCTGCCCCCCGAGACGGCGGTCACGCCGCTTCGCATGTGGGTGAAGGGGTTCCTTGAGGCCGACGCCGCGGTCGGTGAGCCGGCGACCGTCGTGACGGTCACCGGGCGCCATGTCGAGGGCACCGTGAGCGCCGTGAACCCGGGCTACTTCCACACCTTCGGCGAGCCCGTCCCCGCGTTGGCGACCGTCGGCCGCGACCTGCGCGCACGACTGGCCGCGTTCCGCGGCGCGCGGGAGCGGGGTGAGTCGCGATGACCACCCGCTTCGACGAGATCATGGCCCGTCGGGGCGAGATCATGCGTCGCGCCCTGGGCATGGACTACGCCGAGTTCGAGCTCTCGCCGGTCGCCTTCGACTACGAGCGCATGATGGCCAGCCACGGCTACACGCTCGACGAGATCGTGGCCATCCAGACGGCGGCCGGCGTGGGCAACACGCCGCTTCTCGAGCTGCGCAACATGACCGACCTCGTGCGCTCCATGAGCGCGACGGGCAAGGGCGCCCGCATCTTCGTCAAGGACGAGGCCGCCAATCTGGCCGGCGCCTTCAAGGACCGTCGCGCCTCGATCTCGATCCACGTGGCCTGTGAGAAGGGCTACGAAGGTGTGATCGCGGCGACGTCGGGCAACTACGGCGCCGCCGTCGCCAGCCAGGCGGCGCGCAACAATCTGAAGTGCATCATCTGCCAGGAGACCTACGACAGCCACAAGGTCGGCCAGCCGGAGATCGTCGAGAAGGGGCGCGTCTGTGAGGCCTACGGGGCCGAGGTGGTCCAGATGACGGTCGGGCCGGAGCTCTTCTTCCACATGGTCGAGCTCCTCGAGCAGACCGGCTACTTCGCCGCCTCGCTCTACTCGCCGCACGGCGTCTCGGGCATCGAGACGCTGGGTCGCGAGGTCGCGCGCGAGATGATCGACCTGACCGGCGCGCCGCCGACCGCGTGCGTCATCACCCACGCCGGCGGCGGCAACACCACCGGCACCGCTCGCGGGCTGCGGCGCGCCGGCGCCGAGCAGACCGAGATCGTCTCGGCCTCGGTCGACCTGTCCGGTCTGCACATGGCCTCCGACCGCGACTTCAACCGCAAGAGCTTCACCACCGGCCACACCGGATTCGGCGTGCCTTTCGCCACCTGGCCCGACCGCGCCGACGTTCCCCGCAACGCGGCGCGTCCGCTGCGCTACATCGACCGCTATCTGACCGTCACGCAGGGTGAGGTCTTCTACGTCACTGAGGCGCTGGTCAAGCTTGAGGGGCTCGAGCGCGGCCCGGCCGGCAACACGGCCATGACCGCCGCCCTCAGCCTGGCTCGCGACCTCCCACGGGAGGCTACGGTGGTGGTCCAGGAGACGGAGTACACCGGCGCCGGCAAGCACCACTGGGCGCAGCTCAACTTCGCCCGCGAGATGGGCGTCGAGGTGCGGCGCGGCGACCCGCGGGAGAACAAGCCCGGCGAGGTCATCGTGATCCCCGAGGAGCCGGAGCAGATCGCGGCCGTCGAGGTCGACCTCGAACGACTGCGCACGTCCTACATCAGGAACGCGCTCAAGGCGGCGCCGGAGGGGTACGAGCCGACGGCCGAGGACATCGTCTTCCTGGCGCTCGACACGAACACCGACCCGGCCACCGCGGAGCGGCTCGCGACCGAAGTCTCCGCCGGTCTCAAGGAGGCCTGACATGGCGCGGGACGACACCTACCTCGAGCGGCGCGGGCATCTGGCCGGTCTCTCGGATGCCGAGCTTGAGGACCGTTTCTGGGAGCTGACCGGCCGGATCGTCGCGCCGCTCGTCGAGCTGGCGCGCACCCATACTTCGCCGAGCATCGAACGCTCGGTCCTGATGCGGATGGGGTTCGACTCGTCGACCTGTGGCGCCATCGTCGCCGGATGCGAGAACCGCGGTCTGCTGGGCCACGGGGCCGGCAACGTGGTGCTGCACTGCGCAAACGAGTGGGACTGTGAGCCGCGCACCGCCGGCACGCGGCTCGTCGCTGGCGAGGGCTGGAAGCTCGCCGAGCGGCGGTGGGGAGGTGGCGGCGATGTCTGAGCCGCACGACCTTCCCCCTCTGGAGCCCAACGAGAAGCTCGACGTCGAGCGCCTGCTGGAGGGCATCGACCGCTACCGGCCGCGGCGCAAGGGCTGGACCTGGCGCCAGCGGCTCGAGAGGCAGGAGCTGGGTCCGTTCGAGTACCACGAGACCAGTGAGCCGCTGGCGCGGAGCGTGCCGCTGCCGGCGGCCCACTACTTCGGCGACATCGACCCGCAGCCCGACTGCGTCGTCACCACCGAGATCGCCAGCGGCCGCTTTGAAGACGACATCCGCCGCATGCGCATGGCCGCCTGGCACGGTGCCGACCACATGATGGTCATCCGCACCGCCGGCCAGAGCCACATGGACGGCCTGCTCGAGGGCACTCCCGAGGGCGTGGGCGGCATCGCCGTCACGCGCAAGCAGGTGCGTGCCACGCGCAAAGCGCTCGACCTGATCGAGGACGAGGTCGGCCGGCCCATCAACTTCCACAGCTACGTCAGCGGTGTGGCCGGTCCCGAGATGGCGGTCATGTTCGCCGAGGAGGGCGTCAACGGCGCCCATCAGGACCCGCAGTACAACGTCCTGTACCGCAACATCAACATGTACCGCAGCTTCGTCGACGCGGCGGTCGCCAAGCACGTCATGGCCAGCGTGCGCATGGCCCAGATCGACGGTGCCCACAACGCCAACGCGACCGCCATCGAGGCCTGGAAGGTCATGCCTGAGCTGCTCGTGCAGCACGCCATCAACTGCGCCTACTCGGTCGCCGTGGGCATGCCGAAGGAAGACATCTGCCTGTCGACGGTGCCGCCCGACGCCCCGCCGGCGCCCTGTCTGCGCATGGACCTGCCCTACGCGGTCGCCCTGCGCGACCTCTTCGGCGACTACAGGATGCGCGCTCAGCAGAACACGCGCTACATGGAGAGCTGCGCCCGCGAGGCGACGGTCAGCCACGTGCTCAATCTGATGATCAGCCGACTCACGAGCGCCGACATCCAGAGCACGATCACCCCCGACGAGGGCCGCAACGTTCCCTGGCACTACAACAACGTGCACGCCGTCAACACCGCCCGGCAGAGCCTCGTGGGCATGGACGGCCTGCGCGAGATGGTGACCGTCGACCGTGAGGCGCCGGAGCTGCAGGCGAAGGTCCGCGAGTTGAAGGAACGAGCCGTGCTCTTCCTCGAGGCGATGATCGAGGACGGCGGCTACTTCGCCGCCGTCGAGCAGGCCTACTTCGTCGACTCGGGGATCTACCCCGAGACCCACGACGACGGCATCGCCCGGCAGGGCGACGGTGGCGTCGCCGCCGGCACGATCGTACCGCGCGCCGGCGACTACCTGGCGCCGGTCTGCCACCATTTCGGCGACAACCACTTGCCTGACGGCCTCGACCGGTCCTGCGACCTCGTCGGCGGCTGCACGCTCTGCGACGGTGACAAGGTGCCATATACCGATGAGCTCGACCCGCAGGACAACGTGAACGCGCGCCTCGCTCAGACTGCGGAGCTGCGCGAGCGGGGCCTGCTCAAGCCCGAGGTCGAGTGGGCCGGCGACGGCGTCGTCGTGGTGACGATGTTCATCCCCGCGGCCGAACGCGTCGCCGAGTTCGCGGCGCTCGAGTTCGCTCGTGCGATGAATCTGCACGACCCCGAGGTCATCCACAAGCAGGTCATGCATCCGGCCGAGGGCACGCTCTGCGAGGTCAAGGGCAGGCTCGACGCGACCGTCGACCCCTCGACGCTGGTGGTCCCGCCCAAGCCTGAGGTACTGACTGACGAGGAGATCAAGGCGTTCGTCGTCGAGCGCGGGCTGAAGGTCGTGGCCGCCACGGTCGGCGAGGACGAGCACTCCGTCGGCATGCGCGAGATCATCGACATCAAGCACGGCGGCCTCGAGAAGTGGGGCTTCGCCTGCGAGTACCTGGGGACCTCGGTGCCGGTCGACAAGGTGCTCGACGCGGCCATCGAGCACGCCGCCCAGGTGGTCCTCATCTCGACCGTGATCACCCACGGCGAGATCCACCGCATCAACATGGAGAAGCTCGCCGATCTGGCGGTCGAGAAGGGCGTGCGCGACCGGCTGCTGCTGATCAGCGGCGGCACCCAGGTCACCGACGAGCTGGCGAGAAGCTGGGGGATGGACGCCGGCTTCGGCCGCGGCACGAAGGGCATCGACGTGGCCTCGTTCATCGTCAAAGCCGTGCGCGACCGCCAGGCTTGACGGGCGGCGGCGTCGGGTCGCCCGACGCCGCCGCCCGTCACGGCAGTTGTCAACCTCGCTCATCGGGCCTACCCTCGTAGTGTGGAGGCAGTCATCGGGTGATGGGGAGCGTCATGCGTGTCGCACGAGGCCGGACGGCAGTGGCCGTTCTGGGCGTCGCGGTCATGGTGGTGAGCTTGGGGGTCGCTGCGGCCGCCAGCGGCGGGCCGCCTGCGCCCGTGGAGGAGTGGGCTCCGCACGAGCTGCTGGTCGAGTATCGGGCGGCCTCATCGGCGCGCGACGTCCGCGACGGCGTCGGGGCGGCCGGAGCGCGCATCGAGCGGACTCTCGGGACGCCCTGGGCACCGGGCCGACGCCTCGTGCTGGTCGAGTCGACGGAGCATTCGGTCTCCGAGCTCATGGCGATCTTCGCCGACGATCCGCTCGTCTTGCGCGTCAGCCCCAACTATCGGGACCGGGTGTGCGACACGACGCCCAACGATACGAGCTACGGCTCGCAATGGGGCCTGCCGAAGATCGCCGCCCCGGCGGCCTGGGACACGACGACGGGCTCGAGCGATGTCGTGATCGCCGACATCGACACGGGGGTCGACTACAACCACCCCGATCTGGCGGCCAACATGTGGCACAACCCCAATGAGATCGCCGCGAACGGAGTGGACGACGACGGCAACGGCTACGTCGACGACGTGTACGGCATCGACTCCAACGCCATGAACGGCGACCCGTTCCCGAAGCACTCGTTCGCCGATGTGGGGCACGGCACCCATGTCGCCGGCATCTGCGCCGCGGTGGGCAACAACGGCAGCGGCATCGCGGGGACCATGTGGACCGGTCGCATCATGGCCATCCAGACCTTCTCGAGCGACGGTGCCGCCTACCACGACGACGAGATCGCGGCCATCGACTACGTCATCCACGAGAAGACGCACGACGGCGTGAACGTGGTCGCCATCAACGCCTCCTGGGGCAGCTACGGCAGCGCCGACCCCTCGGTCCGTGCCGCCATACAGGCGGCCGGCAACGCCGGCATCGTCTTCTGCGCTGCCGCCGGTAACGAGACCAAGAACAACGACAGCATCCCGCACTATCCGTCCAGCTACCCGCTCCCCTGCATCATCGCGGTCGCGGCGAGCGACGCGTCCGACGCCTTGGCCAGCTTCTCGTGCTACGGGGCCACGTCAGTCGACCTTGCGGCTCCGGGGACGGGCATCCTCAGCACGTGGCCGAGCGATTCCTACGCGTCCTGGGACGGGACCTCGGTGGCGACGCCGTTCGTGACCGGATCGGTGGGGCTGTGCGCTGCGCAGCACCCCGCCGAGACGGCGAACCAGCGCGTCGCCCGCATCGTCGACAACGTCGATGCCGTGCCGGCGTTGAGCGGGAAGTGCGTCAGCGGCGGGCGGCTGAACCTGAACAAGGCCCTCGGGGCGGTGGCGCCGCCGGCCGACGACGAGATCCCCGGGGTGGCGATCCCGGCCTCGCCCGTGACGGACACCGTCGACAGCGCAAGCGACAGCGACGATGTCTACAGCATCGACCTGAACGGCGGCGATCTGCTTGAAGCGTCGATCGACGGCGCCGCCGGCAGCGACTTCGACCTGTACCTGTTCCCGCCGGATGCGGCGAGCGTCGCCTTCCCCGGTTCAGCGGTGGCGCGGGCCAGAGGTACTTCGTACCCGGATTCGTTCGCCTATGCCGCCCGCACGACGGGGATCCACTACCTCGACGTCTACGCGGGGAGCGGCGGCGGCGCATACACCCTGACCTACGCGGTGACCCCGGACACCAGCCGGCCGACCACGAAGGCCTGGGCACCGCGCACAGGCGTCCCGCGCTACGGACCGGCGACCATCAGGTACCGACTCATCGACACGCCGGGCGTCGGCCGGGTGTATGCACAGCTTCTCGTCAAGAAGGCCAGCACCGGTCGCACAGTCAAGAAGGTCGAGATCGGCTGGAAGAGCGTCAACGTGACGCTTCGCCAGCGTCTCAAGTGCTCCATGGCGAAGGGTCGCTACCACGTGTACATCGCGGGGACGACCCGCGACCTCGCGGACAACCCATGGCAGATCGCCACGGCGTACGGCATCCTCGTCGTGAAGTAGGTTGCGGCGGGGTGGACGCTTGAGCGACGCAGCGCGGCGTGTCGACGCCCTGGTCGCCGAGATCGGGTCGACGACGACAGTCGTCAGTGCCTTCGACAGGCTCGCCGGCGGTGACGCCGGCGAGCCCGTCGTCGTCGGCCAGGGGGTGGCTGCGACCTCGGTCGCGGAGGGGGATGTGACCATCGGGGTGGGCGCGGCGCGGGCGGCCCTCGAAGAAGAGACGGGACCGCTGGCGCCGCGCCTCACCCTGGCGACGAGCTCGGCCGCCGGCGGTCTGCGTATGACCGTGCATGGCCTCACGCAGCGCATGACGGCGAGGGCGGCACGCGAGGCGGCGCTCGGTGCCGGCGCGGTCGTGAAGTACCAGACGGCGGGGCTGCTCCGCGACGGCGACCTTGAGCGCATCGAGGCCGTGCGGCCGAACCTCGTCCTCCTGGCCGGCGGGGTGGAGGGCGGCGACAGCGAGACCGTGCTGGCCAACGCGCGGAGACTGTGCGGGCTGTCGGTGCGGCCGGTCGTCGTCTACGGCGGCAACTCGGTCGTTCGCGAGGAGGCGCGCGCGCTGCTGGAGGAGGCCGGCTTTCGCGTGCACGTGACCGCGAACGTCTACCCGGCGGTAGACGAGCTCGATGTGGTGCCGGCGCGAGCGGCGATCCACGACGCGTTCGAGGAGCACATCACACGGGCTCCGGGGATGGAACGCCTCGGCGAGGTCGTCGACGGCCGCATCCTGCCGACGCCGGGGGCGGTGCTTCTGGCCTGCGAGGCGCTGGCGGCGGCGATCGGCGATCTGGTGTGCATCGACGTCGGCGGCGCGACGACGGACGTGCACTCGGTGAGCGATGGCAGCCCCGAGGTGGCCGCCGTCCAGACCGAGCCGCAGCCACACAGCAGACGCACCGTCGAGGGGGACCTGGGGACCTTCGTGAGCGCCCGGCACGTCGTCGATCTGATCCCGAAGGAGGAGCGCCTGGCGACGTTGCCGCCGGCTCTGCCGACGACGGAGCAGGAGGTGGCGGCGGCACGCGCGCTGGCGCGCGTCTGCGCCGCCACCGCCGTGCAGCGCCACGCCGGCAGCTACGTCCACTTGTACACGCCGAGCGGTCGCCAGACCGTCGCCCGCGGTCGCGACCTGACCGCCTGCCGCTGGGTCATCGGCACCGGGGGGGCGCTCACGCGGCTGCCCGGCGGCGAGGAGGCGCTCGCCGCGACGCGCGCAGCGCGCCCCGGCGGCGAGCGCCTCCTGCCGCCGGCCGACGCGCGCTGCGTGCTCGACCGGGACTACATCCTGGCCTGTGGCGGCGCGCTTCTGGCGCGCTTCGAGCCGGGGAGGGTCGTGGCGGTGATGCTGTCGAGTCTCGGCGTCGGCGGTGACCACAGAGACGTCTCTCGGGGTGACGGGGGCTGAGACGGAGTAGGTGAAGGGGTGGGCGGGGCGGCGGCGCCGAGGCGCTGCCGCCCCGCCCAACTCTTCCGCGACGGACGGGCGACTTGCGCCGCGCCGTTGGGGGGATATAACCTTCTGCATAAGGAATATGCAGAGGAGTCCGGTGACCTCTCAGGCGTCCATCACGATCGATCTGGGCAAGCTGCTCGAGAACGCGGCGGCCGTCATCCGAAGGCTGCCCGGGGTCGCCATCACGGCGGTGACCAAGGCGACGTGCGGGAGTTCTGAGGTCGCGCGCGCCTTGGTGGACGGCGGAGTGACGGCGCTGGGCGACTCGCGGCTGGCCAACCTGGTGCGGCTGCGCACGGGCGGCATCGCGGCGCCCCTCTGGCTCCTACGGTCCCCGACGCCGGAACAGGCGGCGGAGACGGTGGCGGTCGCCGACGTCTCCCTCGAGTCGGAGGTCGCGACCGTCGCGGCCCTGAACGGCGCCGCGCTGGCCGCCGGACGGCCGCACGGTGTGGTGATCATGGTCGAGCTGGGCGACCTGCGCGAGGGCGTGCCGGCAGAGGAGCTGCCGGCCTTTCTGGCGCAGGTCGCCGACCTCGACCACGTACGAGTGGTTGGGCTGGGCACGAACCTGACCTGCTTCGGCGGCGTCATGCCGACGAGCGAGAACCTGGGTCGGTTGGTGGATCTGACGGCGGCGGCCGAGCGGCAGCTCGGCCGCCGCCTCCTCGTCTCGGGCGGCAACTCGAGCACGCTGTGGCGGGCCCTGTCGGGCGGCGGGATCCCCGAACGCATCGACAACCAGCGCGTCGGTGAGTCCATCCTGCTCGGGGTCGACACCGTCCATCGGGCGCCGATCGAAGGCCTGCACGGCGACGCGTTCATCGTCACGGCGCCGGTGATCGAGAGTCGCGTCAAGCCGTCGCTGCCGAGCGGCGAGACGGCTCAGGACGCGTACGGGAACGAACCGGTCTTCACGGACCGCGGTCTGCGGCGGCGCGTGATCTGCGCCCTGGGGCGCCAGGACGCGCCGCCAGAGGGTCTGCGGCCGCTCGATCCGCGCGTCGAGGTGCTGGGCGCCTCCAGTGAC
>Ga0315282_10010938_pt1 | contig 14149 bp, 11 predicted proteins | sample YL17G07_20_MG_FD_203693 | JGI IMG/M metagenome (GOLD analysis project Ga0315282, IMG submission 203693) | Sediment microbial communities from Yellowstone Lake, YNP, Wyoming, USA - YL17G07_20 | ecosystem: Environmental > Aquatic > Freshwater > Lake > Sediment | place: USA: Wyoming | collected... | reverse complement strand
CATGATGAAGGGGCAGATCCTGCTGCCGGAGCAGGCCCTGGTGGTGGGGCAGCCCTGGGGACAGACCCAGACCGAGACGCTGCCCGGAACCAGCGCGCCAATCAGCTACGAGATGAAGATGGCGCTCAACGGCATCGAGACCTGGGCAGGCGGCCGCAAGATCGCGAACATCCGGGTGGAAGCGGTAGTCGCGGGACACAACCTTGACATGGGCCAGGCAATGAAGCAAGGCATGCCTCAGGGCGCGCCGCCGGTGTCAGGCACAATGAACATTGACGAGCAGCTTGGCGGCGCCATGCTCTTCGATACGACCCGCGGCGTGCTCATCCGGTTCGATTTCCAACTCAATGCGCAGATGAGCATGAACGGCGCGGTCAGCGCGCCCCAGCAGGGCAATCAGAACATGGACATGGACATGCAATTCACGATCAAGGGAGCGCTGGCGAAGAAATAGCGCGCATTATTCATGCGCGCACGCATCGCACGTAGAGGTCCGGCCGGAAAGCCATATCGACGGCCGGACGGAGGCGCCATCGCCTGTGATGCGCTATGCGCATCTCCGGAGCCCCGACGTGTCGGGGCCAAAGATCCGGAGAAGCTGGCAGCCGAAACGTAAGCTTTTCGGCTGCGCTTCCAGGATGCACGCTCTTCAAGCGTATGAATAATCCAGGCTAGCGATCGCTTCCCGACAGTCGAATCGCGGCCGGCGCGAAGGTGGCGCCGGCCGCTGTGTCTTTCAGGCGGTGCCGTACCCTCCGTTCGCAGGTTGCAGAAGCCTGCGCCGCCCGTGGCCGGATGCGTCACACGCTTACCCGCGGCTGACGATGAGAACGCCTTCATACGGCCCAAGGTTCACCGGCAGGCCGTCGGCGTCAACCGCGTGATCCTCAACCGCTCCGGTGCGCGGCCACCAGAGCCATGCGTCTCCCGTCACAGGCAGCCGTGCCGTCACCGTGCAGGCGTCGTGCGACGTGTTCGTCAGGAGGTAAACGTGCAGCCCATCCTCCCGCACGCGGTGCGCTACCAGCACCTGCGGCGAGGGCGGTTCCAGTATGATATCCGGCCGCACTCTGGCCACCGCCTCAGCCACCGAGTTCTCCCGCGTCAAAGGCTTCACGCCGGCGCGGCGCAGTTTGCCTGACAACGTCCGAATCGCCTTTCCATCGACCGACCGCGCGGCCAGGCGCGGCAGCGTTTCCGCCGCAATCACCACGCCGCCCGCCTGCGCAAAGCGTACGGCATTCTCCAACGCCTGGCGCTCCATCACCTGCGCCCCAGGCAATATCAGCATCTGATAGCGCTCATCCGCGACGGCCAAAGTGCCCTCGTGCACCTCGGCGCCGGCCAGCGCCTCGTCGTCGACGAAGTCAAAATCAACGTGCGCCTGGAGCAGGCCGCGCGCGAGGTCGCGGACGAGCCTGTCAAGCGCCGCGACCTGCGGGCCGTGGGCCTCCGCGTCATGATAGGGTCGCTCGCTGGGCCTGAACAATGCCTGCATCGACCGCACCGGGTACAATACGGCCGCCGGGCAGACGTGGCGAGTGGCGCGCAGCATCACGCCCAACCGGCCCACATAGTCGCAGTACGCGCGATACCCATCCGTGGGCGCCGGTGTCGCGCCCCGCATCCAGGTCACAGCGTCGTCCGCACTGTAGCCTCGCCACGGGTAGTATGAGGTGATGAGATTCACGCCCAGAGCATACTGGAGCCCCGCTGTGCCCGCCATCTGCTCGAGTGACGCGCGGCCGCCCCTCACGCGCTGGACGTGATCCGAAGTCTCGCTCATGATGATCGGCCGACGACAGATGTGCCCGGCAGAACTCACGAACTTCGGGGTCATGAAACCATCGCCGGCGAGCAAGTCCTCCGGAACGGAGGTCAGGATGTCGATCCCGGGCCAGTCCATGCGCCGCAAGCAACGGAACAAGTCGCCCTCGTACCACACGTGCCAGCTCAGGCGTTCCTCGCACAGCAGATGCCCGCTCGAGGCGATGCCGTGCTGGTGGCACCACTCCTGAATCGGCCCGAAGAAGCCCTCCGCGATAAGGTCAGCGACCACGCCGTAGAAGTCGCAGCGCACCGCCGCATCATCATCGCCCATATCGAAGAAGAGCTCGGGCAGGTGCGGCTCAAGGGCATAGCCCGCCCGCTCTGCAAATTCCCGCGGCAGCTCCGAACACCAGGGCAGGGCGGCAGGACGCGGCGTCGGAGAAGTGTCGTGGTATGCGGTAATGAGCGACGGCTCATCCGTGAACGTGGCCGACACGTGCTTCAGGGCTTCCGCGCCCATGCGCCGCGCGTATTCCTCGTGCGTCACCTCCACGAAGCGCCGACCGACGCGGGGATCGAGCAGGTTCACGTAGCGGCGTTTCGCGAAAACGTTGGTGGTCGCGTGGGTGCCTTCGAACATGACGCGCGAGGCGAAGCAGTGAAGCCGCCATGCCGTGGGCGCCTCGGGCGCGCGCCACTCGATTGGCTGCATCCCCTGCGCACGCAGCATAACCCGCTCAGCGACATCGGTTCCGCGCGACAGCAGCGCCACCGCGCACACCCATGCCTCGGCCCCCACGGGCAGCTCGACTCGCGCGCTCCCGTCCGGCGCGACGTCGGTCGTGACGCAGGTCAGGCCGCGCGCTTCGAGTTCCGGATGGCCGTCGAGCACGATGTCGCCGGCCGCGCCGCTCGGGTAGCCCTCTTCGTCGTAGATCCAGAGCGCCATCCCGCGCTGTCGCGCCTGCTCGGCGCCGATGAGGAAGACGCGCCATTTCCCGTCATCGCGCAGATAGCCCGGCCAGGCGACGTTGGCGACGACGCCCCCGAGGCCTGCGCTGCCGACAGCGTCGAGGCCGCGGGCGATGCTGTCGGCGTCCGTGCCCAGGGAGTTGAAGCCGTGGATGATCTGGAGGGGGCGGAAACGGGCGGGAGGATTCTCGAAGTCGCGACGCAGATCAGGGTTCATATCACCTCGCAGGAGCGCGGTATGTGGGGAGCCAGGTACCGAAGGTAACCGCCTCTTCTCGTTTCCGGGGAGAGGCTTGCCCGCCACAGGCGGGGTTCAGGTGAGGACAGGAGACCGCGCATGCGCTCTCACATCGCCGGCCGGCTCTTACGTGCCAGGAGCACACAGCCGCGCCTGCTCCGCGCGATGCGGCCCTTCCCGCCGCTCCCGAGCCCGGACATATCGGGCCAGCCAAGGGCGACGCCGCACCCGAAGGTCCGCGATGCCCTCGCTACTTCCCCTCCGCCAGCCGCCTCTTGAGTTCGTTGATCGGCCCGATATCGAAGGGATCGACGCCGTTCAGGAATGCGAGGTAGATGCTCGTGAAATCGCCGGTGTACATCGCGCTGAGGTGGCGCGCGAGCGAGGATGTGCCCCGCGCTGGCTGCTGGTACATCTCGACGCCGAGCACCTGCCGCGTGATGTCGAGGCGCAGCTTCATGCGATCCCCCATCGCCACGTCGGTCAGCACGATGATGCAGTGGTGCGGCAGCAACCGGCGCCCAAGCTGCCAGCCGACGATTTCGTTGTGATCCAGCTCGGGCAGTTCGTCGGAGTGCGCGATCACCTTCGCGTTCTCGTTGAACTGCGTGCGCCAGCGGTAGGCGATGACGCCGAAACTCGGCGTCGCGCCGTAGATGACCGGGACTTTGCCAAGCAACAGCCCCGCGAGCTCCTTGGGGCGATGGCGGTCCGCGGGACGGTGCAGCGAGTGGCGTCCATATTCAGCCGACTGGGCCTCAAGTATACCCAGGCATTCCTCTCGCGCCTCCGTTTGATCGCCGACCAGGCCGAGGCGCTCGACGACCGCGACCAGCGACATGAGCAGATAACCGGTCGATGCTCTTGGCGGCTGCCCGCCCGGAACGATCACACAAGGCAGGCCTTCGGCGTCGCAGAGCCGAGCCATCTCGCCGCCGCTGCTGACGCCGATGACGCGCGCGCCGCGCTTGCGAGCCTCTCCGAACGCGGCCAGGGTCTCCTCGGTATCACCGGAGTAGGTCACGCCGAAGACGAGCGTCCTCTCGCCGACCCAGGCGGGCAGCTCGTAGTTTCGGACCGTGAAGGATGGAACGCGAAGCTCGTTGGCGTAGATTGCCCCGAGCAGATCGCTGCCGATGGCGGAGCCTCCCATGCCCAGGCCGACGATTGCGTTGTATTCGATGCGGTGGGAGTCATCGAGCTTGAGGTCATCGCCGAGCCTGAGCCCCTCGCGGCACTGGTTAGGGAAATCCTCGGTCATGCCGAGCATATCCTCGCAGTCGGCGGCCGCGAAGTCCACCGGCTCATCGAGCGAGATGGCAGGGCCAACGGGGCCGGGGCGCGGGGGTTGCTTTCTGGCCAAGGGTTCGTCCTCCTTTTCGGCGCGGCGCGCGCCGCAGACGCGGCCCGCATCCAATGAGGCGTGCGGCGGGGTCTCGCGCTGGGCTATTCGACTACAAACGGCAGCAGGGCAATCTCCCTGGCTCGCTTGATGGCCCGCGCCAAGGCGCGCTGATGATGGGCGCACGTGCCCGTGCCGCGCCGGGGCATGATTTTGCCCCGCTCGCTGACGAACCTGCGCAGAATATCAACATTCTTGTAGTCTATGTGCTCTATCTTGTCCACGCAGAACTGGCAGACACGGCGCACTGGGCGCCGCATCCTTCCTCCGGTTCTCGGCCCTCTGTCTCTGTAGCTCAACGGATCCTCCTGAAGATACGGTTCGCGCTACGCGCGCGTGATAGTTGATACTGGCGGCGCCCGCCGGCTGCGCGCGCACCGGGACGGACAGCCTTACGGGAAAGCCAGAGGGGCGGCCTCGGTGCGCCTGGTGAGCTGCAGCTACTGGTCGGCCCAGGGGTCGGGGGCGCGCTCGTCGTCGACCGGCGCTTCAGGCGCTTCGCCCTCTGTGGCAGCTCCAGCTCCAGCTCCAGCCCCAGCCCCAGCCCCCGCCTGACCCTCGCGCGGTCGATCGAGCCCGCGCACGCGATCGGCGACGACCTCCACGTTGCGCCGCCGCTGGCCGTCCTGCGTCGTCCAGTTGCGGACCTGAATCCTGCCGTCGATCAGCACCAACCTTCCCTTCGTCAGGTAGTTGGCGGCGAACTCGGCGTCCTGGCGCCATGCGACGATGTCAATGAAGTCAGTCTCGCGCTCCCCCTGGGGGTTGGTGAACTGGCGATCCACCGCCAACCGGAAGTTGGCGACGGCGACCCCGCTCGGCGTGTACCTGAGCTCGGGGTCGTTGCACAACCGTCCGACGAGAATGGCTTTATTGAACACCTTCCCCCGCTCCTTGCGCCGGCCGCTTCTTCTCTTCCGGAGAGATGACCATGTGCCGCAGCACCGGTTCGGCCAGCTTGAGGACTCGCGACAGCTCACGGACCATCGGCGGCTCCGCGCGCAGCGTCATGACGACGTAGAAGCCCTCGCCTTTGCCTTTGATGTGGTAGGCGAGGCGCCGCTTCGGCCATCGCTGCGGCTCATCGACTTCGGCGCCTTGATCCTTTGCGACCTGGACAAAACGCTGGACGGCTTCGGCGATTTGCTCTTCGGTGAGAGCGGGGTCAAGAATGTAGATGATCTCGTAAGGGCGCAATTGGCTTACCCCTTCCTATGGTCTGCGGGGTTCTCCGCAATTGGCCAGCGGCCATTGCCGCGCAATCAAGCGCGAAAACCCCGTCCGAAAAGAGCTTCAGGTGCCGCGTCCCGACCGCCCAGACTTTCGGCATCCCATCCCGGTGTGGTACGCCAGCCGTCTCGGCTGACCGCATCCCGGGAGGGCCGAACTGCTCGAAACGACACCAAAGCTCTCCGCTCAGCCCCGCGCTGGGGTAGGAAAGGCTGGCGCGCATCATTCGTACGCGCCTGCGTTATTCAAGCGGCGAACGTCAGTGGAGCGCGCCGCGAACAACCCGGGTGGGCGAGGCGGCCCTGCCCGCGATTTCCCGCAGCCGCCGCATTATAGCACCAGCAACGCGTGCTGGGCAACCCCGTGCAGCATCTGCCGCCCCGTGCAGCATCTGGCGGTGACCGGCGAGCATTGCTGCCACCCGTTCGCTGACCCACATCGCAGGCCAGGTGTCTCGCCTGGCCCCACGCCTCGGGATGGCAAAGCGGCCCGGAGCATTGTGCCGGGCCGCCGTTGAACCTGTTGGTGCGGCCGACTGGATTTGAACCAGCACGGGGTAAGCCCCCACTAGGCCCTCAACCTAGCGCGTCTGCCATTCCGCCACGGCCGCACGATATGAGGCTGTCACGGAACCGAGGAGAAGTGATGCGATGTGCCCTGCGCGTCCTACCAGCCGTGCATGGTCCAGACCGACGCCAGGGCCGAGAACACGAGATAGGAAATCGCGACCCACATCGTGATCCGGTCGAGATGCTCCTCCACGCCCCATCGGGTGTGGATGCTCGACGTGCTCTTGCCGCCGATCACCCCCCAGCCCATGCCGGAGCTGCTGCTGGACTGCTCGCTTTTCGTCGTCTGAACCAGGATCGCCGTGATGATCGCCATTGCAGCGATCACCTGGAGTATGTGCAACACGATTCCCATAGCCCTGATCCGTCCTTGCAGGGGCATTCTACCACAGAGACGCCACGGGTGACAAGCGGCATGCGGCCGCGCTCTGCGGCCGTGCACGCTCGCCCTACTTCGGCCGCTTCAGCGCCGACGGCAGGAAGTCAATGATGTCGCCGGCGATAAGGCAGGGCTCGGTCTTCTGCTCGGCCGCGCGATCGGCTGCAAGGCCGTGGAAGAACACCGCCGCCGCGGCAGCGTCGAACGGTGCCGGTCCCTGCGCGAGCAGGCCGCCGATCATGCCCGTCAGCACATCGCCGGTGCCGCCGCTCGCCATGCCGGGATTGCCGGTCGGGTTGACGCGGACTTGTCCGTCCGGCGTCGCGATGATGGTCCGCGCCCCCTTGAGCACCATGATGCAGCCCAGCTCACCCGCCGCCCGCCTGGCCACGCCCAGACGATCCCCCTGCACCTCATCCGTGCTGACCCCCAGCAACCTCCCCATCTCCCCCGGATGAGGCGTGCAGATGGTCGGCGCTTTCCGCGACTTCAGCGGCGCGGGGTCGCCCCCAAGCGCGTTGAGCCCGTCGGCGTCAAGCACCAGGGGGCGGTCGATGGCCGCGATCAAGTCCCGCACCACGCTCATCGTCTCCTCGTGCCGCGATAGTCCGGGTCCCATGATGACGACGTCGGCCCCATGTGCGAACGCCAAGGCGGGGTCGCGAGCGGCCATTGAAAGCGTCCGCGCGGAGGTCTCGGGCAGCGGCCGCGTCATGACCTCGGTTACCTTGACCTCCAGGATATCGTTGAGGCTGGCAGGGACGCCGAGAGTCACCAGACCGGCGCCCATCCTCAGCGCCGCCATCGATGACAGTGCCGCTGCGCCCGTGTAACCCACCGCGCCCGCGATGACGGCCACGCGGCCGAAATCGCCCTTATGCGCGTCCGGCCGCCGACGCGGGATGATCGAATCCGCCCATTCCCGCTCGATGAACTCTGCCTCGCACGGGGTCGCCGCGATGAGGTCACGCGGGAAGCCGATGTCGGCGACCGTGACCTGCCCCGCGTGCGCGATCCCCTCCCCCACCACCAATCCCAGCTTCGGCAATCCCATGGTCACCGTGTGATCGGCTTCCACCGCGCGGCCACAGACCTCTCCCGTGTCGGAGTGAATCCCTGAGGGGATGTCCACGGCGACCACAACGCTTCGTCCGGGCTGGCGGGAGGCGTTGATGAGCCCGATCAACTGGCTGATGATGCCGCCGACCTCGCCGTGGATGCCGGTTCCCAGCAGCGCATCCACGAGCACGTCAGCTTCCATGGCAGCGGTCAAGAGGGCATCGCGATTCGAGTGCCAGGAGATCTCCTGCGGCAGTTCCACAATCGGCACGCCCGTCTTCCGCGCGGCATCGAGGTGATGCGCGGCATCGCCCGCGATCTCCGAAGCGCGCGCGGCGAGGACGACCTTCACCCTCATCCCCCACTGCGCCAGGTGTCGGGCGACCACAAAGCCGTCGCCCCCGTTGTTGCCTCTGCCGCTGAAGACGATGGCACGGGCGCCGCTGGCTTCGCCGATGGCGCGGCGGATAAGGTCGGCGACCGCCTTGCCCGCATTCTCCATCAGCACGCGCCCGGGGATGCCGCGTTCCTCTATGGCGCGCCGATCCACCTCCCGCATTTGGGCTGTGTTGACGATCTTCATGGCTCAACCACTTGGGCGATCGCCGCCGCGACAGCGACATCGCCATCATGAGACAACGAGACCGAGACGGTGCGGCCCGCGGCGCGCTCGAGCGTCGCGCCCGAGAGGATGATACGCGGCGGCCCGCCCTCCCTGGCCACTTCGATCTCGCGCCAGCGCACTGGCGCCTGGAGCGCCTTGGCTACCGCCTCCTTCGCCGCGAACCGCGCGGCGTAATGCTGGGCGGGACGGCGCTGGCGACTGCAATACGCGTGCTCCGCCGGGCTGAAACAGCGCTCGGCCAGACGCGGTCGGCGCCGGAGCGCCTGCTCGAACCGACTGATCTGCACGACATCTATCCCGATTGTGACTGCCCTTGCGCCCACAGCGTCCTTCCGTCACTCGAGATCGGCCGGTTCGGACATCGGGCTGGTGTTGCCTGCGTTGTCCACCGCGGCGACGGCATACGAGCAGCGTTCGGACGGCGCCGCGTCATCGGCGTAGGTTGACCATATGCACAGCGAGCTGCTGATCTTACGCCACCCGTGGTCCACCGTGCGACAGACGATGTAGCCCGCAAGATCCTCGTCCGTGCAGGCCTGCCAGCGGAGTACCGCGCCCTTGTCGCTGCGCGCTACCGCAAGGTTCTGCGGCTGCGCAGGCGGCGTGCCATCCGGCCGCGGCTCGCCGCTGATACGGTACTCTGCCTCCGCCGCGCGCACGGTGATAGAAGCGATACCATCCGCGAGCGGCCCAAGCGACTTCTTCCCGCGCCAAGCTGTTCCCTGTGCGAATTCGGTTACCACGCGCAGGGTGAATGGCGTGTCCGATTCGGTCCGGATGACGTAGTCGCGGGCCGGGGTCCGCGCGGCGCACACGAGTGACACGGCGCATTCGCCGAAAGTCAGGTTCTTGATGCCGTGGCGCGCGCTCAGCAGCGGCCGCCAGGAGAGCGTGTTGGTGGGCGCGTCGGCGGTCATTCCCAGCACCGCCTCGATCAACATCGCGATCGGCCCCACCCCGGCCCAGCCAACCATGTCCGGGACCCCCCCGCCCCAATCCCGCTCCGGCGAGCAGTGCTCGAACAGCGTTCCTTGGCCGCGAGATTGCGCCACCATTGAGCGCAGGTATTCCAGGGCGAGGGTCTTCGCGAGGCCGGGCCGGCCCAACTGGAGCAGGCTGCGCACGATCATGTAGTTCGTCGGCGGCCAGACCGCGCCGCGCCAGTAGCCGCCGTCGGGAGCGTTGTGGATCGCGCTGTCGGCGGAGATGGTGGGAACCGGCGTGGGGCGCCAGAACTCGCGGGGGTCGATGAGATGCTCGATCAGCGCGGCGGCGCGGTCCTGTGGCGCAACGCCTGACAGCAGCGCCCAGAAACCGGCGACGGTCTTGAAATCGTTGCGCCCGAGGTCGTCATACCAGCGGCGGTCATCGTCCCACAGGAGCCGATTGATGGCTTCCGCGATCTGGGCGTGCTCGGCGGCAAAGGCCTCGGCCGAGTCATGCTGGCCTAGCTCCTCTGATATCAGCGACAAGCAGCGCGCATCGAGCGCCATCTGGCACGAAAGATCGACCCAACCCTTGCCGCGGCGGGGCTGGTCATCCATGCCGGAGCCGAGAGCGTCCTCGTACCAGAACAGGCCATCGGGATTACGGCGATTTGCGGCGATCCAACGGTGGAAGCGCGCCAGCGGAGGAAGCACCTCCGCCAGGCGCATGCGATCACCGCTCATGCGGTAGCTGTCCCATTCCGCCCACGCGTAGAGGGGCGGCGCAAGGCTGTCGCCGAACTTGAACGGCTCGCCGTTGGGCTGGATCTCGCGAGGGATGAAACCGTCGGGCTGCTGCTTCGCGTACATGTTGGAGAGCATGCGCGGCGTCGGGAACACCCGCTGGGCGTACTTCGCAAACTGGGTGATGAAGCACATATCCCACTGGAACAGGTTGCCGTTGAAGGCAGGGTCAATGTAGTCGGCAACGAAACCGCTGCCCGGCTGGGGCGAGCGGACATGCTCCCACGCGAGGTCCCAGGCGCGCCGGTGCAGATTCGCGAGACCGCGCTCGGGGACGACGGGGCTGGGGACGCCTTTACGCGGCAATCCGGCGGCACGAGCCGGCGCCGCGAACAAGCAGACGAGCGTGGCGGCCGTAGCGATGAGCGCGAGGGCACAGATCGGGTCTGGGTGCGCCATATCCGGATTCGAATTACCGCAGGAGCTGGTACGGTCTCTGGAGATGAGACCTGCTGCGGGTTAGTTCGGCGCGCGGCGCCGCGCCCCCTTTGGGCGCTTGGCGGTCATGTGCAACCGACAGTCACCACGCGCCGGGGGAGGGCAGGTTCTCGGGGCTAATCTCAACCGCCGGTCTGTTTGTGACGTTTGCACGCGAAAGATGGTTAAACTTGACGCCCGTGGTAATATACATAACTAGGCAGGGGAACGGCGCTCGCCTGCAACAGCCCCCGCCAAACAACTGGCGCCGAAATCGTAGACCATTACATCGAACGAATGTTACGGATAGATAAGGACATCCTGCAGCAGATCATCGCTCACGCCGAGCGTGCCTATCCGGCGGAGTGCTGCGGCATTCTGGTTGGGCGCCGCGAGGACATGCGCATTGTCACCGCCGCCCGCCCCGCCGCCAACGTCAGCCGTGACGGCCGGCGCGACCGGTACGAGATCGATCCAGCGGACATCCACCGCGTTTCGCGCGAAGCCGAGGGCACCCCCGGCCAGATCATCGGCTTCTACCACTCTCATCCCGGCTTTCCGCCGCATCCCTCCGTTCACGATGCCATGAAGGCGTGGCCGTACTACTCCTACCTGATCGTTTCTGTGCGCAACGGCACCAACGGCGGGAGCATCGCCTTCCGTTCGTGGGTGTGGCAGAACGGCAAGGGCGAGTTCCGCGAGGAGCCGGTGGAAGTGGACCTCGCCTCTCCCCACGCCAGCGCGGTGCCGTAGGCTTCCCTGCCGCGGTTAGCGCGGCCGTCCGTACTGTCCGGGCAATCCCCCGCGGATACGCCACTCGTCTCGCGCCCTCACGCCACCGCCTTGCGATGGGCGCCGGTCAGCCATGCTGCGACGGCAACCGCGGCCAGTACCGCGACCGACGGGCCGAAGCCAAGCAGCCAGTCGCCGAATGGCACATGCCACGCCAAGCGGACGTGCGTCGAGATGAGCCATGCCGGGCCAGGTGTGTGGGCGAGCCACTGGCCAAGCCACGTCACGGGGTTCATCAGGTCCAGGAGCACTGCGGCGAACGCGCTGCCGAGGATCAACCGCCGGCGGGCCTGCCGTCTCGCGATCCAGAACACGAGCGCGAGGCCGACCAGGGCATCGGCCCCGATGAGCGCCGCCTTGAGGGGTATTGCCTTGCCGTCTCTGAGCGTCAGGTATGCGTGCGGCAGGGCGTCAATCGCGTAATGGCTGACGAACGAGAGCGGAAGCGCGATCCAGGCCCGTCCCGAGACTCTTCCTATCATCGCCCCGACTGCTATATGCGGCCCTGCCAACATCCGCAGTCCCCGCTCCCCTTCGCACCTCTGGCGTCCGAAGAGTCAGTTCGGGGCGCGCACGCGCCGAACGCGCAGGCGCTTCTGTTACAGGCCCCCTAACCCGGATTATTCATACTACGCTTGAAGCGCGTGCATCCTACGTGCGATGCGTGCGCGCATGAATAATGCGCGCTAATACCACTCCCCCTGGCTGGTGTCGAGGTATTGCCCGGAGCGGCCCACGCCGAAGTCCGGCTTGCCCCACTCGAACGCCTTGATCCGGAAATCGAGCCGGAACATGTTGCGCTGCAAGCTGTAGTACGCTACCGCCTCCCAGCAGTGCAGCTGCCGCGTCACCAGCACCTCGCCCCACACGAACTGGCGCTGCACGCCATCGTAGCTCGACAGCAGTTGCACCCGCCACTTGGAGTTCGCCACCCAGTCGAGATAGCTTGTCGCCCGGCTGAGCCGGCCCTGCTGCGGCTGATAGCTGGCGCTGACCTCGAGGGCAGTGCGGTAATCGCCGAAGCGAAACCGGGTCAGCAGATCCCTCGGCAGGCCGCGATTCGGGTCATATCCCGCGGAGACCCCGAACTGGAGATTGCGCTGCAGCGGCACGTCCACACGCGCTATGACATCCTGCCAGCGGCTGAAGCGCGCGTCGTACCCGGTCCGCAGCTGCGCCCGGTAACGCTGGCCCCGGCGATAGTTGAGGTCGAAGGCCGCGGTGCGATAGGCGCCGACATAATCGAACCGGAATGGGGTGAACCCCTTGGGCTCCATGAGCGTGTAACCCAACCGCGCCTGCACGGATGAGCTCAGATCCTGCTCCAGGCGCACGTTGCCGCCGTAGTCGTACTGAGCGGTGTGATCGCGGTCGCCATAGAGATACTGCTCGAATCGGGCCTGGGCGTTGATGCGCGTGGTGCTGCTGAGGCGGATCGTGTCTGGGATCCCCTGGTAGCCGAAATAGATGCGATAGGCCTCGAGCAGCGTCGGGCGTTCGGAGAAGTTGCCGACGCTGAGGGTCATGCGCGCGGGCAGACCGGCGGGCGCGGCCTTCATGCGATAGGTGTCGGTCTCCAGCATCAACTCGGGAAGGTGATCCACAACCTGGTAGAAGTCATCGCCGGTGAACGCGTCGCCATCGGGGTCGAAACGCTTGCTCACCAGCAGCCGCGCATCCATGCGCGTCTCGTGATCGGTCACCTCGAGGCGGTTGTTCCACTCGAGATCGTTGGCCTCGCCGGGCGCGATGCTCTGGCTGTCATAGCGCGAATCGAGCGACAGGCCGTAGCGCGGGCCGCGCTCGTCGTGGCGCAGCGACGTGGACCAGCGCGTGAAGTCGAACGCGCCGCTGGTCGCGCTGTAGTCGTACGCCAGGGTGGAGTACGATCCCGCCCGTTGACGGTTGAGCGAGATCTGCGAATTCGTGACTGTGCTGCCGGCGGTGTAGTAGTAGCTGTCGTCGCGCAGATCAGCGCTGGCGCGGAGTGTCAGGCCGCCGCCGAAGTCTTGCTGATGAGAGCCGCGGGCGGTCAGCTCGTTGACGCCGGTGCTGCCATTGCTAACCTGGTAGAGATAAAGGTCGGTGCGGCCGCGGGGGTAGATCTGCGCGTGCTCGATGCCCTTCCCGAAGCCGCGCCGGGTCATGAAATCGAGGTGCCCGCTGCCGTAGGAGTTGTCGTTGAGAACATAGTTGATGAGGGTCTTGATGTAGGTTCCCTGGAACTCATCCTGGCCCACGACGGGCACGATGGGTTGGCGCTGCGGCTGGCGCAGGGGCACCACGAACCACGGCAGCGTGAAGATGCGCCTGCCGAGTATCCACACCGTGGCATGATCGGCGATAAGCTTTCGCCCGGGCCAGATGCGCAAGCGGCGCGCCGTCAACTCGTAGTGCGGCTGCGGGAGGTCGCAGGTCGTGAACGTCGCGCCGAGCACGCGCAGGCGATCGGGCAAGCCCTCAACCTCCTGCGCGCCGACGTACAGCGGCGCCAGCACGCCGCCCTCGAAGTATTGGGGGGAGATGGCGCTGCGCGCGCGAGTGAACTCCCATTCCCGCGTATCGAGATGCACGAGCAGGGTCTCGCCGCGAAACTCCTCCCCTTTCGTGCGTAGGGCGACGTTGCCGCTCAGGACCGCGCGGTTCGCCTCCAGGTCGGCAGCGAGGTCGTCGGCTGAAACCTCGACATCTTGATAGGCGAAGCGGACGTTGCCGCTGGCGCGGACGATCCGCCGTTCGGAATCGTAGCGGATGTGGTCCGCGGACTTGAGCTCGATGAAGTCGCCGGGCGGTGGCTCGATCCCCTCGGTCGAAGGCGGCGCTGTCTCCGGCGATTCGGTAGGAGGCGCGGCGGGCTGCGGAGCCGTAGCTGCCGGCGGCTGCGTCTCTGACGGCGCGGGCGTCACTTGGGGCTGTGAGGGGGCGGGCGCCGGCACGGTAGGCACGGCGCTTGGCGGTGTAGCCGG
>Ga0315282_10010937_pt1 | contig 14149 bp, 17 predicted proteins | sample YL17G07_20_MG_FD_203693 | JGI IMG/M metagenome (GOLD analysis project Ga0315282, IMG submission 203693) | Sediment microbial communities from Yellowstone Lake, YNP, Wyoming, USA - YL17G07_20 | ecosystem: Environmental > Aquatic > Freshwater > Lake > Sediment | place: USA: Wyoming | collected... | reverse complement strand
TCGCTATTTTTAGGATTGGGGACGCCCTCGAAAGTAGGGGAGAGAATTTTATATCCGGAAAAATCATCATCTAAATTGGTGAGGTCGATTTTTAATTTTCCTCTTTTATCTTCGATATAAAAAGGAAGGAAAAGAGAGATGTTTTCAACAATTTGCCATCTGCCTTTTCCTCTTTGACTTTCAACATACATTTCTTTTATGCTGTGTAAATAAACACAAGAGGTGTTGGTGTAAGGGGACCTAATAGTTTTTTCGCTTTTAATAATTCCCTCGCCGGCAAACGGCACTCCATCGGTTGCCTCGTTGGTTTCCAAAATTGGCTGGCTTTCGATATCGAAAATGATATTTTCGGTTTTGAGAAATTCTTTAGTAAAATAAATACTGCCAACAATAATGACCAAACCAGAAACAAAAAATTTGGCTGCCATTACCGGAGCCGAAAAACAATCGTCACAGTGCTCTCCTGACAAAATGATAATAAAGAAACAAATCACTCCAATTGCCGTAATTGTTGAAAAAATTGTTATCCTCTTCATAAATCCCTTAATTTATTATAACCCAAAAACTTTCTTTCCAAAATAAAAACAGCCCAGCGATGGGCTTTTTGCGCCTTTAATTTTACCTAAAAACCAATATCAATAAAACTTTCTCCTCCCTTTTGATCCTCAAACGTCCTCACCGAAACTTTGACTTTTAAACCTGTAGCTACATTGGCAACTTCATATATTTTTGTGCAAAGGGTCGGGGTGAAAGCTGGTTTTAACATTTCTCCACATTTACTTTCTTTTAGAACCCATTGGTCAAACTGAGGAGAAGAATAGAATTTCCTGCCTTCTTTATCAACTAATTCCTCCATATCCCAAATATTAGGAGGGATATTATCTTTTCCAATATTCTCGGCACTGATTACAACCTCAACAAATCTATCTGTTGTTACTAAATCATTTCTTGTGTATTCCGGATTTTTACTCTCGGAAGCTAAAAGTTTGTTTCCCCTATCTTTTGCTTCAATCAATTTAAACTTTACATTGCCAACCGTGGTTTCGTAGACTGGTTCTTGTTTTTCTTCAACTGTTTGGGGTGGAGGCGGAGACGGCTTTTTAGATAATTTTGAAATTACAAAAACAATAATTATCAAAAAAATAATTACTCCTACACCTATCAAAATTTTAGTGGGAATTTGGCCTAAAGAATTTATCTTTCTTTTCCTCATTTTTTAATTATATCACCTAAACTTTACTAAAATCAAATCGCCGTCAATAAGATTGGTAAAAATAATTACTTATTATATTATATCTAAATTTCCAATTTTAAAAATCGGTTTATTCTTTTGTTTTGATTCGATTGAAACTGCCCAGCCCTGGGATTTTTGAATTTGGCTAGAATGGAGTATAATTAAAAAATGAGGTTTTCGATTAGTACAAAAGGATTTAATGATATCATTGATATTACCGAAAAAGTTTCGGAAATTGTTAGAAAATCTAAAATCAAAGATGGGATTTGTTTGATTTCTTGTCCGGGCGCAACTGTTGGAATTACTACAATCGAAGCCGACCCTAATCTTTTAGAAGATTTTAAGGAATTTTTGGAAAAATTGGTTCCTTCAAATAGACCCTATCATCATGATGAAACTTGGGGAGACAAAAATGCCTTTTCCCATATTCGATCGGCTTTAATAAAACCATTTTTGACTGTTCCAATTGAAGATGAAAAACTTGTTTTAGGCCAATGGCAGAATATTGTGTTGGTGGATTTTGATAATCGACCAAGAAAGCGAGAGATTATCATTAAAATTATAAAAAATGAGTAAATTATTTTCAATTCGCATGGGCGCATTCGCCCCGAACAAATCCCTTCGGGATTATACGGGGCAGGCATACCCGAGCGGAGCCCGTAGGGCGGAGCGAGGTTGCGCTGTTCGCATGCTGACTTTGACAATCGGCCGAGAGAAAGAGAGATAATCGTAAAAATCATCGGCCAATAGGATATACGTGGAAGGTCGTTAATTATATCGGCGTTTAATCAGCGTAGCTCGCCTTGCTTTTCCTCTGAATCACCTCTTTCTCTGCGGCGAACCCATCAGCGTTAATCGGCGTTAAAAACAGAGTGTTCCCGATGTATCTCATCATAATATGAAATTTAATCGAATAGTAAAATATTTAGTTTTGTCAGATTTGGTTTTTTATGCCGGTTGGGGCTTGATTTCCCCGATCTTCGCCATTTTTATTGTCGAGAAAATTCAAGGCGGAAACGCTCTGGTTGCCGGGCTGGCTTCAGCTATTTATTCAATTTTAATGGCTTCTTTGCGAATTCCTTTTGGGATGTTTTTAGATTCTCGACCCGGCGAGAAAGACGATTACTGGTTTTTAACCGTCGGATTATTTATTGCTTCTTTGGTTCCTTTTGGATTTATTTTTTCTAAAATTCCCTGGCACATTTATTTACTTCAGGCAGTCCATGCTATCGGTATGGCTATGACCCTTTCTGCTTGGCCAGCGATTTTTACTAGACATATTGATAAAGGAAAAGAATCAACTGAATGGGGTTTAGATGCTACTTCAATTGGTTTAGCCGCCGGGCTTACCGGGGCAATTGGCGGTTGGGCGGTGACTCAATTTGGCTTTAGACCGGTTTTTATTGCCGTAGGGATTATGGGCTTAATTGGTGTCGCCTTACTTTTTGCTTTGAGAAATGATATCAAAGGAGTTTTTGACCATGGCTTTCGATTCAGCTTAAAAGATATCTTCCAAAAGGAGGAGAAATAATATGTCTAATCAAGAAATTGCTAAGATATTTTACGAGATTGCTGATTATTTGGAGATGGAAGGAGTTCAATTTAAACCCTATGCTTACCAAAAGGCGGCTATTACTTTGGAAACTTTGGAAGAGGACGTCGAAGAAATTTATAAAAAAGGAGGAAGGGAAGCAATATTGAAAATTCCGGGAATCGGTGAGAGCATGGCTGATAAAATTGAAGAATATTTAAAGACCGGAAAAATAAAATATTATGAAGAATTTAAAAAGAAAATTCCAGTTAATTTGGAAGAGATTATTGCTGTTGAAGGAATGGGACCAAAAAAGGCAAAGGTTTTGTATGAAAAATTGAGAATTAGAAATTTGAAGAATTTAGAAAAGGCAGCCAAGGCAGGAAAAATTGCTCCTTTGTTTGGTTTTGGTGAAAAAACAGAAAAAAATATCTTGGAAGGGATTGAATTTTTGAAAAGGTCAAAGGGCAGATTTTTATTGGGAGATATTTTGCCAAAAGTTAAAGAGGTTGAGAAGAAATTGAAAAGTCTAAAAGAGGTAGAAAAAATTGATGTTGCCGGTTCAGTCAGAAGAAGAAAAGAAACAATTGGCGATGTTGACTTTTTGGTGATTTCTAAAAATCCAGGAAAAGTGATGGATTTTTTTGTTTCTTTACCAGGAATTATAAAAATTTGGGGGAAAGGAACAACGAAAGCTTCAGTTCGTCTTAAAGAAGGTTTCGATATGGACATTCGAGTTTTGCCAAAGCGCTCTTACGGTTCGGCTTTACAATATTTTACCGGTTCAAAAGAACACAACATTGCTTTGAGAAAAATTGCCATTGATAAGGGTTTGAAACTTTCGGAATATGGATTATTTCGTGGTCCAAAAATGATTGCCGGCGAAACCGAAGAAGGGATTTATGAAAAATTAGGAATGGAATGGATGCCGCCTGAAATGAGAGAAAATCAGGGAGAAATTGAAGCTTCTCTGGAAGGAAAATTACCAGAAATTATTAGTTATAAAGATATTAAAGGAGATTTACATTGCCACATAAAATGGAGAGGAAGAGATGGCGGGGCAAACACAATTGAAGAAATGGCAGAGATGGCGAGGCAAATGGGTTATGAATATTTGGGAATTGCCAGCCATACAAAATTTTTAAGAATCGAACACGGTCTAAATGAAAAACAATTAGAGTTAAGGGACAAGGAAATAGAGAAACTTAATTTAGGGTTTAGGGTTAAGGGTTTAGGGTTTAGAATTCTAAGGGGTTGCGAAGCCAATATCTTAAATGACGGCGAAATCGATATCAAAGATGAGGCATTGAAAAAATTAGATTTTGTTATTGCTGGAATTCACTCCAATTTTAAAATGCCAAAAGAAAAAATGACCGAAAGAATAATTCGGGCAATGAAAAATCCTAATGTTGACATAATTTCCCACCCAACCGGCAGAATAATTCAAAGAAGGGATGAATACCAAATTGATTTTGATAAAATTTTAAGAACGGCTAAAGAAACCGGTACGATTTTGGAAATAAATTCTTTTCCAGAAAGATTAGATTTGAATGCTGAGAACATCAGGCGAGCAAAAGAAGCCGGAGTGAAAATGGTAATCAACACCGATTCCCACCACAGAGATCAAATGAGATTTATCGAATATGGCATTGCCCAGGCCCGTCGTGGCTGGGCAGAAAAAAATGATATTATTAATACGCAATCTCTGGAAAAATTACTGAGATTTTTTAAATAACCATTTCTTATGATATTCTTTTAAATAGATAACATGATTTATCCAATAGAAATTATTAAAAATCGAATTAATAAGGAATATTTAAAAAAGTTTCTGGATAGACCCTTTAAAGAAGTTATTAAATTTGTTGTTGATGTTGAGCGTGAGATGATTGCTTTTGGTGGCGAGCTTCATTCCGATGCCCAAGAACTTTTAATTAATGAGGGTTCCGATGCCAGAAATCTCTGGGGCGGAAACCTGTTTTTTTTAGAAAATGGGGGAAAAACAATTATTGAATATTCTGCGCTAATTAACATTAAACCTTCCCAAAACAGTTTTTCAATGGAAATAAAAGATAAAAAGATTATAGAAAAGATTGATAAGATATTTAAAAAAATAATAGTTGATTTATGATAAAAAATAAATTTCATAAAAATCTCACTCAAGAAAGATGGCAAAAATTTTCTGCGAAAGAGCAGATTTTGAATATTGCGGCTGAATTATCTCGGGCGAAATTCTGGTTGGAGGGAAAAAACGAAAAACAGATTTTAAATTGCCTAAATAGAGCTTTTGAACTGATAGATCTGACTATTTACGCTTTTAAAAATCAAAGAGCTTTAAAAGAATTACTGCGATTTAGAGAAGTTTTAGCCCAGTTTTATATTAATCAAGATAAAAACATAGAGGAGTTTAAGAAAATATTTAAAACTCTTTTAATGTTTAACAAATTCACTTCTTTGGTGGAGATTTAATTTTGGACAATTCTAATCTGTTGATGTTAAACCTCAACGAATGAGGCCCGCGCAGAGCGCGGGCTTTTATTTTTGGTTTTAAAGTTTTATAATATTTATTAATTTAACTATTGTTGAATTTTATATAAACATCCCATTAAGGAAAGGGGTCGGGGAAACAAGCGGTTTCCCCGTATTGGAAAACAGGGAGCGAAGCGACCGCCAGAAACCGAGGGTTTCTGGAGAGCGAGCCCGAAGCGAGGCGAAGCCGAGCGCTGGCGCTTTGCGCCAGGGAGGGCGAGCGACTAAACTTTGTATTACTACTATGCCAATAGAAAAATCAGCCGGGGCAGTAGTTTTTAGAAGAGAAAATAATAAAATTTATTATCTGCTTTTGCATTATCCTTCCGTTTCGCATCGAGCAGAGAAAGATTATTGGGATTTTCCAAAAGGACACGTGGAAAAGGGAGAAAAGGAAATTGATACAGTAAAGAGAGAAGTTTTCGAAGAAACAGGATTAAAAGATATTGAATTTGTCGAAGGATTTAAAGAATGGATAAAATATTTTTTTAAGTTTAAAGGAAAAACCGTTTTTAAAATTGTCACTTTTTTGTTGGCTGAGGCAAAAGAAAAAGAGATAAAAATTTCTGGGGAGCACATTGGTTATGATTGGCTGCCTTACGAAGAAGCAGTTAAACAATTAAGTTTTAAAAATGCAAAAGAAATTCTTAGAAAAGCTAACGCTTTTCTCGCGAATTTACACGAATAGGAAACGAATTTTCGCGAATAATTTTTCTCTGAAACAAAAATGACTTTTAGAGAAAAAATTTTAAACATTGTTAGAAAGATTCCTAAGGGAAAGATTTTAACCTACCAGAAAGTTGCTCTATTAGCCGGAAGACCGAGGGCATGGAGGGCAGTTGGAAATGTTTTAAATAGGAATCGAGACAAAGAAATTCCCTGCCATCGGGTGATAAAATCTGACGGCAAAATCGGCGGCTATAATCGGGGAATAAAAAAGAAAATTGCCCTCTTAAAAAGGGAGGGCATAAAAATTGAAGGAGGCAAAATTATTTTTTAATTTCTTCTACGATTTTTTCAAAAATTTCGGGGTGATTTTGGGCTATTGTTGCCAAAATTTTGCGATCAAGTTCGATCTTTTTTTGTTTTAGACCATAGATAAATTTACTATAAGACAAACCGTGTTCTCGGCAGGCAGCATTAATTTGAATTTGCCACAATCTTCGAAACTCTCTTTTTTTATTTCTTCTATCCCGATAAGCATAGGTCCAAGCGTGAAGCAGGGCTTCCTTTGCCGCTCTTAATCTTGATTTTCTTCCCCAACGGAAACCTTTGGTGTATTTTAGCAACCTCTCTCTTCTTTTGTGTGAAATTTTGCCAGATTTTACTCGAACCACGGTTAATCATACGAATTAAGATACGAATTTTATGCTAATTATGCGAATTTGGATATTCGTATTATTCGCATCGAATTCGCATCCTCATTCGTATATTTTTATCATTTTAACAATTTTCTGATTATTTTTGCTTCCCATTTTGAAACCGGAATCCACTTACGAGATTTTCTAATTTTTTTCCCGGTTTTTTTCATTCGATAATGATTAAGACCAGTCGGCCTTCTTAAAATTTTACCGGTTTTAGTTACTTTGAATCGTTTAAGTATGGATTTCCTAGTCTTAGAAACCATGCGAATTTTGATGCGAATTACATTAGAATAATGCAAATTTTTATTCGTATGATTAGCATTAAATTCGAATCCTCATTCGCATATTTACTGTTTTGAAATTATCATTGTAAAGCCCCTCGGCTCTCTTTTTAATTCTCTTTCGATTTTAAATGGGGTAAGTTTTCCTAAAGTTTCTGAAAACTGATTCATTTTTCCCTTGGCAAAATCGCCCAATGCCTTTTGTCTGCCCTTTAAAATTAATTCTACTCTAACCCTATATCCTTTTTTCAAAAACTTTTCAGCCATTTTGGCTTTAGTTTCCAAATCATGGGGCGAAATGGCGAAAGAAATTCTCACTCCCTTAATTTTCCCGGCCGTGGTTTTGGCTGTTTTTTCCTTTTTCTCCAAAGAATAAAGATATTTTCCATAATCTCCAATTTTGCAAACCGGCGGTTCAACCTTTTCCGTTACCTGAATTAAATCCAAATTGCGCTCCCGAGCCAGACGGAGCGCCTCTCCTAAAGCAAAAACTCCCAATTGTTTTCCGGTTTCATCGATTAATCTGACTTCTCTTGCCCTTATTTGATTGTTGATAAATGGGTATTTCAAATATGTTAATTTCTGTGGAGACGAAGGACATCGAATCCTTGTCCAGAAATTCTCCTAGGAATGGTGACTACAAGTTTAGCCCAATTTAGTAATTAGTAGGAAGTTTCAATTAGGCAAAAATCTTCCACTTTTCGATCCTTAATTTTCGATAACTCTTCGGATCAAAAAAGTTATCTATCTTGATTAAATGACACCGACTTTAGTTATCAAGACTGGCTAAAGTCAGCGCTGCGATTAGACGTAAGCTAATGCAGGAGTTCTAAATAAGTTGGCACTTATTTTTTTCAGAATTTTAGGAGATCTGAACTCCACTTGCCCCATCCTACTTAAATTTCTGTCAAAACTCTCGTCCCCCTATACAAAAATTTCTAAATAGAAATTTTTGTCGGGCCCGACCCATTACATGGGTATAGGGCCGCTTAACCTTTTTCTTTCAATTCTCTTTCCATTTCCCTTTCCACCTCTCTTTTTTTGATTTGTTCTCTTTTGTCAAATTTCTTTTTTCCTCTGGCAGTGGCAAATTCTAACTTTATTCTGCCACTTCTTGTAGTATATAATTTTAAAGGTATCAAAGTCAAGCCCCTTTGTTGTGATTTGCCAATTAAATATTTGATTTCCGATTTTTTTAGCAAAAGTTTTCTTGATCTTTCGGGATTGTAATCTGGCGGAGCATTTTTTGGTTGATAAGGATGAATATTTGCCCCAACCCAAAAAGCTTCATCGTTTTTTAAAATCACATAATTTCCAGCCAAATTCACCCCTCTGGTTTTTAATGACTTTACTTCCTGACCAATCAAAGAAATCCCGGCCTCAAACTTTTCCAGAATTTCATAGGTAAAATAAGCCTTTTTATTTTCAGCTAAAATTCTCACCACTTTTATTTTAACAAAAATTACTTTGAAGTGAAAATCAAATCCCGAATTCAGTTAAGATCGTTTATAATCTTAGTTGACAATATATTTATTTTTTGTTATTTTAAAATTAGCTCTTGATAATAGAAGAGTGATATTTTGATAAATATAGAATTTTATTCGGGATCAAAAAAACCAAAAGTTGTTCAAGCCCTCCAAGAATATCGGGAAATTTGGGAAAAAGAAGGGAAAAAAATAGTGAATGTTATTGAAAAAATCAGTGGTTTGAAGTTCCCAAAAGCAGAGAGGACATTAAGAGCAGAAATTATTGAAGGAAGGAGAAGTCGTTCTGAGCCATTTCAACTTAATGCTAACTGGCCCAAAGAAATTAAGAAAGGAGTGATCGTTCATGAATTGTGTCATAGACTTTTACACGGGAATGGCATAGACTATGACGTTATTAAGAAGATTATTGAATTTGATAAAACGTTAAAGGCTAGAGAGCGTTTGAAGCTGATGTTTGGTACTTTCATACTAAAAATCCGAGAAATTAAGGATATTGGGCGAAAAATTAAGAAAGGATCCTCTCTTTATAAGATACTTTCTAATTACTTAGAAGGAATAAAACTCGGAATTATCGAAGAACGATTTGAGGTAACGCTAAAGGTTCATAAGGCGCTGGATCTAATTCTTTATGATATTTGGGCGGATTTATATGGCGAAAATTTTGCTGAGTCAATGGTTGCAATAGAATCTAACTTTTCAGATCTTTCTTACAAAAAAGCCTGGCAATGGGCTCTTTCACTAAATAGAAAAGAGAGGGCTAAAGCTTTAACTACAGAAGAGGGCGAAGAGGCTAAACGAATAATAGAAAGTGATTGACAGTTCTTTGATGAAAATATTTATTAGGTGCTATAAAGCACCTCTTTTTTATTTCCGCCTGAACCCCGCACCATTCGGTGCGGGGCAGAAAAAATTTAAATCGCTATTGATTTATTTATAGGAAAGCGATATCCTCTTAGAGGAGGGAAAAATAGTGAGAGATAAGCTCTTTACATTAAGAACGAAGCCAAAAGATGAAGAATTTCATCGTGCCAGAAGAATGTTTGTAATTATAGGCAAAGAAATCAAGATCGGACCAAAAGGAACGAGAGATTCTCATCTTGAATGGTTTAAAAAAGAAGGATGGTTAACTGAAGAGACGGCTGAGGGATTTTTAGAAGCGTATGCCAGAGGCTTCTATTTACAATCTGAAAATAGTTTATATTGTTACATAGGCCTAGGTTTTTGGTTTAGTGAAAAGGTTATTAACGAGATCATACGGAGACTTCCTGAAATTAAAAAAGCACTTGATTTGAATGATGATACCAAGATTTATTTTGGACCAAAAGATAACCCTATTGACGGCGTGGAATACCCTCAATACTTCGTCGGAACACTAAAAGAATTGCTTAGGCGTTAATCATCTTAACCAAAAGCGGCTTAAATGAGCCGCCTTTTTTATTTCCGCCCGAGGCCCCGCACTATCGGTTTCTTGACATTATTTTTAATCGGTGATAATCTTTTTGATGGAGGAAATGCACTTTAAAAGGAGGTGGAACATTGGAAAAGAAAACTATCTCTTTGCAAAAAGTAACGCAACCCATTGAGACAAAAATAATTAGGATAGTTAGGAAAAGATGTCCTATTGACCATTATCGTGAGTGCGACTTTAATTTTAACCGTTGTTTGAGATGCGATTATAAGGTGGAGGCAGTAGATTCTTGCGGGTGGTATGAATATCCGACTACTATAATTGAAGAGAGGAGCGAAAGAGAGGATGACGAATTTGGTGCCGACATTCCAACCGATTACTACAAAACGATTCAATGTGCAAACTGCGGGTCCAAGATCACCTTCTATTCCAGCTATAGTACTTTTGTCCTTGGTGATAATTCAAAATGTCCGGAATGCGGATTAAGGCATACCTTTTTAAGAAGCGTGAAAACGAAGGGGGGATATACCGAAGTTTTTGCAATTCCCATAAAGGAATGGGAACAACTTCGGCCAGTAACTTAACAAGAGAATACAGATCAAAAACGAAAACCTTTTAATCAAAAAACGGCCCAACGAGCCGTATTTTTTATTCCTGCCCGAGGGTTGTACCATTCGATGCGGGGCAGGGTTTTTCTCTCGGGCTTTGGCTAATAAAAAAAGCCGATAATGAATTTCGATATTATCGGCCTATTCTTTCTTGGAGGCCTTGATTTCTTTTTTCAATACCTCTTTTATATTTTTTAATGAACTCTCTATATCATTAAGCTGCATACCCACTAAAGTCGTCTCTATATTTTCTATGGGGCTTTCTTTTTCTAGCGTTTCAACCATTGAGGATATTATATTAAAATCCTCAAGCATTTTTTTTATCTTATCTCCCAATGTTGTCATCAATCTTTCTCTCCAGTAAATCTATACTAACAAGGTCTAAAAATTTTGTCAAATTTTACGACTTCCTTTAAAACATCCAGTTTTGTCCCCTTTTTATTTTAACTTTCATTTTGGTTGAAAATGAGATAAACTGGAAATAATGATAAGAAAAGAAATTAAAAACTTAATCGAAAAGGCAATAAAAGAGTTTCAAAAAGAGGAAATTTTTCCAGAATTTGAGATTCCAGAAATTAAAGTTGAGCATCCGGAGGAAAAAATTCATGGAGATTATTCGACAAACATTGCCATGATTATTGCGAAGCAAATCGGTAAAAATCCTTTAGAAATTGCCGAGAATCTTAAATCTGAAATCTTAAATCTCAAATCTGGCCTATTCGAAAAAGTCGAAATAGCCAAGCCGGGATTTATTAATTTTTTCCTTTCCAAAAATTATTTGCAAACGCAGGTTAGAGAAATTTTGAAGGAGGGAGAAAATTTTGGGCAATTAAAAATTGGAAAGAACCTGAAATTGCAAGTTGAGTTTATTTCGGCAAATCCAACCGGTCAATTACACACCGGAAACGGCAGAGGGGCTTTTTGGGGAGATGTTTTGGCAAATGTTTTAGAGAAAGCAGGATTTAAAGTTAGTAGAGAATACTATATCAATAATGCCAAAACCAATACTCAAATAAAACTTTTAGGTCAGACCGCCTTAGGTAAGGGGACGACCTATTTAAACGAATATCTAAAATCTAAAATCGAAAAAATAAAAGCCAAATTAAATAAAATTAAAAACGAAGGAGAGGCGGGCTACCTTTTGGCTAAAGAGATTCAGAAAGATATTAAAGAATTTGTTGAGAAAAAACTAAAAATAAAATTTAGCAAATGGTTCCCCGATACAAAACTCTATCAAGAGAGTAGAGTTGAAAAAATTTTTAATTGGCTAAAAAATAAAAATTTAGTTTACCAAAAAGAAGGGGCTTGGTGGATAAAAACCTCAAAATTTGGCGACTCGCAAGATTGGGTAGTAATTCGAGAAACAGGTGAGCCAACCTATTTCCTTTGTGACATTGCCTATCACAAAGATAAAATTGACCGCGGTTTCAAAAAAATTATCGATATCTGGGGAGCTGACCATCAAGGCCATGTCAGGAAAATGAAAGCGGCAATAAAAATGTTAGAATTCAAAGGCGAATTGGATCTTTTAATCACTCAAATTGTCAGAATAAAGGGTTTTAAAATTTCAAAAAGAAAAGGAGAAATTATTCCCTTGGAAGATTTGATAAACGAAGTTGGTTTAGACGTGGCTCGATTTTTCTATTTGACTAAATCTTTAGACACCCAAATGGAATTTGATTTAAAATTGGCCAAAGAGCAATCGGAGAAAAATCCTGTTTACTATATTCAATATGCCCACACCCGAATTTGCGGAATCTTGCGCAAATTCGGAAAATCCAAAATTCAAAATCCTAAATCCCAAACAAATTCAAAATCCGAAATTCAAAATTCTAAACTAAGATTATTAAATCATCCTTCAGAATTAGAACTTATTAAGCAACTGATTAGGTTTCCTGAAATTATTGAAGATACGGCAAAAGATTATCAGCTTCAGAGGATTCCCCAATACGCCTTAGATTTAGCCACTGCCTTTCATCAATTTTATCGGGACTGCCGTGTCCTCCGTAGCTCCAATCAAATTGGAGCGAAGGAGGATCGAGTTAGTGAAGATCTGAGTCATGCACGTTTAGCCTTAGTTTTGGCAACAAAACAAGTTATCAAAAACACTTTAAATCTAATGGGAATTTCCGCTCCCGAAAGAATGTAGCATGCGAACAGCGCATTCGCATGTGCCCATTCGCATACCCCGAGGCCGAAGGCCGAGGGTGGGCTGTTCGCATACTGCGAATGCGCCCATGCGAATAATTCAATAAGATTGTATTTTTTAAATCTTTTGGTACAATCAAACAACATGGCCTACATATTTATCACAGGAAAGGAAAAAACAAATTGGAAGTATATTTTAATCATAGTGATTCTGGCTTTAATTGTGGCTGGCGAAACTCTTTATTTAGCAAAACAAGAAGTAAAAATCCCGGAAATGAAATTACCTCAAAAACCAAAAGAGGAAACCGCCAACTTGTCCCGTGACGAAGTTTTACGGGATTGGAAAACTTATAGGAATGAAGAGTATTGGTTTGAGATAGAGTATCCTTCCAATTGGATAATTGTATATGAAAGTCCAGGAAAAGAAGTCATTGCCTTTGCAGATGAGAAAGAAGCAGAAACTCAAAGAGAAAAACAGGCTGGAGAAATAAGGTGCTTAGTAGAAGTTGGGGTCTATAATAACGAAAAGGGTTTATCTCTTTATGACTGGGCAATTAACAAATGGGGTAAACCAGAAAAGAGAGAGGCAGGAAAAGTAAGTGAAGTAAAAATTGATGATTTAGAAGGAATAAAATATGAATTTATGAGTATGGGGATGGAAACGAATATTTTATTTTCTAAAAACAACAAAGTGATAGACGTACGAACTACATTTGATGGTTGCGACAATCTTCATACACTCTTTAACCAAATGTTTTCTACTTTTAGGTTTATTAAAGTAGATGAAACTGCTAATTGGAAAACTTATAGAAATGAAAAATATGGGTTTGAAGTGAAGTATCCAAAAGACTGGATTATTAAAGAAGATGAATATGCCAAAGAAGTAAATTTTGGAGAAGAAAAATATGTTAAGCTTCCTGAAGGAGAATTAAAATTATTTAAGGTTGGATTTACAGTTAGATTTTATAAAGAGGTGGGGGGATTAGAAGGAAATAAAGATGAAAAACTTTCACTAAAAGATTGGATCTCAAAGAACTTCCTACCCTTAGAAGAAGGAGAAAAGATAAAAACCATTACCTTTGGGGTGAAGAATTACGAAGGAATTTTAGTAGAAAAATTTAAAACCGTAGGTATAGTTAAGATAATTCCAAGAATATTTGCTCAAAGGGACGATGCTATTTACGAAATACAAGGCGAAGTTCCAGCATTGCCTACTAGTAAGGAATTTTTTTCGACTGAATATGATTATGATAGAGTTTTCAACCAAATGCTTTCTACCTTCCGGTTTTTGGAGTAAAAATTTAAAATTAGTAAAACCTTATGTACAATTGGTCTGTTGATGAAAAAAAATTTAAGAAGGAAGACCCCGAAGGTTATAAACTCTGGAAATTAGAGCAGATGATAAATTATGGAGAACCTGGCGAGAAAATTAGCCAGAAATTAATAAGAAAATATTGGAAAAAAATAAAAGAGAGAATAGATCCCTATAAAAAACGTTTAATAGACTATTTACTATGGGGAAAGATTTACTCACTTCCAAACAATTTGACTTTTTGGAACTT
>Ga0315282_10010936_pt1 | contig 14149 bp, 16 predicted proteins | sample YL17G07_20_MG_FD_203693 | JGI IMG/M metagenome (GOLD analysis project Ga0315282, IMG submission 203693) | Sediment microbial communities from Yellowstone Lake, YNP, Wyoming, USA - YL17G07_20 | ecosystem: Environmental > Aquatic > Freshwater > Lake > Sediment | place: USA: Wyoming | collected... | reverse complement strand
GTCGATGTACTTCGGGAAGATATTCTCCTTGGCGAACTTCATTGAGAAGAGCGAGAACTCATGCATCTCCTTCGCCATGCCCTTTGCTTCTTCGATCTCTTCCTTCTTCAGCGGGCGGCTCCAGCCTCCAGGAACCGCTGCTGCCGGGTGTATCGCCTTTCCGGAAAGTAGCTGAGCTATTCGCGTGCCGAGATGTCTCGCGTGAACAACTCTCTTCGCCACGTCTGGGTTTGCCCTGATGACTCCGAAGATGTTCCTGTCCTTGTAGTCAGCTGTTGGACCGATGAGGAAGTCCGGGCCAGAGAGGATCCAGAAGTGAAGGATTCTGTCAGACGCCATCTCTGCCATGTAGACAAGTTCTCTTATTTTCCGTGCCGCCTCGGGTATCTTGACGCCAAAGACTGCATCGGTTGCTTTCGCTGAGGCGAGATGGTGAGCCCATGGACAGACCCCACATATCCGGGGTGTTATTCTGGGCAGTTCTTCCACCATTCGTCCCGTGCAGAACTTCTCGAAACCCCTCAGTTCTACGACGTGCATCTTCGCGTCTGCGACGTTTCCTTGGTCGTCCAACTGTATTACTACTTTTGCGTGTCCCTCGATTCGGGTTACGGGTTCTATTACGATCTCTCTTGTCATCTTCATCACCTGGGTCGTAGCCTCGCTTTGGACCCAACGAACCTGCTAAAACTAGCGGGCCTGTCAAGCATAGCTTTCACGTCAACTCCTATGGTTGAGAGAGCACCCATCATGTCGACCATCTGGCTCGCGCCCGCTCGTATGGGTCCGAAGCATCCCTCGCAGGGCATTCCGGCTGCGATACATCTTGGGATCTTCGGGCCACCCCACCCTCCCCCATGGCAGCCGGTCCTCGTTGCGGGTCCTATACAGAAGTAGCCCTGTTCTAATAGGCACCGTTCTTTGTCTGGAGCCGGGAGTTCCAGTGTTCGTTTCAATACCGTGCCTAGTGCTACAGCCTTCTTCTCTCTCTTCAGGGGGCAGTCTTCACAGACAGCCTTCTCCTCCATCACGAAAGGTTTGTTCTCTAGCAGCGAATTGAGTGCCTGTACCATTACTCCAGGTTCGGTGGGGCACCCGGGAAGGTACACGTCAACTTTCACAACCTCGTCCACCGCGTAGACCCGATCCAAGAGCGCAGGAATCTTCTCAGAAGGAATTACGCTCGGGACGGTGCTTCGCATGCTCTTGTACACTGTGTTCAACAGGTCTTCGCGCGTGAACGAGTTTGCCAAGGATGGTACGCCTCCCCAGGAAGCGCAGGCGCCGTTCGCTATCAGAACCTTACATTTCGTGCGTACCTCCTGCAGCACTTCTTTGTTCTCTTCGGTTCGTACACATCCGCTAACCATGCCGATGTCAGCTTCTGGGAGTTCCAACTTAGTACCCTCGCCTGTCTGTCCGTAGTACTTGTCGTCCATGACGACCGGAGAGTGAACGAACTCAACCTTGGGAAGGATTTCGAGGATCGCATCGCCTATGTCTAGTAGCGTCATCTCACAGCCCGCACAGGTGCCCAGCCACTCATCAATGATCTTGGCAGTCACGAAGTTCGCCTGTCCCTATTGTGTGCAAACTTCATATTTATCTCATGCCATGTCGCTCTTGAAAACCGGCTATATAGAGATCTATAGAGTGGCTCACGTATGGCATACTCCAGCATCGCCCATTGATCGTTCCTCGTGACGTTGCAAGCGAGTTGATAGGGGATTCGGATTGAACCGGCGCGGACTTCCAGACCACGTGAGGAAACGTGTCGTGGTACTTGGAGTAGGCAACAGCCTCCTCGGCGACGATGGGTTTGGTCCTGCAACAGTTCAGTTCATGCTCAAAAGTATGGAAGTGCCAGGCGATGTTTGCGTTCTCGATGCCGGAACGGCTGTCATGCCAATCTTGCTCGACATCTTGTTGAGCGATGTGGGACCGAAGCGGTTGATCATACTGGACACAGCAGACCTCGGAAAGAAACCGGGGGAGTTAGTCAGGATGTCTGTCAAGCAGCTGCCACAAACCCGAGGAAACATTTTTTCTTTTCACACGTTCTCCGCCAGAATGGTACTCCAAGAACTAGAGAACCGAAAGTGTTTGGAGGTCATCATTCTGGCATGCCAGGCAGAGGAAACTTCTCCCGAAATAAGAGAGGGTCTTTCAAAACCTGTTAAGGATGCGGTCGGCCTTGCAGGCCAGATCGTCCTTGAAATGGCGAGTAAGTAGACACACGTTCCACTACAGGTCGGCCCCGCTTCCTTCCTGACAGGGCGCACAGACTCGAACAGACAGGCGCCGTTTGTCTTATATTACAAATACGTACAGTATGGACAATTCTATTCGTTCACCTGGGAGCCTTGGTGCAGAAGTGAGAGCAGGAGGACATTTCCATGCCTGAAATGGGACCGGTGATTTCCATCCTGATGAAGCCAGGGGTGCCTATTGTGGAAGCTTCGAGTTCGGTTCTTGACGTTGCTCGAACTATGAAGCACAAGAGTGTGAGAAACCTCTTCGTCGTCAAAGACGGCAAGCCCATTGGGGTTGTTAGAGATTGGGATATTATAGCGAACGTCGTTGCGCTTCATCTTGATCCCTCATTGATTCAGGCCCATCAGGTCATGTATACGCCCCCTCCCATAGTCGGGCTAAACGCGAAGTTGGGTGACATAACAAAGCTCATGGCTGAGACTGGAGCCAGGCGAATCCTAGTCGCTGACAAGAGCGGCATGTTCGGCACGATAACAGCGGGCGACGTTCTCAACTTCGTCTCCACGGTACCTTCGAAGGCGTACGGAGATGTGCTGAGGAAAATTAGGGAAGACGGCGTCTAGAGGCAGGATCTCAGCTGTAACCCTTCAGATTCGGCATCTATGTGCGATCCGGTCTCACGACATTTACTCAGTCAATTTGATAGCCGTCTCTGGACATTGGGTCTCGCAGGCCCTGCACTCCAAGCAGGCTTCAGCGTAAACTACGTGTGCCCTCTTCGCCCCGCTTTCGCCTCTGATCTCAAAGACGTTAGGATCCGTGGGGCATATGTCATGACAGCTGCCACAGCCCGTACACTTCTCTACATCGATCTCAATCTTCACTTCGGTCGCTTCCATTAGTCGCTGCCTCTTCACTCGGCTAGCGCCGCATTTACCTGTGCTGTCAACTGCTCGAGCGTGAACCCTCTAACGAATATTGCCTTTGGCGGACACGTTGCGGCACATGCCCCGCAACCCTTGCACAGTGCCTCGTTCACGACAGCCCGCTTCTTCACTTCACCGTTCTCGCTGTGTTCTTCTATCTTAATAGCCTTGAAGGTGCAAGGATCGACGCACATAGCGCATCCATCACACTTCGATAGATCAACGAACGACTTTATCGGTTCAAGGTCGACCTTTCCTTGCGCCAGAGGTATCGAGGCCTTCGCGGCGGCCGCACTGCCCATTGCTACAGCATCAGTCACGTCCTTGGGCCCTTGAGCTGCGCCAGCGATGAAGATTCCGTCTGTCGCTGTGTCAAGCGGTCTAAGTTTGGCGTGGGCTTCCTGAAGGAAACCATCCGCTGACTTTGTGATCTTCAGTTTCCCTTGAACATCGGTGAGTTTTGCGCTTGGAATCATAGCAGTTGCGAGCACGATAAGATCAGCCTGTATAGCGAACGTCTCGTTTCCTGTTAGGACATCATCTACGGTAACCGTCAATTCGTCGGAGTTTGATGTGACGATCGGGGGCGCTTGTGGCGCATACTTGATGAAACGAATCAAGGCTTCCGAAGCGTCTCTGTAGTACTTCTCGTGACCTCTCCCGTAGGTTCGAATGTCCCTGTAGAGATAGTATATGTTCGTGTCAGGATATTTCTTCTTAATGAGCAGCGCGTTCTTGAGCGCCCCTGTGCAGCACACACGCGAGCAGTACCTATTGAGCTGTTGGCCCTCCCTGACAGGTTTGTAGACTCCAGGTTCTTGTCTAGAACCCACACAGGATATGAAGACTATGTTCTTCGTCGGGGAGCTCTTGAAGAAAGGCCCAAAAGCATCGCCTAGAAGAAGCTCGCCTTTCGTCGGACCCTCCGCGTCTAGTATTCGCTCCAGCTGAAGCATTGTGATCACGTTCTTCTTCGTCTTGTATCCGAACTCTCCATCAGGAGGCTCGTACGAGTCGAAGCCGATTGAGGTTACGATTGTGCCTATGTCGAACTCTAGTTCCTCGGGCTTCTCGTTGAGGTCTATCGCTTTCTTCTCACATGCCTCGAGACACTTGCCGCACTTGTTGCAGACCTTCTCGTCGATAACATAGGCTTGTGGTACTGCGCCCTTGAACGGCATGAAGATGGCTTTTCTCTTGGTCAGATGGAAGTCAAACTCGTTCGATGTCTCGACTGGACAGACGTCCTCACAGCGTCCGCAGACGTTGCATCTTTCAGAGACAAATCTCGGTTTCTTGATGATCTTCACCTTGAAGTTACCTATGTACCCATCAACATTGTCGACTTCCGAGTTTGTCAACAACTTGATATTTGGATGCGAAGCGACCTCCTTCATCACTGGGCCCAATGCATCCATCGCGTACTCGTCAGTTGGGTACATCCTGTTGAGCCTAGCTGCCTTTCCACCAATACTCGGCTGTTCTTCGACAAGACAGACCTCGAAACCTCTTTCAGCCAGATCGAGTGAGGCTCTCATTCCTGCCACGCCTGCCCCTATGACCAGCGCTCTCTCCGTGACCGCGACGGACTTCTTCTGGAGTGGTTCGAGGAGACGAGCCTTTGCGACAGCGATTCTCACGAGATCACTTGCCTTCTTGGTCGCCTTCTCAGGCTCTGCAGAGTGCACCCATGAGCAATGCTCGCGAATGTTAGCCATCTCGAATAGGTATGGGTTAAGGCCGCCTTCCTCGACAACTTTCCTGAAGGTTGCTTCGTGCATTCTGGGCGAGCATGAGGCAACGACAACCCGGTTCAGTTTCTGTTCACTGATGTCTGTCCTTATCATGGCTTGGCCTGGGGACGAGCAAGTGTACAGGTAGGTCTTTGCGACGACGACGTTCGGCAACTTCTCCGCATATTGTCTGACGGCCTCGACATCCACCGTGCCAGCTATATTGATTCCACAGTGACAGATGTAGACTCCAATTCTGGGTTCCTGTGACGCAGTCATGCGCTATCACGACTCCTTGAGAACTATCGACGCCTTCATTGCTGCGGCGCTCGCGTGGGCAACCGAGTCTGGGATGTCCTTGGGACCTTCAGCGACCCCTGCACTGAAGATGCCTCTCACTGGGGTAGTCACTGGATCGATCTTCGGATTTTGCGTTGCGAGGAATCCATCGTCTGCTATTGGGATGGACAGTATCTTTGCAAAGTCGCCGTTGGCGGCTGGCCTGAGCCCTGCCGATAGCACTACTAGGTCAACTTCCTCATCGACAAGCTCGCCTGTTTCAATGTTCTCAGCCCTGACGATGAGGTTCTTTGTCGGAGTTTCAACGACCTCTGCCACTCGGCCTTTGATGAACTTGATCTTGAATTCGTTCTCTGCTCTCCTGTAGAATTCCTCGAATCCTTTTCCGAAGGCTCTAATGTCCATGTAGTAGATTGTTACGTCGGCGCCGTGGACATGCTCTTTCAGTAGCTCGGCTTCCTTGATAGCGTACATACAGCACACTCTGGAGCAGTAATCTATCCCCACTTTCTCGTCTCTCGAGCCCACGCATTGAACAAATGCGATCCTTCTCGGGATCTTGCCGTCAGATGGACGCAGCACATGACCGGCGGTAGGGCCAGAAGCGCTGAGGAGCCTTTCGAGAGCGAGCCCTGTAATCACATTGTCGTACTTCCCAGCTCCATATTCGGACTTCAACGCGATGTCGAAGATCTCACAGCCAGTCGCCACGACTATGGCTCCAACATCGACATTCACCTCCTGCGGTTGCTGCTCTAGATTTGGAGCCCCGACGCCGCAGACCTTGGTACAAAGCCCGCATTCCAAGCAATTCTCTTTGTCAATCGTGTACACAAGTGGTACGGCTTGTGGGAATGGAACGTAGATCGCTTTGCGAATTCCTAGACCCTGATCGAACTCGTTGGGGACTTCGACCGGACAATGCTGTGCGCACACGCCACATCCTGTGCATTTGGTTTCGTCGACGTAGCGTGGCTTTCTAGTGATCTTGACTTGGAAGTTTCCTGCCTTGCCTGCGACTTCTCTGACCTCTGAGTAGGGTAGAAGCTGGATGTTCGGATGCCTTGCGGCATCAACCATCTTAGGGGTCATGATACAGGCGGCGCAATCTAGAGTCGGGAAGGTCTTGTCGAGTTGCGACATCTTCCCACCGATGCTCGGCCTCTTTTCGACCAAGTACACCTTGAAGCCTTGGTCTGCGAGATCCAGGGCCGCTTGCACTCCAGCAATCCCGCCGCCGATGACTAATGCCGGTTTCGCCATCTAGGATCACATCTTGAAGGCGCTCGGACCTAGCTTCCTGATCTGTTCGGTGAATTCGCGAATCACCGTTGCGAATCTCTCTCCTTCGGAACTGGAAACCCATTCTAGCCGAAGGCGCTCAGGCTCGATTCCCATGTCTTGAAGCATCAAGGTCATCGCATCAAATCTGCGTTCGGTCTTGACGTTTCCGTCGATGTAATGGCAGTCGCCAGGGTGGCATCCACAGATCAGGACCCCATCCGCACCCTTCGTCAGTGCGTCCATGACCAACGCAGGATGCACCATGCCGGAACACATGACGCGTATTACCCGAATGTTCGTGGGATATTGTATCCGTGAGGTTCCGGCAAGATCTGCTCCGGCGTATGAGCACCAGTTGCAGCAGAAACCCACGATGAGCGGTTCGAACTCCGTTGACTGAGCCATGTGGACGTGCCCTCGCTTTGCTTACTCCTAGCTATCTCTGCAATCTCCATTGATTGCTGGGCAATCATCGAACGTTTCATGAGTTCTTATATCGAGCTGAATCCACCCGAGACTGTGGATCATTGCACTTGAGTCGTGCGGGTAAGAGGGCGTACCACGAGTGAGGATCAACATCAGAGAGACGAGTTTTTCCCAGACGAAGGGCCGAACGTTCGAGATGGTGAAACTCGTGGACAACCTGTGCGAATTCTGTCGACAGCCCGTAAGCACTGACGAGGTGAAAGGGGGAGTCATTACGATATCCACCTACAATGACCACCACAGTCTACTTTCAAGGGCAGCAGCACATGACAGGGTAGAAGTTGACCTGCAAGAAAACCGGATCTATCTCTTCGATCACGCGTTTCCTTGCGTATTCCACCATGAATGCCTGAAGAGATCCTAGTCGAAGAGTCCCACGGCCTTGCTATTGGGTTCGCAGGCCCTCCTCCATCACCCTTGGGCCCATCGAAGCAATCAGATAGCCTTGTAAACGTATTCGTTTTCCTTCTCACCTACTTCCGTCACTGCTCCACGTTTTCTCAGGGCGAGCATGTGGTCGAGCAGCTGTTTTCGGCCAAGGCCGGTCGATTCTGAAAGCTCCTTCATGGTTAGTGGTCCCTTGTTCCTGAGCTCAACCAGAAGCATTTGACGCCGCATCTCGTCGATCATGACATCCTCGGCTATCTGGTTGTAGCGTTCTGTCTCACTAGCCTTGGCTCCCACAACGGAGAGGCCCATGACCCACCTCAACCTTTCAGATCTAAATGCTTCTATGGCCGCATCCAACTTCCTTGGGTACTTTGCGAGCTCGCTCATGATCTCACCTCAAGTCGCCTTGATGTTCGAGGACTTGAACGGATTCGGTCCGAGTTCTCTGATCTTGTCTGTCATATCTCTGATTAGAAGGGAGAACTTCTCGCCCTCGCCCGCAGATATCCACGCCAGTCTGACTCTATCTTCCTCCACTCCGATTTGCTTCAGTGCCATCTTCAGGAAGTTGAATCTCTTCTCAGCACGGAAGTTTCCTTTCACGTAGTGGCAGTCGCCTGGATGACACCCGGTAACGATCACTCCATCTGCTCCATCTCTGAGCGCCTCAAGTACGAAAACTGGTTCTATCCTTCCGCTACACATTGTCCTTATGATTCGGGCGTTCGGGGGGTACTGAAGTCTGCTTGTTCCAGCTAGGTCGGCTCCTGCGTAGGAGCACCAGTTGCACGTAAAGACAAGGATACGTGGGTCGAAGGAGGCGTTGTCTGATCTTGCAGCGTCCTTCGCATTCGTTACTGATTCTACTTCGCTCATGGCCTATCGCCTCACTGTGCCATCATCGCTTCGACTTGTGCCAAGATCTGGTGGTCACTGTAGTGCCGCATAGAAATGGCATGTCTTGGGCAGTCGGCAGCGCAGACACCGCACCCCCTGCACACAGCGGCGATTGTTTTCGACTTCCCACTCTCGATCTTGTGAGCGCCATATGGGCAAAGTTCTTCGCAGAGGCCGCAGCCTATGCAGAGATCCGGGTTGACGTCAGCTGTGAGTGCTTCTGCCTTGAGTCTCTTGTTCCCCATCAGGATCGAAGCTCTCGCCGCAGCAGCCTTGGCGGATATTATTGATTCGGGGATATCTTTGGGTCCGCTAGCAGTGCCCGCGAGGAAGATCCCGTCGGACTGGCAGTCGACTGGTCTAAGCTTTGGATGAGCTTCCATGAAGAAGCCGTCTGGGCCAAGAGGGACCTTGAGCATCCGGGCGAGCATCACGTCCTCCTTCGACGGGCATAGTGGGGTCGAAAGTGCAACCCAGTCACATAGGAATTCGGTCTCTACTCCGGCCAGAGTGTCGTAGGCGGTAACCTTGACCTTCTTGTCAGGTGCTTCTGTGATCTCTGGTGGAATCTCTCTGACATACCTAATGAACTTCACTCCGAGAGTTCTCGCTTTCCGGTAGAAGTCTTCGTACTCCTTGTAGGTCCTCACGTCGCTGAAAAGTATGTCAACGTGCGCCTTCGGCCACAGTTCTTTGATTCGAATGGCGTTCTTTATCGCGTTCATGCAGCATATCTTCGAGCAGTAAGGCCATCCTTCCTCCTTCTTCGCGCCGAGTATCTTGGAGAGAAGTCTTGCTGCGAATGACTGTTTCATATCTGACAGTTCGTATGTCCACACTTCCCCGGTGCGAGCTCCTACGCACTGAATCATCAAGACTCGTTCCGGTTCGGTCAGCTTGCCTTCGGTCAGCAGCCGCTCAAGCTGTAGTTGTGTAACTACCTTGTCGAGTACGCCATATTGAAATGACCCCTTCGGTGGTTCGTAGTTTAGGGCGCCGCTCGCTATGACAATCGTTCCGACATCCAGATTTGCATCCTCGGTTCCCTTCTTGAGAGTGACCTTGAAGTTACCGACATATCCGCTGACGTCTTTGAGAGTAGCCGATGTGTAGACCTGCACGTTCTTGTTCGATGTTGCTGCCTTCATCAGCGGGTCGATGATCTCGGACGAATCTTGAAGTGTGGGATAGATCTTGCCGAGTCTCCGAGTCATGCCGCCGAGCTGCGGTTCCTTCTCGACCAAATGCACCCTGAAGCCCTGGTTCGCCATGCTCACTGCCGCTGTGAGGCCAGCTATTCCGCCGCCAATGACCATGGCCGAATCGGCAACGTCGATTTCGGGTTCATCCTGAGGCTCAAGCCATCTTGCTCTAGCAACCGCCATCCTAACAGTGTCCATGGCCTTTCTTGTAGCCTCTTCGGGTTCGTGCGAGTGCACCCAAGAGCACTGTTCCCGGATGTTCGCCATTTCGAAGAGGTACTTGTTCAATCCGGCTTCTTCACACGTTGATCTGAACAGTGGTTCGTGCGTTCGTGGCGTGCAGGATGCAACGACAACCCTGTTCAGCCCATTCTTCTTGATGGAATCCTTGATGGAGCTGAGTCCTGCTTCGGAGCAGGTGTAAAGGTTCGCTTCAGCCCACTCCACATTTGGCAGTGTTTTAGCGTACTCCACAACCTCAGGGACTTTCACTACGCCTCCGATGTTTACGCCACAGTGGCAGACGTAGACGCCGATTCTGGCTTCTTCCAAGATTGTCACCCGCTCCCAGCCATGAGTATCTCGCTCAGTCTGGCTGCGGCTGCGCCAGCTTGCGTGACAGAGTCCGGGATGTCGCCTGTTCTCGGGCCTAGGCAGTACCCGCAGCCAACGATTCCTGGAACTTGTGTATCCACAGGCTCAGCGAGAGAGTTTGATGGAACAAGAAAACCGTATCTATCCGTTTCTATTCCCAAGATCTTCGCTAGCTCTACGGAGTCAGATCGCGGCATCAACGCTGTGCAGAGTACCACAAGATCCGCTTTCAGGCTGTTGACTGTTCGGGTCAGCGTGTCTTCGTACCAGAGGGTGAGGTCTTTCGTTTCGGGGTCCTCTCTTATCTCGCCAGGGCTGCTTCGGATGAATTTGACACCGAATTCCTTCTTCGCTCGGTTCGCGAACTCTTGGAATCCTTTTCCGAAGACGCGAAGGTCGATATAGAAGATATACGCCTCAGAATCGGCTCTATGTTCCTTTATCAGGACAGCATCCTTCACAGCGTACTTGCAGCAAATGCTGGAACAGTATGGGTACCCGAACCGTTGATCCCTGGACCCAACGCATTGCAGGAATGCGACGGTGCGTGGAATTCTTCCGTCGGAAGGTCTCATGATTCGACCGCCAGTCGGTCCCGACGCGGAGAGCAAACGTTCCAGTTGCATTGCCGTGATCACGTTCTTGTATTTTCCATAGCCGTAGGAGGTTATCCGGAATGGTTCGTAGATGTCGAACCCGGTGGCGACAACAATACCTCCGACGTGCAGTTCGAGCTCAACTGGCTGTTGCTCGAGGTCAACTGCTTTTGCGTTGCATACGCTCTGGCAGAGTCCACAGTCTAAGCAGTGGTCTTTGTCTACAGTGTAGATTCGTGGAACCGCCTGCGCGAAGGGGAGATATATTGCCTTTCGAATGCCCATTCCGGAATCGAATTCATTGGGCAGCTCCACTGGGCAGTGATCTGCGCAGGTGCCACATCCGACACACTTGTCAGCTTGCACGTATCTAGGTTTCTTGACGACCTTGACGGTGAAGTCTCCTGCTGACCCATGAACTTCTTTCACCTCTGAGTATGTGAGCAACTCAATATTGGGATGCCTAAAGCACTCGATCATCTTCGGTGCTAGGATGCATATTGAACAGTCCATAGTTGGAAACGTCTTGTCAAGTTGAGCCATTCGGCCGCCTATGCTTGGCGATTTCTCGACGAGGTAGGTCTTCACGCCGCGATTGGCAAGATCTAGGGATGCTTGGATCCCAGCAATTCCACCGCCGATAACAAGGGCAGACTTCTCCACCACAACAATCACTCCCTACGCTAGCTTCCTGACTATCCTATCAATCGTGACTCTATGCTCTCGCAGTTGAGGTCCTTCCAGCTTGAAGCCCATCGCTAAGCTGAGCAGTTCAACGAAGTGAAGAACTGGAATGTCATACTCCTCCTTGAGCAGACTCTTGATCTCGAGCTGTCCCAGATCAAATTGAATGTAACAGAACGGGCAAGCAGTGACGACACAGTCCACGTTCGCCCTTTTTAGGGCCGAGAGCTTGCGGTTTGCCAAGCTCCTCGAAAGATGGTCATCAATATCACGTAGCGGACCGCCGCAACAGATCTCTTTGTCGTCGTAATCGACCGGCTCCCCTCCGAGCGTTCTCACCAGGTCGTCCAATACTTCGAACCCTCTTCCCACGCCTGCGTGCAGCATTTTGGGCCGGACGAGGTGACATCCAACCTGGGTCGCAACCCTCAATCCGTTCAGAGGCTTTGTTACTTTGCTTCGGATCTTGTCTAGGCCCACGTCTTCACAGAGCACGTCCATGGTATGCCTGACATTCACGGTTCCCTTGAATTTCTTGTTTGCAACTGACAGGATCTCATTGACGTTGTCTCGAGTTTGTTTGTCTCTCTTCAGTGTCTCATTCACCATCATCAAGGACTCGTAGCAATCGTTGCACAACGCCATGATGTCCAATCCCATCTTCTCTGCAATGCACAGATTTCTTGCTGCTAACGCGAGCCAACCAGTGTAGTCAAGTGACTGTATCGCGAATGGCCCGCAGCAGCTAGTCCCGTCCATATCCACCAGTTCCACACCCAATGCAGGCATTGTCTTTCTGGTTGCCAGCTCGTAAGACAGTTCTCTTGCTGGGATTAGGCAACCCAAGTATAGAGCGTACTTCACTTCCTTTCAGCTCCTATTTCAAGCCGAGTATCTTGCTAAAGCCGGTCTTCTTCGCTATCTTCGCGACTTCGGGGACTGGCTCTTGAACCGGCAGACCGAGGCTTGCTCTCTGCTTGCTCACCGAAGCTGTCGGGTTCACAATATGACCGGTCTCAACTAGGTTCTTCGCCATTGTCAGAGCACCCTTCGGCACGTTTCCATCTTTTGCGGCAATGGATCTCAGTGCGAACACAACTTCGCCGACGTCGGCGCCCTGCGGACACCTGTCTATGCAAGTGAAGCACGACAAGCAGAGCCATGAGAGCTCGAAGAGGGCCTCCCACTTGTATCCAAGGTTGACCATTTCGATGAGCCTCCTTGGATTGTAGTTCGGCGTTAGCCTGCCGACAGGGCAGCTACCGGCGCATCTCCCACACTGAATGCAGAAGAGAACACCCTCGCCTCTAGGAGTGTTGGCTACCTCTTGCATGAAGTCCGGATCACGCCTCCGAGCGTGAATCTGGGACATTATGAATTCGAGGTCAGACTCCGCCGATGTCAATAGCGATCACGCCTCCATCTCGAAGACCATCTCGCAGTATGGGTCGCCCTTATGCATACTGGCGGTGTATCGGAAGGCCATCTTCGGATTGACGGACTCGGACACTCCCGACAGGAAGAATCCCCACAAGTCACAAACATAGGGGGGAGCATCTAACATCTTCCAACCTTTGAGGTAGGGACAGAAGGTCACCCTAGCCACCCTCCGACTTGGGGAAGCCTCGACCATTCTGTATTCCCAGCCAATGTCACGCGCCATCTCCGCGAGAACCCTGTCAAGCTCGTTCAAGTCACCCTTGGCTAGACTAAGCTTGTCCTTCCAAAACAATCCGATCTTGGCTCCCACGTCGTGACAAGCTTGCTGAAGCAACTTCTCACCCTCAGCACCATACTTCTCTCTAACCTGACGTGATATTGTCGCGAAGCAACCAACGATTCCCACGATCCCCGAGGAGATATATCTCCTCGCAAAGCTCATGATCTCTTCCCTAAGCTTCTCGTCCGCGACCTCCATGATCCCCTCTCTCAGTTGCTGTTGTGTCCGCCGGGGCACAAATACGCATCACGTATAGTCTACATGCGAGCGATACTAATATAATTACCATAGAAATATCACCTCGCCCTTGGCCAGACTCTTGAGGCGCGATTCCGCATCATGGTAATCAGAAGCAGCGACCTTGACTTGAATTTCATTCGGGAAGTCTCCAAGATTAGTGGAGATACCGTGAAGTCGTGCTTTCAGTGCGGAACGTGCACAGGAACTTGCCCTTCGGGGCGTCTAACTTCTCTCCGGAGTCGAACGATAATTAGGAAAGTCATTCTCGGGTTGAAGAAGGAGGTTCTTTCCAGTCCGGCGATCTGGGAATGTATGATCTGCTTCAAGTGCTACGAACAATGCCCCCGGGAAGTCAACATCCCGAACGTGATGCTTGCTCTCCGAAACCTTGCTGTACGTGAAGGAGTGGCGCCGCCCGAAGGATACTTGAAAATGGGGAAGTCAGTTCTTGAGGAAGGAGCAGTTCAACCTCCACAGGAAGTTGTGACGAGAGACTTCGAAAGCTTCACTCGCGCCTCGTTCAGCCTTCCTGGTCTATCCAAACCAGCAGATTTGAGCAAGTTCTCAAGGGCTCTCACTGAGGCAGGGCTGAGAAAGGCCATCGGAGGATAGGCGCACGAAATTCGGTCTATTCCTCGGCTGCTACGCGCAGACAGAGCAGTATGCGTGCGAACTCTCTGCAAGGCAAGTGTTGCCGAAACTCGACGTCGATCTGGTTGAGATCAAAGGCGCGGCCTGCTGCGGTTTTCCCTTGAACAGCCTCGACAACCTAACTTGGACGTACTTGACTAGTAGAAACCTTGCTCTATGCGAGGATCAACATCTTGACATGCTTCCGGTCTGCAACGGATGTCACTTGTCGATGTGTGAAGTCAAGCACACA
>Ga0315282_10010935_pt1 | contig 14150 bp, 8 predicted proteins | sample YL17G07_20_MG_FD_203693 | JGI IMG/M metagenome (GOLD analysis project Ga0315282, IMG submission 203693) | Sediment microbial communities from Yellowstone Lake, YNP, Wyoming, USA - YL17G07_20 | ecosystem: Environmental > Aquatic > Freshwater > Lake > Sediment | place: USA: Wyoming | collected... | reverse complement strand
TTGCACCTTGTAGCGGTTGCCATTGAGCGGTTGCGCCTCCCGCACCGCCGCCTCCCCGGCCTGGGCGGCCAACTGTTCGCTGACCGTCTTGCCGTTGAGCGCGTCCTCGGCCGGTTTCGAGCGCCAGGGAACGGGCGCCACATGGCCAAGGACCACACGCGCGTTGACGATTTTCTTCCCCTCCAGCTTCAGAACCACCGCGGCAGCCGCCAGCGGCCAGTCCAGTGCGGTTCTCTGCCGCACTTCGTAGGTGGCATTGCGTCCGGCCGGCGGAGGAAGAACGATCTCGGTAAGGATTTCGTTGGGCTTGAGAACGTTCTCGCGCTGGTCGCTGGTCTTGGGCGCCACGAAGAAGTCGGCCGCCGCCACTTCCCGGGCCCCGGCGGGGCCGAACAGTCGCACTTTGGCGTCCAGGGCCACCAGCGCAGGCCCCAGGCTGGAGGGGCTGACGAAATAAGCGGGGCCGCCGCCGAAAACGGCGTGGTACTTGTTCTCGCCGTCCGGAACCAGCGGCTTGCCGTTGTCCTGGGCCAGCAGGCCGAAGCCGGCGCGGTAGTACCAGCAGCGCGGCCGCTGGCACAAATCGCCGCCCACCGTGCCGCGGGCGCGGACCTGCTGGCTGGTGACGCCTTCGGCCGCCTGCACCAGCGACGGATACTGCTGCTTCACCGCCGCGCTGGCGATCAGTTGGTCGAAGGTGACCAGCGCGCCGATGCGCAGCCCTCCGGCCCGGGGCGCGATGCCCTGCAGTTCCTTGACGCCCTTGATATCGACCACGCGGCGGGGCGTGGCGATGTAGTCCTTCATCACGCTGAGCAGGTCGGTGCCGCCGGCCAGCACTTCGCTTTCGCCCCAGTTGGCGGCCAGCGCCTGAACAGCCTGCTCCTTGGTGGTTGGAGCGGTATATTCGAACGCCTGCATTACGCTACCCCTCCTTTCTCCAGTGCCGCCAGCACACGATCGGGAGTGAACGGCATGTGCGGCACGCGCACCCCGATGGCGTTGGCGATGGCGTTGGAAATGGCGGCGCCCGGCGAAATCACCGGCGGCTCGCCCAGTCCGATCACGCCGCGTTCATCGAAGCCCTTGCCGGTCATCATGAACACTTCGATGGTGCCGATGTCACCCAGGCCGGCCAGCTTGTAGAACTCCATGTTGTTGTTCAGCATGCGGCCGGTGAGCTGGTCCATGACTCGTTCTTCGTACAGCGCGTAGCCGACGCCCATGGTCATGGCCCCGTACGCCTGGCTCTCGGCGGTCTTAAGATTGATGATCAGCCCGCAGTCCTGCGCCGCCACGAACTTGTTGAGCGTGACGACGCCGGTCTCGATATCGACCGAGACGTCGGCCATCTGCGCGCCGCCCACGTTGGCATCGATCAGTTTCTCTTTGCGCGCCGCCTGAGACTGGCAGGCGCCGCGGGCCACGATCGGGTTGGTCCCGATCTTGGCGCAGGCCTGCTTCCAGGCCAGCGACTTGGCAGGATTGCCTTTCACCTGGATCTTGCCGTTGACCGCCTCGAGCTGGTCGGGCGGAACGCCCAACGCCGGCGCGACTTGCTGGAAAAGCTGTTCCAGCGCGTCCAGCGCGCCGCGGCGGGTGGCCGTGCTGGCGCCGCCCACGGTGGTGCTGCCGCCGGAAGCGCCGCCGGGCGGGTAGTCGCTGTCGCCGATGTTGAGTTTGACGGCATTCAACGGCAGGCCGAAGGTCTCGGCCAGCGTCACCAGCATGACGGTGCGGGTGCCGGTGCCCAGGTCCTGGGTCCCCATGGTCACCTCGGCCGAGCCGTCGGGGTGGATTTTCACGTCGCATTGGCAGGCGTGGCCCAAACCGCCCCAGGTGTGGATCGACAAGCCCAGGCCGCGCTTGATCGGCCCGGGCCTCTTGTCACCGCGCGGGTGCCAGTTCTTCTTCCACTCGATCATCTCGGAGCACTTCAGCAGCTCGGCCGTGTAGTCTTCGGGCCGGCCGCCCTGCACCAGGCTGATGTTCTTGAGGAAGAACTGGAGCGGGTCCATGTTGAGTTTGGCGGCGCAGTCCTCCAGCGCGCACATGGTCAACAGGCAGCCCTGCGGGTGGTTCGGCGCCCGCCAGGCGCGCGACGGTCCGGTATTGGTCCCCACGCCGGTATAGCGGGTGCGGATGTTGGGAATGTTGCGGAACACGTACGGCAGCGGCGGCGCCGCCCCGCGGTCCGACGGACCGACGGTTCCCCAAGCATCGCTCTGCCAACCGATGATGGTGCCGTCTTTCCTGGCTGCAATGCGGATGGTGGCGAAGTCGGAAGGACGGCCGCCGGAGACGATCAGCTCCGCGTTGCGCTCCGTGAAGCAACGCATCGGGCGCCCGGCCGCCTTCGCCATCCGGGCCGCCTGGATGTCCCACTTGTCGGGACCGAACTTGCTTCCGAAGGCCCCGCCGGTGTGGTTGCAGATGACACGCACGTTGGTGTTGGGAACCTCCAGTGGCGATGCGAACTGGCTGACGCTGCCCACCACGGCCTGGGTGGAAAGGTGCGCAGTGAGACGGCCGTCCTTCCACTCGGTCACGCTGCCATGGGGCTCCAGCGCGCAATGGGAAATGAACCTGGCGCCGTATTCGCCTTCCGACACCACGTCGGCCTCGCGGAAGGCCGTGTCGGGGTCGCCGGTGGTGGCCGCATCCTGGGGCCGGGCGCGCGTGCCGGCTGCCGTCCGGTCGTACTCCTTGACCAGGTGAGGCAGCCGTTCGTATTGCACCTTGACCTTGCGCACGGCGTCTTCGGCCTGCTCCTCGGTTTCGGCCGCGACCAGCGCCACGTGGTCCAGGAACCATTGGATTTCGGCGTTCGGCTTGCCCGGCTCCACCACCACCTGGACCATTTTCACGCCGGGCATGCGCTCGGCCTCGCTGGTGTCGATGCTGGTGACGCGGGCGTGGGCGTAAGGGCAGCGGACCGCCAGCACGTGCAGCATCCCCGGCCGGCTGATGTCGGAGCTGTACTTGGCCTTGCCCGACGACTTCACCGGGCCGTCCGCCCGGTTGTGGCGCTTGCCGATCAGGCTGCGCTTGTCTGCTTCCGGCCACTTGTACTCAGGCATGAGCGCTCCCTCCTTTCACCGCCTTGGCGGCTTCCAGCACGGCCCGTTCGATGCCGGTGTAAGAGCCGCAGCGGCAAAGATTGCCGCCCAGCCCGCGGCGGATTTGTTCGCGGGTGGGGTTCGGGTGCTTGTCCAGAAAGGCCTTGCAGGCCACCACGAAGCCGGGCGTGCAATAACCGCACTGCTGGGCGTCGTTGTTCACGAAGGCCTGTGACATGGGGTGCAGTTGTTGGCCGGCATTCAGCCCCTCGATGGTGGTAATGGCTTTGCCCTGGGCCTCGATGGCCAGGACCTGGCAGGCGTACACCGCGTCCCCGTCCATGAGGACCGTGCAGGTGCCGCACGTCCCGCGGTCGCACACCTTCTTGGCCCCGGTAATATCGAGATAATTGCGCATCGCGTCCAGCAAGGTGATGCGCGGCTCCAGTTCCAGCTTCTCCACCTTGCCGTTGATGCGCAGGGTGATTGGAACTTTGCCCGGGCCGAGAATGGGCGCTGCGCCGGCGGGCGCCTTGGCCGCCTTCGGCGCTTTGGCCTGGCTGGCCAGCAGTCCAGTGGGGACGGCCACGCCCGCGCCGCGGAAAAAATCGCGGCGTGACAATCCCTTCCTGCCCCGTTCCGGGGTCTTGGGCTTGTCCCTCCTCATAGGCGGTTCTCCTGTCGGTTGTTTAGTCGAGCGAACGGTAAGGAATACGCTCCGTGCATCTCACGCACACTGCGTAACAGAACAATAGCAATTTACCTCAAAAGCCAGCCCGAGGAAAGGGCCAACTGGGGTGAATCGGCTGACGGCTGACAGTTGGGAAGACTAGGGCAGTTGACCGTTAGCCGACAGCCGCCAGTCGATAGCCGCCCCTCCGCCAGCCGTCACCTGCTAAAACAGGTGGAAAACAGGAGAACCGGCCAAATCTGTCTGAAATTATGTCTTCCTCGTCTGATTTCATTATGACATACGTGTCAAGCTTTTGAGGCCCCTGCAGGGAACCGGGCGTTGAAAACAAAGGGAATAAAGTTCGGACGGGAATCTACGTCGGGCGCTCAGTCGCGACGGTTACTGCCGAAGGTCTGCCGCGATCAGGGAGAATTCGTCGAGCGCCGCTTGCAGGTCCTCGACGATTTCGGCCGCGATCACGTCCGGATCGGGCAGGTTGGCCGAATCCTCCAGGCTTTCGTCCTTCAGCCAGAAAATGTCGAGGTTGGCTTTGTCGCGCTTGGCCAGGTCCTCGTAGCCGAACGCCTTGAAGCGCTCGGTTTCTTTGCGCTGGTGGCGGTTTTCGGGATTGAAGCAGGCGACAAAATCGTCCAGGTCCGAGCGCTTCAGCGTGTTGGTCTTCAGCGTGAAATGCTGGTTGGTGCGGAAATCGTAAATCCAAAGCGTTTTGGTCCAGGGCGTTTCGCTGGCCGGCTTGCGGTCGAAGAACAGCACGTTGGCCTTGACGCCCTGAGCGTAAAAGATGCCGGTGGGCAGGCGCAGCAACGTGTGCACGTCGCACTCGTGCAGCAGCTTGCGGCGGACGGTTTCGCCGGCCCCGCCCTCAAACAGCACGTTGTCGGGCACCACGATGGCGGCGCGCCCGTGAATCTTCAGCAGCGACTTCACGTGCTGGAGGAAATTAAGCTGCTTGTTGCTGGTGGTGGCCCAGAAGTCGTCCCGATAATACGTCAGCGACTCCTTGCTCTGCTCGCCCTCCTCGTTGATCACCGTAATGCTCGACTTCTTGCCGAACGGCGGGTTGGTGAGCACCATGTCGTAGGTGACCGAGGGGGTTGAGGCCAGGCTGTCCACGCCGTCGCGGATGGGCGACTCCTCCCCGCCGATGCCGTGCAGCAGCAGGTTCATGGCGCACAGGCGGGCGACCGCGGCCACCAGCTCGGTCCCTGACAGCGCCTCGTATTTCAGGTGCTTCTTCTGCGCTTTGTCGAGGTTGTAGTGCCCGGTGATGTACTCGTGGGCGATCAGAAGGAAGCCGCCGGTGCCGCAGGCCGGGTCGTTGATGGTTTGTTTGGGCGCCGGCCGCATCACGTCCACGAGCGCCCGGATCAGCGCGCGCGGCGTGAAGTACTGTCCCGCGCCGCTCTTCGTGTCCTCGGCGTTCTTCTGGAGCAGTCCCTCGTAAGCGTCGCCCTTCACGTCGGCGTCAAGCGCCACCCACTGCTCCTTGTCAATCAAGTCGGCGATCAGGCGCTTCAGCTTGGCCGGGTCCTGGATCTTGTTCTGCGCCTTGCGGAAGATGACGCCGAGCATGCCCTTCTCGCGCCCCAGGTTTTCGAGCGTCCTGCGGTACTGGCGCTCCAGCGGTTCGCCGTCCAGCTCCAGCAGCGCCGGCCAGTCGTAGCCCTCGGGGATCGGCGACGGCTGGTTGTACGGCGGTTGCGTGCGCTCGTGCGCCATTTTCAGGAACAGCAGGAAGGTGAGCTGTTCCAGGTAGTCCTGGTAGGAAAGCCCATCGTCCCGCAGGACGTGGCAATAGTTCCACAGCTTTGAAACGACTTGCGTTCCGTTCATGCGGTTCTCGGAATGGGACACGGATAAACGTCCCAACAACCAACCACTAGCCCTCAAAGGCTAGTCGGAAAGACCGAATCGCTTTCTGACGTCGGCCAGCGAGACGGCCGGGTGATGGCCCTCTTCGCGCTTCGCTTGCCGCAGTTCGAGCAAGTCCTCCGCATCGGCCAGTCGTTCCTGAATCTCGAGGAACTCCTCGTAGGGCAGGATTACGAACTCGTCTTTCCCGTCTTTTTGCAGAATCTGGGGATGAAGATCCATGCGTTCACCTCTTTCCTGGCCGTTTCACTGCCTGTACACCTCACGGCGATGCCTGACCCTGTACACTATGATTTTAGCTCCCTCTATCTCGAAAAGAACCCGGTAATCGCCGACGCGCAGCCGGTATTCAGGTGTGAAACTCGTCAATCGCTTGACGTCACCCGCGAGGTCGGCCCGCATGAATTCTATCTTGCTGATGATTCTTGCAACGGCATCGTGCGGCAACGACTCCAGGTCCCGGGTTGCTTTGGGCTTAAATTCCACCTCGTAAGGCATTGGCGTTGCTGTTTCTCCTCGCACCTTCCTTGCGATCCTCAAGCCAGATAGCCCCACCGCTTGAACTGCACCTGCAGTTCGGGCTCGCGGCGAAAGACCTGGAAATAGACGTATTCGGGGGCAAGGTCCGCCCCGTTCGGCCACACGATTGTCTGGGCCTCCGCATCGACCTTCAATTGGCTGAAGAGGTTCTTGTCGCGCAGCGGCGCGAAGACCGGGCCGGTCAATGTTTCCGACAGGTCGGCGACGCCGACCCGGCCGTCGTTGAACCGCACTTCGCCCTCGTAGTCCTTGAGGTATCGTGCTTCCGTGATATGCAGAATCATGGCGATTGCCCGATCGTGCGGATCACTACCTGCGGGCGCGAGCGGCGCGCCTGGCCGGTCTCGGCGCGGCAGCCGCGCGCTCCGCCCGGATGCGCCCCAGCAGCACCGACGCCGGCTCGTCCTTCGGGTCCTGCGGCACCAGCCGGCCGCTGAAGGCCGCCGCGAGAATGCCGGAACGTAGCCTTTCGGCGTAGCGAGCGTGGCGTTCCATTTGGCTCAACAGCTTCGTGGCCAACGTCAAGCGGCGCTCGACCTCTGCCGAGGCGCGGGTTTGCTCGTTAAGTGGCGGCAGCGGTACCGGGGTCAATCTTACGTCGCCTTGGTTGATGCTCGCCTGGTTGACAGCCCACTTAGCGTTCGATGTCAGCCTTGCCCGCCCGGAGGCCTCTCGAAGGGTGGTCGCCACCCAATAGGGTTCAACCCCAACGGCGAACCGGATGCGCATCATGTTCGACTCGAAAACGGCAGGGCACAGCGCGGCAGCGACGATCATACATTTACCAAGATGACTGGGGCTGTTCACGCGGTTAATCAAGACGTCGCTCGGTAACAGTCCGTAAGTGGCTGCCTCGTTGTCGTCCACAGTGAGCTGTTTAAGCCGGTCCCGTTCGTTCGACCAGTCATCCTGGTAGTCCTCGATCCTGACGATTGGCAAGCCCCGTCCGTAAGCGCTTGCCGGCTTATAAAGGCCGTTCTGTGGACCGAATGCAATTAACTGGTCGAAGGTCGCCCAAGTCCATCCCTTGGGCAATTCAGACAGGCCGGTTCTGGGTGGGGCCAGCGGCTCAGCACAGCGGCTTTCGCCCTCCGCTTCCCATTTGGCGCGGCGTTCCTTTAGGATGCGGGCCAGAAGCTGCTCGCCCGTTTCGTAGCTGCGGCCTTCCTTGCGTGCCACTTCGGCCTCGGTTGGCACCAGCCGCCCTTCGCATGCCGCCTTCAGTACGGACGCACGGTACCGCTTCAGGTTGGCCTGCACCCGCTTCAGCCCGGCGACCGCGTCATCTAGTCGCGTGAACTGCTTCTCGATTTCGGCAACTATTCGTAGCTGTTCCTCGAAAGGCGCCAGAATCAAGGGCACGCTGGCTGCGAGCGTCTTGGACGCTATACTCGCCTGGTTAACGTGATGAGTGCAGCGATACCGGAAATACCCAGTCATCCATAGGTAGTGAAGCTGAAACGCGAGGAATTGCGCCGCGATTCCGCTTGGCGGCCGTAGCCTTGTCATGTGATTGGAAAATGCCCATTCCTTCTCGCCTCTTATGGCAGTCGTCTTTCCCACGAGTTCAGGGCTGTTGGTGTTGTTAAACAGAACGTCGCCATCTAAGAGCCGCAAGCCGCCCGAGTCAGGCACGTACTTTAGCCTGGTTAAATCAACGCGACCGAGGCGATCGATGTTCATCGGACGGAGGTGGGCGACGCCTTCCCCCCGATCGTTATGGACGCCGCTCGCGAATCCGGGCTGGATCTCGTCGATCGCGTCGCCGACATATGTGCAGATCCACGTTGACGGCAAGCGTCTGAGATTGATCGGGTAGTGGCCGCCTGGATCGAGAATGCTCATGCCGCCAGCACCTCATTGAGTTGGGCCAGGATCGGCTGGAGCTGCGGGCCAAAGACCTGGTAGGCCTTGCCGAGGCCGCCCTTCTGCGCGAACGGCGCGTAATCGAAATCGTCGGGCTGGACGGCCATGCTAGTGGCAATGTGGTCCCGCATCTGTTCCAGCCAGTGGCGTTGCTCATCGGTGAACTTGCGACCGGCGGCCTCCTGCTCGGCCAGCCAGGCGGCAAACCGGTCACGCACATCGTCCTCGCGGGGCTGCAACTGGTCGCGCTGCCGCATGGCGAAGCGCAGCAGCGAGACAATATCTGCCAGGATCTTGCCGCCGCTGCCGCGCACTTTCGAGCGGTCCAGCAACTCGTAGGCCCGCCACAGCGCGTCGCGCTTCAAGCAGAAAGGCGGGCGCTCGATGGCTTCGGCCAGCTCTTTCACCTGCTCATACGTCAGGCGCTGCCTGTAGGGCTGGCTGTACAGAACCTGGAGCGCGGTGATCTCGTCCTTGTTTTCCTGGATGAACCGCTCGAACGATTTCACCAGGCTTTCGGCCTTCTGGCGCGCCTGCTGGTCGTGCCCAGCGAAGAGAACCTGGTCCTGGCTGATGGTGTCGATCACCTGCTCGTAGGATTTCTTGACGGCAACCAGCCTGTTGCGCAGGGCGGGGTTCGAGGCAATCGGTTTGGCGGCAGCGGCCAGCAGGTCGGCGGCGGCCTGGGCGATTTGGTCCGGGGTCGGCTCAGGGATTGCCGAATCGGGGCCGGCCGGCGAGACGCCAGCGGTACACGGGCCGGCCGGCGGGACGCCAGCGCTACAGCGGCGGCGGGCTTCTTCGATGTGGGTGTCGGGGTCGAGCGCCTGAACCAGCGCGCCGGCGATAGCCGCCAGCGGCACGCCAGCCGCGGCCTGCTGGAGCGCCTCGCGGTCGTCCTTCGTAAGCTTGCGGTCGAGCCGTGCCAGGCGCGCGGCCAGCGAGCTGAGCAGGTCCTTATCCCGGCTGCCGAACGCCACCAACTCCAGCACCCGCTCGAACGACAGGTTGCGGCTGCGGTCGAGCGGCTGCGTCTCGTGCATGTCCTCAGCCGAAAGCCCGACGGCGTCGATGATGACGAAGTGGTCCTTCGACTTGGCGTCCGGCGTGACGGCTTGCAACTCGGTGTCCGATACCACACGAACGCCGCGCCCTTTCATTTGCTCGAACAGCATCCGGCTCCGGACCGTCCGCATGAAAAAGACGATTTCGAGCGGCCGGATATCGGTGCCGGTGGAAATCATGTCCACCGTGACGGCCATGCGCGGGTTGTAGCTGTTGCGAAACGAGGAAAGCAGGTCCTCGGCCTTGATGCCGCTGTTCACCCACGTTACCTCTTCCGCCTCGCTTCCGTCCGCCATGGCCTTTTTCGTCACGACGCGGGCCGTGCCGGTTCTGTAGGTGATTTTCTGCGCGAAGTCGTTGCCCTTGCCGAACTCCTCGCGCACGATCTGCACGATGTCGTCGGCGTGGCTGTCATCCTTGGCGAAGATCAGCGTTTTCGGCACTTCCGTGCGGCCCGGGAAAATTTCGGTAAACAGCCGGTCTCGGAAGGTGCGGACGATGGTGCGAATCTGGTCCTTCGAGACCACCGCGCGGTCGAGGTCGTCCGAATCGTACTGAATGTCGTGGTCGGCCTTTTCCCAGCGGACCTTGCGCGTTTCACGGTCGCGAAGATCGACGACGTGGCCGGCGGCAATCGTCGAACCGGCTTCGCTGATCACGGTGCGGATACGGTAGAGGTCGAAATCGACGTTGACGCCGTCGGCCACTGCCTGCTCGTAGGGGTACTCCATCACCAGGTTCTGGTTGAAGAAGCCAATGGTCTGCTTGGAAGGTGTGGCGGTCAGGCCGATCAGCGAGGCGTCGAAGTACTCCAGCACCTGCCGCCACAGGTTGTAGATCGAGCGGTGGCACTCGTCGGTAATGATGAAGTCGAAGGTTTCAACGGGAATTCGCGGGTTGTAGGCCACCTCGACCGGCTGCTGCTGCAAATCGGCGTAGGTGAACCCCGCCGCTTCCTCCAGCGAGGGGTCGAAGTCCTCATCTCCTTTCAGCATCGAGAACAGGCGCTGGATGGTCGCGATCGAGACCTTTGATACTGTATCGATCTTGTTTGCCGTCAGCCGCTGGACGTTATAAAGCTCGGTAAACTTGCGGCCGTCGTCGGGCGTAGAGAACTGCTGGAACTCCTTCAGTGTCTGGCGGCCGAGGTTGCTGCGGTCCACCAGGAACAGCACGCGGCGGGCGCCGGCGTGCTTGATGAGCCGGTAAGTGAAGTTGCAGGCGGCAAACGTCTTGCCGCCCCCGCTGGCCATCTGGATGAGCGCGCGCGGCCGGCCCTCGCCCAGCGATTTTTCAAGGTTCCTGATGGCCCGGAATTGTGCCGGGCGCAGCCCCTCCCCAAGCAGCGGCGGCATGCGCCGAATGCGCGCCTTCACGGTCGAGCCCGGCTGCTTCAGTTCCTGATCGAGCCAGTCGGCCAGTGTTTCGGGGCGATGAAAAGCGAACGCCGGCCGGCTGCAAGCATCGGGCTCCAACAGGTCAGTAAATCGTGTTTCAATGCCCGTGGATTGATAGCAGAAAGGTAACGGGCGCCTCGGGGCGGGCAACCCGTCCGGCAGGCCCTCGCTGTACTTGGCGGTTTGGATCTCGAAGCCCGTCAAAGTGGCGCCTGCTTTCTTGGCTTCAATTACCCCCGCAGCCGCACCATCGACGAAGAGCAGGTAATCCGCCTCGCCGTGGCCGGATTTCATCGGGAACTCGCGCACAGCGATGCCGCGGCCCGCAGTTATGTTTGCCTGGTCGCGGTCCTGCACCAGCCAACCGGCGGCCGTCAGTAACTCGTCGATATCCTGGCGCGCCTGCTCTTCCGGGCTTTTTGCCATCTGCAGGCTCATTGTAACGCCCGACCCTGCGCGGGGCAATCCCGCGCATCGTTTGTGAGTCTACACGCCGCGTGGTTGCGCCTCGCGTATGCGCAGGGCGCTGGAGGCGGAACGCCCAGCAACTATTTTCAAAGGCGTGAACGTGACGCACGGCCGCAGTATAGCGTCGCCGGGAAGCGCCCGAGGCGCCCGAGAGGAAAAACCGCGACCCAGGAGCTCGAGAGGAGGCAACTGGGTGTATGCTGGGCGAGACCTGGAACCGAAAATGGAAATCCTGGGAGAAGAGGGCAAAAAAACAGGCGATTGTTACAGCAATACATTAGCGGACGAGGAGGAACGATGGCAAACACGACACGCAGGCATTTTCTTGGCACGATGGGCGCCGGCATGGCGGCAGCGGCGACACCGCAACTGCTGCGGGCGGCAGGTAAGCGAAAGCCGAATATCGTCTTCATTCTGAGCGACGACGTGGGCCTGGACCTGATGGGGTGCTACGGTTCGGATCGTTTCAAGACGCCGAACATCGATGCTTTGGCGCGGGGGGGAATACGCTTCGAGGCCGGTCACTCGACGCCGCTGTGCGGTCCGACGCGCTGTGAGTTCAACACCGGGCGCTACCCATTCCGCACCGGCGGATTGACGAACCAGTCGTGGACCAGGGCGGATGGCAAAGGGCCGAAAGCGAGTGACGAATTCCCGATTGCCAGGTTGCTCAAGCAGGCGGGTTACGCCACCTGCTCCTCAGGCAAATGGCGCCAGATAGGTGAAACGCCGGGCGATTGGGGTTTCGACGAGTGGCTGACCGATCCGACCGCGGGCGGCTGGTACTGGCAGAAGAGTTACACCAAGAACGGCCAGCTAATCGAGCTGGACAAGGAAGTCTACTGCCCCGATGTGGCTCATGAATTAGCCATGGATTTCGTGAAGCGGCATCGCGAAGGGCCGTTCTTCCTCTATTACCCCACGCACCTGGTTCACGGCCCGATCCTGCGCACGCCCGACAGCGCGCCCGACAGCAAGGACTTCTATGCCGACAATGTGGCTTACCTGGATAAATCGGTCGGCCAGGTGGTCTCGGAAATCGAGCGGCTGGGCCTGCGGGAGAACACCGTGATTATTTTTGTCGGCGATAACGGAACAACGGCGCAATCGTCGGGAACCATCGGCGGCCGTCGGATCAACGGCGCCAAGGGGTCGATGTTGGAAGGCGGCGTGCGCGTCCCGCTCATCGCCAGTTGGAAAGGAACGACGCCGGCGGGCAGGGTTCTCAAGGACCTGGTGGACTTCAGCGACTTCTACGCCACGTTCGCCGAATTGGCCGGCGCAAAAATGCCCGAGGGCCTGAAGTTCGACAACCGCAGCTTCGCGCCGCAGCTCAGAGGCCAAAAGGGCAAGCCCCGCGAGTGGGTCTTCGTCCAACTCGGCAAGAACTGGTACGTCAAGGAGCGGGTCTGGAAGCTGAACCAGAGCGGAGAACTGTACGACCTGAAGGAAGCGCCGTTTGAGGAAAAACTGGTGCCCGCGGACACCAAGGACGCCGAGGCCGTGGCAGCGCGAAAGCGGCTGCAGGGCGTGCTGGACCAGTTGAACCCGGCGGGTGGCAAAACCGAAGCGGCCGACGCCGGCGCTGCGAAGAACAGGAAAGCCGGCAAGGCAGAGCGCAAAGCAAAGGGCAAGAAGCGCGCCGGGTAACCGAAGCACTTACGGAGCCGGCCCGCCGGCGAAAAACCACACGGGCGCTGGCTCAACACAAAGGCACGAAGACACAAAGACTCGAAGAAGCCGCGACCCGGCGCCTTCGTGTCTTCATCGTTTGTGACTTCGTGCCTTTGGTCTTTGTGCTCAAGCCTCCGCTGCTTTGGGTGCGAGACGCCGGTTCTGATAAGCTTGCGGCATCCGTATGCGTTATCTTGCGCTGCTTTGCCTCGCTGCATGCTGCGCGGCGGCAGAACCGGCGGCGCCGGCCAAGCCGCTTGCACTGTGGTACCGGCAGCCCGCCAGGGAGTGGGTCGAGGCGCTGCCGGTCGGCAATGGCCGCCTGGGGGCCATGGTGTTCGGCGGCGCGGCGCGTGAGCGCATCCAGTTTAACGAGCACACGGTGTGGACCGGCGAGCCGCACGATTACGCGCACCCCGGCGCCTATAAGCACCTGGCCACGCTGCGGACTCTTCTCTTCCAGGGCAAGCAGGCGGAAGCCGAAAAGCTGGGCATGGAAGAGTTCATGAGTGTGCCGCTACGGCAGAAGTCGTACCAGGCTTTCGGCGACCTCCTGCTCGACTTCCCAAACATCAATGAAAATGAAATATCCGAATACCGGCGGGAGCTGGATTTGGACGAAGCGATTGCCTCGGTGCGGTACACCCACCGGGGCGTCCTCCATACCCGTGAGGTGTTCGCGAGCTGGCCGACGCAGGTGATCGTGGTGCGCCTGTCGGCGTCGCGGCCCGGCAGCGTGTCGCTGGAGGCCTCGTTGAGCGCGGCCCACAAGGAAGCGGCCGTCTCGGCCCTATCGAAGAACGAATTATCAATGGCCGGCCGCGTAGCCGATTCGGCGATCCGCTTCGAGGCGCGGCTGCTGGTATTGGCGAAGGGCGGCCAACAAGAGGTCCGAGGCCAGAAGATCGCGGTCACGGGCGCCGATACCGCGGTGCTGATCCTTTCCGGCGCGACCAATTTCAAGAATTACAGGGACGTGTCCGGAGACCCCAGGCAGCGGAACGATGGCGCGCTGGCCGCGGTCCGCGGCAAGCCGTTCGAGCAGTTGCGCGCGGCGCACGTCGCCGATCATCAGCGTTTGTTTCGCCGCGTGGCGCTGGATCTGGGCGCCACCCCGGCCGCTGCCCTGCCGACCGACGAACGGATTCGCGGCTTCGCGTCCGGTAATGACCCGCAGCTTGTCGCGCTGCTGTTCCAGTACGGGCGCTACCTGATGATGGGCTCCAGCCGTCCCGGAGGGCAACCGGCCAACCTGCAGGGCCTCTGGAACGACTCCAACCGGCCTCCCTGGGACAGCAAGTACACGGTCAACATCAATACGGAAATGAACTACTGGCCGGTAGAGGTCACGAACCTAGCTGAATGTCACCTTCCCCTGTTCGAGACTTTGAAGGAGGTGGCCGTTTCCGGAGAAAAGACGGCGCGCGAGCACTACAACGCGCGGGGCTGGGTGCTGCACCACAATTTCGACTTATGGCGCGGCACCGCTCCCATCAATGCCTCGAACCACGGCAT
>Ga0315282_10010934_pt1 | contig 14151 bp, 9 predicted proteins | sample YL17G07_20_MG_FD_203693 | JGI IMG/M metagenome (GOLD analysis project Ga0315282, IMG submission 203693) | Sediment microbial communities from Yellowstone Lake, YNP, Wyoming, USA - YL17G07_20 | ecosystem: Environmental > Aquatic > Freshwater > Lake > Sediment | place: USA: Wyoming | collected... | reverse complement strand
CGGTTGCGCGAAGCGACACGACTCCCGGCCGCTTGAACTCAAACGGCGAGGTGTAGAGCTGCCATGTCTTGCCGTCCACGGAGTATTCTACCCGGGCGTCGCGAGTGTCGCATGCCAGCGTGACTTTCCCAAGACTGTCGCGCTGCCCGAGGACTGGCCTCACATAATCCTGCGGAGCAGCCAGGCGAGCCAGTGAAGAAAGGTCCCGCGCGCCTCGGGGAACCAGACGCAACGTGTAGGTGAACGATGCCGGATCTGACCAGGTGATGTATTGACCCAGCGGGCGCGGCCCGCAACTCGCTGTTCCCACTCCCAGCGTACGCGCGCTGAGCGTCACCACCGTGGTGGAGCTTTCCGGCAGATCAATGGAGTATTCAGGCGGCACCATCTGTTCGTCGGTGTACGGAAGCGCCGAGACCTGCATCGGGCCGCCGTCGCTCCGGGCGATCAAGCCGGGAAGATTGGCCCCCTGAAGCGCAGCCCAGCGGACGTCCTCGTGATTGCCGCATTCCATAGGCTTGGCATAAGGGGTGAGCTGCCCACGGACGGTGCTGGAGTACAGCCCGACGTCGGAGCCGCGCTTGCGGTCCGCGTAGTTCTCCATGGGCCCGCGCCCGAGATAGGTGAACTGATCGAAACGTTTGTCCAGTTGCATGCGCACGCCAAGGCGCGCAAGCACGATGCGGCGCCCCTGCGGCGCGATGGCATTCTCCGCGACGATCGAGGCGTCACCGTAGACGGTGTAAACGGCGGAGTGAGTGGCAGACCAGCCATTGCGGCCCTCGGCGTCGATCACAGATTCCACGCGCACGGCAGCTGGACCCGTCTGCTCTGCCTTGAAGCTCACGACTCTTGCTAGGAGGGCGTCGACACCGGCCGCCCGCCAATCTCTCTCGGCCCAATCGTCGTCGATGCGGTGCGGAGCGCGGTAAAGCCACATTTTCGGACCGCCGCCGGGCACAAGCATCGAGATGCCATCGCGCTCGATTTGCGAAATGCCCCCTTCCGTCCTGTCAAAAACCACGCGGAAGGCATCGCCTTCGACGGCGACGTACTGAGCGTCCTGATTGAGCCGCACGGCCTTCATCTGTGACAAGCTGGACGTGACCGCAGGTGCAATCGCGGGCAGCTTGAACTGCACACTTGCAATATCGTATCCGGCCCTGGCCCACAGTTCGTCTTTGGCGAGCGCGAACGCAAGCTGCAGGAAGTACTCAGCACCGGGCTTGGCAACGATCCTCTTGAATGGCACACGAACCATCGTGGTTGCGCCCGGCGCCAGCTCCAACCGGCCCAGCGAGCCGCGGTCGATGACCCTGCCATCCTCGCTGACGGTCCAACTGCCTGCAAATCTGTTCAGATTGAGGAAGGCGTATTTGTTGCGGATTCTGATCTCGCCCCAGGCCAGGTCTTCCGGCTCGAAGCCAATCCATTGATACGCGCGCTTCAGTTCCGGGTAGTGGGGCTTGGGCGAGCGGTCTGAAAAAACTACGCCCTTGTGGATGAAGTAGTGATCGTTCGGCACCTCGCCGAAGCCGCCGCCATAGGCAATGAACTGACGCTTCGGATCGCGCCGATTCCACAGTCCCTGATCTTCCCATTCCCAGATAGCGCCACCCATCAGGTTGGGGTACTTGTCGAACAGATCGTTATACTCGCCGACTGCGCCCATCGAATTGTTCATGGCGTGGGCATATTCGCAGAGATAAAACGGCTTGGTGCGATTGGGATCCTTGCCGGCGGTCTCCACAAGGTTGACGGCCGTGTACATTTGGCTGTCGATATCGGCCGGGTTGTTCTGTCCGATGCCGAAACCTTCATAGTGCGATGGCCGGCCGGGATCGATGGCTTTGATGGCCTTGAGCGCGGCGACGAAGTTCCTGCCGTTTCCATTCTCATTGCCCAGCGACCAGATGACCACCGAGGGATGATTCTTGAAATTCTCAACATTGGCCACGTTCCGGTCCACGATGGCTTTTTCCCAGCGCGGCTCACGGTCAAGCACTCCCATGTAACCGTGGCTTTCAACGTTGGCTTCGGCCACCAGATAGAGACCGTACTCGTCGCACAGCTCGTACCACCGGGGATCATCTGAGTAATGCGAGGTACGGACATGGTTCGCGTTGACCTGTTTAAGAAGCTCCAGATCCCTGATCATCTGCCCTTCGGAGACGTAGTGGCCGGTCTCGGGCCACATCTCGTGACGATTGGCGCCCTTGAGTTTTACGGGAACACCGTTGATCATGAAGACGGAACCTTTGATCTCGACGCTGCGGAAGCCCGTCCGGGCGGAAATGATTTCCTGATCTCCAGCGCTGCGCCCGCTCAGAGTAAGTACGGCCGTATAAAGATTCGGCGTTTCCGCAGTCCACTTCGCGGGGTTGGCCACAGGAATCGCAACCAAGACAGTCTGCTCTTCTCCGGGATTGAGAGCAGGCACATCGACCGTGGCGGCCGCGCCCGCAACCGGCCGTCCTTCGCGTGTAGACAGATCGACAGTCAATTTACGTGCCGCAGCAGGCTGGGCGGAGTAATTGTGGACCTTAGCAGAAACGGCGAGGTTGGCGTCGCGGTACTGCGAATCGAGGCCGGTCTTGATGAAGAAATCGCGGATGTGCACTTGCGGAGCGCTCCAGAGCGTCACGTTGCGGAAGATGCCGCTGAGGCGCCACATGTCCTGATCTTCGAGGTAGGTACCCGCGCTGAAGCGGTAGACCTCCACCGCGACCGTGTTCTTGCCCGGCTTGACGTATGGTGTGACGTCGAACTCAGCGGCATTCCGGCTGTTGACGCTAAATCCGACCTTTTCTCCGTTGATCCAAACAAAGAAGGCGGAATCGACGCCATCGAAAGTGATGAAGATGCGGCGGCCGTTCCAGTCGGCCGGCACGTCGAAATCCCGGCGATAGCTGCCGGTCGGGTTGCGTTCCTCGTACGCAGTCCAGTTCTTGGGCGGCTCGCTCATCACCCGCGGCCAATCGCGCCTGATGACGTAGCCGCTGTTCTTGTAATAGGGCGTGCCGTAGCCGAGCACCTGCCAGTTCGAGGGGACAGGAATCTCTTTCCAGGAACTCACGTCGTAAGAGGGCCTGTAGAATTCGATGGGACGCTGTTCAGGGCGCGGCACATAGTTGAACTTCCACGGCCCGTTCAGGCTGCGGCTCCAAGAGGAGGCATAACGATTTGCGGCGAGCGCCTCGGATCTGTTTGCGTAAGGCATGAGCGTGGCGTGATACGGCAGCTTGCTGACGCCGAGCATCTGCTCGTCCTCGATCTCCGGAGGAACGGGAGCATCGGGCCCGGGCCGCGTGGCCGCCAACGTCACGAAAGCAACAACAGACATGAGAACGAAGAGGCAACGTTGCATGATAAGCCTCCCAAAGAATTTCAGGTTGATGATGGCGCCCTCGATGTTGCCAGGCGATTCGGGGTTCCGGGTGGCAAAGGCGCGCGTCTCTGCCACAACCCAGTTTCAAAGCAAAACTCAATCCGCAAATTTCGGTTATTGCATAGATTGTACGCAATCCTGGGCAAAAGCAGCAAGATCTTAGGACGCATTCACAGGTGAATCTCGGGTTTTCGTGGCTTGCCTTCGCGTTCCTCTGATACAATTACGCGTCAGATAAACCACTTGTCGGAGAAGGGCGCTCCTATGAAAGAAACCATTGATTTTCGACTCAACGGCAAGCCCACGAAGCTGGAGGTCGAACTCGACCGAAACCTCTTGTGGGTACTGCGTACCGACCTGAACCTGACGGGAACGAAGTTTGGCTGCGGCGCAAGCCTCTGCGGAGCATGCACGGTCATTGTCAACAAGGAGGCAGTGCGCTCGTGCCAGTTTCCAGTAAGAGACGTTCGCGGCAAAGAGGTCATAACCATCGAGGGATTGGCCCAAAACGGCAACCTTCATCCACTGCAGAGAGCATTCGCTGACTATGGTGCTCTGCAATGCGGCTTCTGCACTCCCGGCATGATTATGACCGCATATGGGCTCCTGCTGAAGAATCCGAAACTTACCCGGGCTCAGATTATCGAAGGCATGGATCAGAACTTGTGCCGCTGCGGTGCTCATAATCGCATCATCCAGGCAATTGAAAGCGTAGCCAAAAAGTGAGGCATATCATGGCAGACGGAGAATTCACGATCAGCGAAAGGTCAGATCCGACCGCCGGGCTCTCACTTGACCGGCGCGAATTCATGAAGCTCGTAGGCGGAGGAGTCATCATATTCTTCGCGTTCGATGAGTCGGTCTTGCTGGGCCAGCGCGGGCCAAGCTACCCGACAGATTTCAACGCTTACCTGAAGATCGGTGAGGACGGCAGGGTGACCGTCTATTCGGGAAAGATCGAAATGGGGCAGGGCGTGGTTACCTCTCTTGCCCAGGAAGCGGCCGACGAACTCGGAGTGGCGCTGGAGTCCATCGACATGGTGATGGGAGATACGGATCTGTGTCCGTATGACAGCGGGACATATGGCTCGATGTCTACCCGCTTTTTCGGTCCTGCGCTGAGATCGGCAGCCGCCGAGGCCAAAGCCGTGCTGCTCGAACTGGCGTCGGAACGTCTCAGGACGCCAAAGGAGCAGCTTGGCGTCGACAACGGCGTGGTCTTTGTCACAGCGGATAAGAAAACTCGAGTGACCTTCGGGCAGCTCACGAAGGGCCAGAAAATCACGCGCAAGCTCGAGGGCAAGGTGGTGACAAAATCCGTATCTGAGTTCACCGTTATGGGTAAACCCGCGAAGCGCGTCGACGCAGTGGCGAAGGTCACCGGCAAGGCACAATACGCGGGGGACGTGCGAGTGCCGGGCATGTTGTACGCCAGGATCCTGCGCCCTCCGGCGCATGGAGCGACACTGAAGAATGTCGACACGTCAGCAGCCCAGAGAATGCCCGGTGTACTGGTGGTCAATCAGGACGGCATAGTTGCCGTGCTTCACCAGGATCCCGAGGCAGCGGAAAAAGCCCTTGCAAGCATCAAGGCTGAATTCGATATCCCGAAGCCGGCCGTTGACAACGAGACGATATTCGACCACATCATCGAGGCATCGCCCCGGGGTCAGGAGAGCGGCAGCAGGGGCGATCTTGCCGCAGGAGAAAAAGCTGCGGCCGCGCTCTTCGAGAACAGGTATCTGACAGCCTATGGAGCGCATGCGCCTATTGAAACGCACACCGCTCTCGCGCGCATCGAAGGTGAAAAAGCGACTGTCTGGATTTCAACTCAAAGTCCGTTCCCGAACAAGAGTCAGATCGGGCAGGCCCTGAAGCCCTTTGGTTTTGCACCGGACAACGTGCGCGTTATCACTCCCTTCGTGGGCGGCGGATTCGGCGGCAAGAATCCTGCGCAGCAGGCGGTGGAAGCGGCTCGGTTGGCGAAAATCACAGGAAAACCGGTTCAGGTCGCCTGGAGCCGAGCCGAGGAATTCTTCTACGACACTTTCAGGCCGGCGGCCGTCGTCAAGATCAAGTCGGGAATCGACGGCGCAGGCAAGATCTGCTTGTGGGACTACAACGTCTACGCCGCCGGATCAAGAAGCTCCGAGCAGTTTTACGATGTTCCCAACAATGTCATCAGAGTTTTCGGTGGAGGCATGGGCGGCGGCCCCCATCCGTTCGCCACAGGCGCCTGGCGCGCCCCGGGAGCGCCGGTAAACGTTTTTGCTCGTGAGTCTCAGATCGACATTATGGCCGCCAAGGCAAAGGTCGATCCGCTGGAATTCCGTTTGAACAACACCTCCGACGCGAGAATGCGCAGGGTCCTTCAGTTCGTGGCCGACGGGTTCGGCTGGAAGAAGGCGGCCATTCCCAGTGGTCGTGGATGCGGGGTCGCCTGCGGGATCGACGCTGAGACCTATGTTGCCGCAATGGCCGAGGTCAGAGTCGACAAAGCAACGGGAATCGTCAGGGTCCTCCGCATCGTAATGGCCCAGGAAATGGGCATTGTCATCAATCCCGACGGGGCCAAGATGCAGATGGAAGGCTGCATTACCATGGGGCTTGGATATACCCTTTCGGAGGACATCAGCTTCAAGGGCGGTCAGATATTCACTGCCAACTTTGACACCTACGAGCTGCCACGCTTTTCGATCTTGCCCCAGATCGAGACGATCCTCGTCAAGAACGACGAACTGCCGCCCAAGGGCGGCGGCGAACCCGCGATCGTACCCATTGGCGCAGTAGTCGCCAACGCGATCTTTGACGCGACCGGCGCGCGGTTGTTCCGGTTCCCCTTCACCCCGGACAGAGTCAAGGAGGCTCTCAAGAAAGCGTAGCAAGATCTGGGATTTTCGAATTGAACCGCAGAAACCTCAAGGACCCGAAGATTCCTGGGAATCTCCTTCGAGGTTTCCGCGGTTTGTGTTTTCGGGGACGGTTTCAGTTTGCGACATTCCGGCGGAGGGTCCGCTCGCTCAATAGCGTGTTGAAGATGTCCTTGAATTCTTGTCTGCCATAGAAAAGGCGAGACTTGACCGTTCCGACCGGGCAGTGCAGGATATGGGCTATTTCCGGTATCGTGTTCCCTTCCATATCGTGCAGGCGCACGACGGCTCCCTGCTTCTCCGACATGCGCTCAAATGTCTCCTCGATGAAAGCCCGTTGCTCGCTTGACGCCGCATGCTTCAGCGGGTCGATATTGGGGGTCGGGCTAGCCGGAAATTCCCTGACAGCCTCGTCTTCATCCAAGGAGACGAAGCGCTTGTTGCGGCTCTTTCGGATCATGCCCAGGCAGACATTGACAGTGATTCTGTTTACCCAAGTTGAAATCCTGGAGGCTCCGCGAAAGCGGTTGAGGCCTCGATAGATGTTGATCAGGGCTTCCTGAAGGGCATCCTCCGCCGACGCCTCCTCTCCCAGAATGCGAAAGGCAGTGTTGAAAATCCTGCGGTTGTAAAGTGCCAGCAGCGCATTGCAGGCTTCTGGGTCGTCTCTACGACAGCGACGCAGCAGATTCAAACCCGTTTCCTCTTGATCCGGTCCTTCCAGTGTTTCCATGATCCCCCCGTGAAACGATCGACAGGCACGTCACCCGCGCTCTTCCTATGCAATGCTGGTGCCAGAGTTGGTTCCATAAGCTCTAGCTGGCAACGCATTTGTTTACAAAGAATTACAGGCGTGCTCTCCAGAATCCTGAAAACGGCGAAATGTCCACAGATTGGACAGTTGCCAAAGACAGTTCGATAAGCCACTCTATTTTAATGGCTTACTCATGACAACTTTTTAGACAGACGGGTGTCATCAGGACGGCAGGTGCATGCGTCTGAGCTTCTCAAGCAGCGATTGGCGGCTGATGCCGAGGGCACGGGCCACGCGCGACTTGTTATGGTTGAGGCGTTCCATGGTATCGCGGATCATCGCTTCTTCGAGGTTCTTCACGGCGACTTTCAGGTTGCCATCCGGAGGAGGGGACGGCCGCATGCGCTGGCGGACGTGATCGGAGAGCAAGTCCGGACCTATTTCCTTCTCCGGTTCCGCGAGCAGCACCAGCCGTTCGATTTCGTTCTCAAGCTCGCGGACGTTTCCCGGCCAGTCGTAGGCCTCCAGCATCTGGCGGGTTTCCGGCTCGAAGTGGCCGACCTTGCGGTTCAGCTTGGTCGAAAACTGCTTCAGAAAGAAATCGGCGAGGGGGATGATATCTCGAGTGCGTTCCCGCAGCGGGGGAATCGTCACCGAGAATACGTTGATGCGGAAGTAGAGATCCTGGCGAAAGCGGCCGGCTTCGACTTCGGCGCGCAGGTTTCGGTTGGTTGAGGCGATGAGGCGCACGTCGACCTTCTTGGGTTGGTGGTATCCGAGCGGCATGATCTCGCCTTCTTGAATCACGCGCAGCAGCTTCACCTGCAGTTCGGGGGGCGCCTCCCCGATCTCATCGAGAAAGATGGTTCCCCCGTCCGCCATCTCGAAGAAGCCTTTCTTCTCCTGGCTTGCGCCTGTGAAGGCTCCCTTTGCGTGGCCGAAAAACTCGCTCTCGACCAGTTCCTTCGGAATAGCGCCGCAGTTCACGGGTATGAAGATCCGGTCGCGGCGGTTGCTTTCGTTGTGGATGAAGCGCGCGATGAGTTCCTTTCCCGTCCCAGTCTCGCCCTGTATGAGCACGGTAGTTTCTGTCCCGGTGACCCGGCGCAGCAGCTTGAGGATGTTCTCCATCTCGGCGCCGCCCCATACGATGTCACGAGCACGGTCTTCCAGCTCGGCTTTCCGGCGCAGGATGGTGTTTTCCGTGCGCAGCCGTTCGTTGGCAGCCTGGAGCTCAGCCGCAAGCCGTTCGTTCTCGCGTTGCAGTTCTCGTTTCTCCAGCGCTTCGCGCACCGCTATGCGCAAATCATCCGGTTCCCAAGGCTTGGTAATGTATTTGTGCACCTTGCTGGCATTGATGGCCTCGATCAGATCATTCACATCGGCGTAGCCCGTGAGAATGATCCGCACCAGGTCGGGCTTTTCCTTGCGAGCAGCATCGAGGAATTCGAGGCCGCTCATCCTGGGCATTCTCTGATCGGTGATCACTGCATCTACGGGATAGGCTCTTAGCACCTGAAGGGCTTCTTCTCCGGTCTGAGCCAGGTGGACATTGTATTGGTCCACGAAGGTCCGGTGCATTTTCTGCAGGTTCGCGGGCTCGTCATCAATCAAGAGCAACGTGTACTTTTTCACTCTGCCGCTTCCTCCATGTGGATCGGCAGCCGGACGGTGAAGACGGCCCCGCCGCTCGGGGCATTCGCAACGAAGATCTTTCCGTGATGCTGCTCGATGATGCCGTAGCTGATGCTGAGTCCGAGCCCGGTTCCCTGTCCCACCGCTTTGGTCGTAAAAAATGGTTCGAAAATGCGCTTCAGGTTTTCACGGGGGATGCCGCGCCCGTTGTCCTCGACTTCCACTTGGACGAAGCTATTGTCGGCGCGCGTGCGAATCCACACATCACCTTTGCCCTCAATAGCATGGAAAGCATTGGAAAGCAGGTTCATGAACACCTGCCCGAGCTTCCCCGAGTAACCCTGAATCTTGGGGATCTCGCCGTATTCACGATGAATCTCGACGCGTTCCCTGTACTGATTGCGAAGAAGATTGAGGGAGATCTCGATCGACGCGTGCACGTCGATCTCCGAAATCCTGTCACTGTCCATGCGCGAGAAGGTGCGCAGATCAGAAACGATGTTGTTGATCCGGTTCGCTCCCTCCGTGAAGTTTTCGACCAGAGTGGGCAAGTCCGAACGCATGAACTCGTAATTATAGCCTTCCTTCATTCTTGCGATCTTGGCCCGGTCTTCCTCGGAAAGGCTCGGCAGACGATCGTAAGCCTCCAGCAGGCTCTGCAGTCTGCGTATGTAGTCCGAGAGAAATCCGGTATTGCCGTAAATGAAGTTCAGCGGATTCTTGATTTCGTGCGCGATCCCGGCCACCAACTGTCCGAGCGAAGCCATCTTCTCGGTCTGAACCAGCTGTTCCTGCGTGTTCTGAAGGTCGAGATAAGCCTTCTTGAGCGCCTCATGCGAGCTCTCCAGCTCTCGGGTCCGCTGCCGAACCATATCCTCGAGGTTGCGGTTAAGCTCCTGAAGCTGGTCTTCGCGGGCAGCGAGCGCACGCGCCATATCGTTAAACGTAGCACCGAGAATTCCCACCTCATCTGACGAACGTATTTGCACCCGCCGGCTCAGATTTCCCTGAGCGATCGTCTGAGCTGTCTGGATCAGATTCTGGAGAGGCACCGTGATACCTTTCGCAACGATAAATGTGAAGATCACTACCAGCGCGGCGAGCAACACGGTGGCTCCTGACAGCCACCAAGTCATGTTCTTGATCGGGCGAAAGATATCGGTCTCGTCAATGCCGACCCCGACGATCCAGCCGAAGGAAGTGTCGTAGATCGGGGCAATTCCGGATATCTTCTTGTTGCCTCTGGGAAACTCATACGCGAAGCTGGGGGCCTGCTGCAGGATCGCATCGTGCAGGTTCTTCAGTCCGTGATTCTCGACGATCCGAGTATCGTATAGATCCTGCGCATTCTGCGGGTAGGACCGAAGAGGCTCGATCCCGGTCCGGTTCTTCCGGTACTTGTGCGCGATGATCGTGTTGGCGTCCTTCGCATACATGAACGCATACCCGGTCTTGAGGTTCCGATTCGCAAGGTCCGTCTCCACGGTGTCCAGAATGTTCTGAATGTACGACCAGTTGATGATGCTGATCCAGACCCCGACGACTTCCTGCGTCTTGGGGTTGCGCACAGGCTCCGAGAAAGCAATGTTGTACTGGTGACTGACGTCTGCGTTCCGATAGTCATACAGTTGCCGGACCAGCGTGGATCGGTACCAGTCGTGATGGGCAGAGTCGCCGCGCACCGACCGGTCGAAAAGCTCCTTCTCCTCGGGATAGCCGCTGATGTCTCCTGCCATGACTCGGTTGCAATCCGATGCCGAGAGCGCCGCTCCCCAGTGATCAACCGTGTTTATGGCGACGACCTTCCCCCGGTCATCAAGCACAGCCAAAACATCATAATAGACCTCGTGGTTTACGCAGTAATTGTTCAGCAGCGGGATCAGGCTCCACCGATCCGGCGCGCCGAGCGAAGGGTACAAGAGTGAGACGGTGTTGGCCATGTACGGCAGCTCTTGTTTCTGGCCGCGGAGCACAAGGTCGATCTTGTCCGCTGTGTCTTGCGCCTTGTTCTCAAGGGCCAGCTTGATCCGGTCCTCCGCTATTTGCTTGCTGCCGACAAAGTAAGAAAATAGGGAGATCCCTACCAAAGGCAGTAGCGAAAGAACGATGATCAGAACCAGAAGCTTGTTGCGCAGACTTCGGAACGGCATAGAATACTAATCCGGGTCAGCACACTGTTTCAGTTGTAACCGTGCGCCTGTAGGATCTTTGAGCCGCACGACAAGCGGCGGCCACACTTGCAAACACCCTCTAGGAAAGAAGCAACTTCGATTCAAAAGGTTCATTTGCTGAAACTTTCTTACACACCCGGGGTTCTCCTCAGTGGATGATGCGCCCATGGATCCAATTGACCCGGATGCGGAACTGATGGTTGCTGTCCAGCACGGTAACGGCGCGGCATTTGAACAGCTTCTGGACAAATACCATCGCCCTATTGTCAATTTTGTTTACAAGTTTGTCAATAACGTGACTGAAGCGGAGGATCTGGCGCAAGAGGTTTTCCTTAGGGTTTACAGGGCACGGCATCACTACCAGCCTAAAGCACGCTTTGCGGCATGGGTTTACAGGATCGCGACTAATCTCAGCCTCAAAGAAGCGGAGCGTAAGCGGCGAAGGGGGTTCTGGAATCGGAACCACACGGGGCTTGAGGATACAATCAGCGAGGAAGGAGTCTTCAGCGATCCGCTTCCGGACGCCGAGGGACGGCTGATATCTGCTGAGTTGGGTCAGGTAATTCGCAGCGCGATCCGCTCGCTGCCGCGGAATGAAAGGGTAGCTGTCGTGCTACGGCGCTACGAGGAGTTGAGTTATAAAGAGATAGCGGAGATCATGAGTTGCACGGAGGCAGCCGTTAAGACTTACATCCACCGGGGCAAACTCCACATACGCGACCGAATTCTCCCCTATCTGCAGAAAGGAAGGGTCTAGATGCGTTGCAATCGGGCGCGCCGGCTGTTGGAGCGCAGGGCATCTCGTGAAATCAGCCCGTACAAAGCCGAGCTGCTGGCGGATCACCTGGGCAGATGTCCTCAATGCGCAGGGATTGAAGATCAGCTCGAGCGCGTCTGGAGCGCGCTCGGATGCCACCCGTCCGTGGAGCCCTCGCCGGGCTTCCTGCCCGGGCTCAAGGCCAGGCTTCGGGCCGAGCAGACCGTCCAGGGTGCGGGCGGGACTTGGCGGCACAATCTAAAATGGCAATGGGTTGCGTTGGGGGCCTGCCTCCTGCTGGTTGCAGTGCTTCTGACAAAGAATGGGCAACTCCGGCACGGTGCTTTGCCACGCGATCAGGAACTAAACTTGGCGGCCGATCAGGACCGCTGGGATGAGCAGTTCCTGCAGGATTTGGAACAAACGCTCCAGCGATCGGATGCCGAATATGTTTCCGCATATTATTCATGGCCCGGCACCACGAAGCAGGATGCAAACTTCGAACTCCCAAAGGAAAGACCGATCAACGAAAAAAAGAAGGAGCCATCATGAAAAAGCCGGTCATCTGTGTGTGGATGGGTCTTCTGGCCGCATGCATAGCCGAGGGAGCTTTTGCCCAGGCAGCATTGAAGGACTTTCCCCCGGGCAAATGGTGGACAAACAGACAAGTTATCAAGAGACTCAATCTCACCCCGGATCAGCAGTCGCGGATCGAGGCGACCTGGATGCAACATAGAAGGACCTTGATCGACGAGAAGGCGGAGGTGGACAGACTCACGTTGGACTTCGAAGAACTTGTGGGCAAGGAATTGATTGATGAGACCGCGGCCCTGAAGGCATTTGATAGACTTCATGAAGCAAGAACCGGCCTCGAGCGCACTACTTTCCTGATGCGCATTCAGATCTTGAATCAGCTTTCGCCCGAACAACTTCAGCAGCTCAAAACGATTGCCGAGTTTCTGCGCCAGCAAAGAGCTAAGGTCAACGGTGTGGCCGCCCCGTCGTCGGCCGCCAAAAAGAAACTAGGCCTCTGAGCGATTGAATCGCTTGCCGCGCTTTGAGCCGTTTTGACTCTTCGCATCCCGGTGGTTGTGGCCGAAGGCCACATCCACCGCTGATCCTTAAAGATCCGAACATTAAAGAGGTTCCTCAACTTCCACTCCTGCGGCTGTCAGGCTTCATAAATCTCCCACGCCTTCACCTGACCTTCCGGCGCCGGAACGTTGCGCCGGCGTAAAAATCGCTAAGCGGATATTCAATCCAAGTCGATAGATTCAATGGATTTGGCCCAGGATCGCGGTGGCTCAAGGACCGGCTGGGGCCCGAGAGGCGCGCGGCTGGCCCGAAATCACTCTCTACTGAACCCGCAATCCACGTGGAAAGGTGATTCTGAAATGAAAACAATTGCTCGCTTCTGCCTCTCGTTGGCGTTTCTGTCTGTCATCGCTGCTCCGGCGTTGGCTCAGACTCGGTATCGATTCGAGCTGTTCGGGGCGGGAAACTTCCCCAAGGACGAAGACTTCTTTATCGGCCTGCCGCAATTCTCCCCGCCGGTTGAGGGTGCTCACGAGTACTCAATGGGAGTGCGGGGCGGTGTTCGGGTAGGAGTTGATTTCAAGAAGTACTGGGGTGAGGACATCAGTTACAGCTTCGGGACCAATGCCACGAAAATCGTAAACTTCACGACTGGTGCGCGGTTCCCCCTTAATGAACGGATACACCAGTTTGCTATTAACGCACTCTGGTATCCGGCCGGCGGCGGTGAAAAGGGAAGGTTCTTTCCTTACCTGACGGCAGGCGTGGGGGGAATATTCTTTGTGCTCAAGCCGGAAACGATAAACGCGGCAGCGGAAGCAGGACTCGGCAGCCTGCACACGGAAAACCTTTTCGCTTTCAACGCGGGCGGCGGCATCCGCCTGCGGCTGAGCAGACATCTCGGTGTTCGCTACGATGTGCGCGATTACATGACGCACGCGCCGCGATTCGGTCTGCCCGTGAGTTCTGACGATCCGTCCGCGTTTGTGTTCCCCGTCCGGGGAGTGTTTCATCAGTTCGAAACCTCTTTCGCCTTTGTCTATCACTTCTGAAACACGCGGGGCTGGTCAGTGTTCGGCGCCGAACTGGAGGAGCGAAGGAATATCTTGGATTTTGAGGTCACGATATGACTCATGGTTCTAGTAATGTCAACCGCCGGCTCTGGATCCTTGCGCTGTGCCTGTGCGTCCTTGCATGGCCGGCCGGACTGCGGGCACAGTTCGCGTCCGCGTCGCAGTTCATCTTCCCACGCTTCGTTTCTTATGCCGATGAGAGCACAGGGATTGCCGTCTTTAACCCGAACTACTACGCGGCAGCAGTGACTTTGACACTCCGCGGTCCTGACGGAAAGCTCGTGTCGAACGTGACCAATCCCGTAGCCTTGACCGTCCCGGCTCGCGGCCAAGTGGCCAAAACGGCAGGCGAATTGTTCGGCACTAAGGTCCAAATCGATGCCTCGCTGGAGATATCGAGTTTTACTCCCGGGCTTATCGCGTACTATCAGGTTTTCGATCCCGCACTGACTTTCCTTGACGGGAGCG
>Ga0315282_10010933_pt1 | contig 14152 bp, 9 predicted proteins | sample YL17G07_20_MG_FD_203693 | JGI IMG/M metagenome (GOLD analysis project Ga0315282, IMG submission 203693) | Sediment microbial communities from Yellowstone Lake, YNP, Wyoming, USA - YL17G07_20 | ecosystem: Environmental > Aquatic > Freshwater > Lake > Sediment | place: USA: Wyoming | collected... | reverse complement strand
ACCGAGGCATGGGCAAGAAACATCAGGGTTTGAAGATGTCGGGTGTCCAGAATCATGTGAGCCACCCCGCCCCCATGGGCGCGGTAGCGAGTCGTTTTCACTTCGGGGTGTTCCAGGTTGCGTTTTATCATCAGATCGTCCTTTCTCCTAGCTTATCTTCCTTCCAAAATATTTTAATTAAAGATTGAGGAAGAAATCAAAACAAAATTAACCATTCTCAAAAAGAAAAATCGGGTCCTTGAATAGAGGGATTTATTAGGTTATGTAAACCCTGTTAGAAAGAACGGGGCATTGACCCCACTTTTTCTGTAAAGAATTGTTGAAGCCCCGACACTACGAGAAATTTTTTTATATCATTTACGCCATAAATGGTGGAGCTTTCTAACGGGGTAAACACGAGCTGAAATTTTCTTTAGGAGTGACCTATGCCGAAGATAACAGAAGAGGTTTTTTATATTCCAGGGCAGGACGCATTTATGCCGGATTCCCACGCTTATGTTCTGGGCAAGCCAACCTCGGAAGACCTTTCCCTCGTTGATGCGGGTTTGTTAGGGAAGGGGAGTTATAAGATCCAATCAATCCAGAAGGCGGGGATTGAATTATCATCTATAAAAAGGATTATCATGACTCACACGCACTTGGATCACATCGGGTGCCTTGCTGAAATCCTAAAGCAGCTCCCCTGGGCTGAACTGTGGATGCATCATTCGGAAGCCGATCTCCTGGAGCAGGGGGATGAGAGGGGTGTTTATGGGATGGATATGTTCCGAGTGGTGTGCCAGTTGCAGTTTGGTCTCAAAGCCGGTGCATTTAAATTTCAGGTCAATCGGAAGCTACAAGGAGGGGAGACCTTGGATCTTGGCAACACGGTCTGGGAGGTCATCCATATCCCGGGACACTCCATGGGCAGTATCGGCCTTTATCATCGTCCCATGAAAATCCTTATTCCTGGTGATGTGGTTTATTCCGATCACGCAATTGGTCGTTTTGATCTTTATGGTGCGGATGCTTCTGAACTTAAAAAATCTCTGATAAGTCTTGCTGAATTAGAGGTGGATATCCTTTTACCTGGTCACAATCAGATTGTCGAAGGTCTTCCAAAAGGCTATATCCTCAAGACGGCAAGACAATGGGAACCCTATTTGAAATGATGGATCGCAGTACGTTGCAGTGTTCAGCCAGTAATTTTTCCCCTTACCGCCTCCAACAATTCCTCAGCTTCTGCGACAGTTCGCTCAATGACTTCTTTACAAGTAGGAATATCTTTTATCAACCCAATGGCCTGGCTCATAGGCAAAACTCCAGTTTCTAAATCGCCGTCGTCAATAGCGATCTTTAGTCCTGAAATGCTAAGTGCCTGGCGAGCGAGGTCCTGAACACCTCGCTGTTTGAGACCTCCCAAGAAAAGCTTGAGAAAGGGGACATCGATCATGCGTTTAATACGGAGGGCACTGGAGAGGGCCTGAAGGAATGACGGCTTTCCCTCTGCCATCTTTATCGCTGCCGGATTCTTGAGCCACCTTCCAGGTAAACCGTCGATCTTCTCAGAACAAATAGTATCCTCCACCGTTGCTTTAAGAGAAAGTTCTTTCGCCTTCTGGTGCATTGTACATTCCTGGGTCAGCATGAACCGGGTGCCCATGGAAATTCCTTCGGCCCCTAGAACCAAAGCAGCTGCCAATCCCCTCCCGTCGCAAAAACCACCGGCAGCGATAATGGGAAGTTTTGTTTGACGGGCGATCAAAGGGATTAATACTAATGTGCCTGCATCTGCTCCATGGGCTGCTGCCTCGTGACCGGTCACCACGAGGCCATCCGCTCCATCCATCTCTGCCCGACGCGCATGTTTCTCTATGGCTATCGTTGCCAAAACTTTACCGCCATATTCATGGACTGCTTTAATAATCCAATCCCCTTTCCCCAACGCATAATTTATAATGGGGACTTTTTCTTCAAGAGCGACCTCCAAATTTTCTTTGGCATTGGGGAATATGAGGGTGGCATTTACCCCGAAGGGCTTATTCGTAAGAGATTTCACCTGTCTGATTATATCCCTTATTTGATTGGGAGTATAGGCAATGGAGTTCAACATACCCATACCCCCGGCATTCGAAACTGCGGCCACCAGTTTTGGTAGACTCACGAAGGCCATTCCTGCGAGCATGATGGGATGCTTGATTCCTAAAAGTTCGGTTATCCTTGTTTTCATTTTATTCTCCCCTTATGTCGTTGCGTAAACCCCGTTAGAAAAGGCGGGGCTTTGAACCCCACCTTCAATAAGGAATGAACATTTTTTCTTCATCACCACCATAAATGGTGGGGCTTTCTACGGGGTAAATTTGATGCCAAGAGTTTGAGCCCGTCGTGTCTCACACATGGAATTCCCTATTCATTTGAAAGCGGAAAAAGGATCAATGTCAGTCGAGATTATCCCAGATTTGAAATGATTTTGCAATTTAACTTACGTCGTTATTAAAGAAGGGTTGAAGCCTGAACAAATTGTGCCCATAAAATATTTATCGAACAATATCTTGCAAGGCGATCCATGTTCTTTAAGTATTGTCTCCCGTTTGACGGGAATCGAATGATGCCCATTCGTCTTTATAAATAATTCTTGTAGTTTAAAGTTGAATATGGTAACAATCATCAAAACCCCATTCATTTCGAGAAGGAGGTCGGGAGGTGGCGTCCTATAAAGTGGTTTTTTTAGGTCTCTCGGTGATCGGATCCGATGAGGAAACCCGTTTACTTGGTGGTCTTCAAAAAAAATTTAATCTTACCCCTGAAAAAGCAGAAAATTTGCTCCAAAGAGTTCCCATCGTTGTGAAAAAAGGCGTTTCAAAAGAAGAGGCGGAGAAGTATGTAAAAGCCTTTGGGGAGATTGGGGGGAGAGTCAAAATAGAGGAGGAACTGCTCCCCGATCTGGAAATTTTTCCGGAGTATGAACCTAAGCCGCGACCCGAACCTAAACCTGGTCCAAGACCTGAACCGAAACCCACCTTTACTTATAGACCCGGGCCTGAAAGGAAGCCCTCTACAGGGACAATGATGACTTGTCCCCAATGTGGATTTGAACAACCCGAAACCGATGAGTGCATCAAATGTGGCATCATCATTTCTAAACATGTCCAATTTCAGGAGATGGCCCGTTCGTATGAGGGGCAGGTTCGAGAAATTTCAGCAGAAGAGTATACCCCATGGGAGAGTGGGGAAGGGTTTATAAAGGCCTTTTATAGAACCACCCGGGATTCCCTCTTCTCTCCCTCCCAATTCTTTAAGAAAATTTCTTTCGGTGAGGGATACTGGTCTCCTTTAATCTATGGGCTGATTGCTGGTATCATTGGAAATGGTTGTGCCATCTTCTGGGTTTGGCTTCTCATAGCGCAATTCATCCCATGGGATAAGCTCCCTTTTCAGTACGGCCTCTCCATCCTCCAAGTAATTGTTCCTTTGCCGTTCCAGCAAGCCCTCGCCATGTTCGTTGGAAGTGCCATCATCCACCTCTGCCTCATGATTGTGAAAGGGAATAATCATGGGTATAAGACGACCTTCCGTGCCATTTCCTATTCCTATAGCGGATATCTCTTTGGGATCATCCCATTCGTAGGACTCATCATTGGAGGCATTTATACTTTCATCCTAACCATCATTGGAGTGAGAGAGGGACATGGGATCTCAACAGGGAAGGCGGTTTTAGCCGTCCTCCTTCCTGTGATTGTGATCTCTGGACTCATTTTTATTGCTATTCTTGTTGCGATGATGTTCGTTGGATCAATGGGGTTCTTTGGTGGAGTTCGAACATAAGATTGAATTAATAAATTTTTTTTCCTTTAAAAAGGGCATTCATGCCCTTTTTTTTTAAATCATTATTGCATTTCGCAACAAAATGACGATGCTGTTTACCTACAGTTCGTTTAGGCCAGGAGGAATCGTATGGAGATCAGTTTAAAAGGGATGCCTCGCCGTTCATTTCTCTATGTCCTGGGGGTTGCACTCTTGTTGCTTTTTACCTTTCGCTGGCGAAGTTGCTGGTGGCCCTTCATCGTCCCGCCTAAAAAAGGAACCCGCCTTCCATCCAAGTCAAATCTTTTCAAGGAAGGAGAGAAGACCCTGGTCAGCATCGTTCATGGGAGAGATGTTGAGAAAACCGTGAGAGAGGCAATCGATCTCATTGGGGGGATAGAGAAACTCGATGTCCTTGGGAAATCGATTCTCCTCAAACCCAATATTCTCAGTGGTGCTCCCCCTCCTACAACGACCAATCCAAAGGTGATCAAGGAAGTTGCAAAAGTTCTTTACGAATCCGGAGCCCGTCGGGTCCTCATCGGTGATATGTCCGCTCTCTTTAAACTCCCGACACGGAAGAATATGGACGCTACCTTTATAAAATTGATAGCAGAGGATACGGAGGCTGAACTGGTTCCTTTTGAAGAAAGGGGATGGGTTTCCATTGATCTCCCCCAGGGTAAATTCCTTAATAAGGTTTATGTTTCAGAAGTGCTCTTCCAGGTTGATCGGATCATCAATCTCCCGGTCATCAAAACCCATCGGTCAGCCACTTATAGCATTGCATTAAAGAACTTTGTCGGTGCTACCCATTTCAAACAGAGACCCTATTTTGTAGATCGGGACCATTGGGAAGAAGTCATTTCAGAGCTGAATTTGGCCTATACCCCCGATCTCAACATTGTGGATGGAACGATGTTGATGGTGGAGGGAGGCCCTTGGAAAGGTGTGGCTCGTGATGCCCACCTGGTTATTGCTACAGGAGATCGTATTGCCGCTGATGTGGTAGGGTTAGGAGTTTTGAAACATTATTCTGAACTTCCCCAAATCAAAGAGGTCGATGTCTGGGAACAGAGACAGGTGAAACGAGCCGTGGAATTGGGGCTGGGGATAACCAAAAAAAGTGAAATTGGATTGGAGGAGATGGATCTCGACCCAGGGATTCCTGGTTTTAGAAGTGTGATGAAGACGGTGAGAAATGCGGTTTTGGGAGAAGAAATGGAGTAAAGAGTTAAGAGTTTAGAGTTAGGAGTTATGAGTTAAAGAGATGAATTAAGGACTAAAAACTGTTCGCTATCGGTTATTAGCTATCAGCCGTAAGCTATGCGTTTAGGGGAACGATGGTGAGGAGACAGATAAAAAAGGAGAAGAAGAAAGATCGGGAGAGAAGAGGCCTTTCGGCAGAAGAACTCCTCCAGATAATGGAGGAAGAGGATCGACCTCTTCTTCTGAGAGAGATTCTTCGTCGTCTGGGTCTTCAAAAAGAGCAGAGGCAAAAAGCGAGAGAATGCCTCAGGGATTTGGCGGATGAGGGAAAGGTTGTTCGGATACGAGGAAACCGTTACGGCCTTCCATCGAAGATGAATTTGGTTGTCGGCAGGGTCAAAACGCATCCGGATGGATATGGATTCGTCATTCCTGAAGCAGAGGGAGAAGAAGATATTTTCATCAGCCCCAGAAATCTCAAAGAGGCAATGAACGGGGATCGCGTCGTCGCAAGAATAGAGTTAATCCGGAGGAAGGGAAAAGAGGGCAGTGTCATCCGAATTCTGGAAAGAAAGACACGCAAAGTCGTTGGCAAGTTTATGAGGGCCAAAAATTATTCCTACATCATTCCGGAAGATGAGCGCATCCTTCAAGAAGTTTTCATTCCAGAGGGAGAGACAAAAAGGGCGAGGCCCAATCAGATTGTGGTTGCAGAGATCACCCGGTATCCGGCGGAGAGAGCAAGGCCAGAGGGGGAAATCACTCACATTTTGGGATATCCTGATGATCCAGAGATTGAACCCCAGATCATCATTCACAAATATGACCTCCCCCATCGATTTACATCGGCTGCCTTGGAAGAGGCACAAAACCTTCCTCCCGCACCCTCCTCACATGAATACAGAGATCGAGTTGACCTGAGAGAAATTCCGACCTTCACCATCGACGGAGAAAATGCAAGAGATTTCGATGATGCTGTCTCCATTGAAAGAGAAAGGGATGGAGGCTTGAAACTATACGTTTCCATCTCCGATGTCAGTCACTATGCGAGGGAGGAGACTGGTCTGGACAACGAAGCTTATTCCCGGGGTACTAGCGTCTATTTTCCAGACCGCGCGATTCCTATGTTTCCGCCTGAACTTTCCAATGAGATCTGTTGTCTCCATCCCAGAGTGGATCGGCTGACCCTTACAGCCGAGTTGAGATATGACGGAAATGGGGAGGGAAGTGGTGTCCGATTCTATCCGAGTGTGATCCGAAGCGATGAGAGGTTGACCTACACCCTGGTTAGAAAAATCTTGGTGGATGAAGAAGCGGAGTTAAGAAGGAAATTTAAACATCTCCTCCCCTCCTTAGAACTCATGGCCGATCTCTGTCAAGAACTTCGTCGAAGAAGAATAGGAAGGGGAGCCATTGATTTTGATCTTCCAGAACCCGAAGTCATCCTCAATCTCCAAGGGGAGACAGAGGACGTTGTTCGGGCAGAGAGAAACTTGGCCCATCAGATCATTGAAGAATTTATGATCGCTGCCAACGAGGCCGTTGCCCATTTTATGGAAGAGAAAGGATTTCCATTTATCTATCGAATCCATGAACCTCCGAAAAAAGAAGCGATTGATGAGTTTAGAAGGTTTATTTCTCATTTAGGATATAAGATGAGAAAGGAGTCAGACCATTCTCCGAAAGAATTCCAGAGAGTCCTTTCTGATATCAAGGGAAGGCCTGAAGAAAGGGTGGTAAATGAAATTCTACTTCGATCGATGAAGTGGGCCAAATATTCGGCCAAAAACTTAGGGCATTTCGGTTTGGCCTCAGATGGCTACACCCATTTTACTTCTCCCATCAGAAGGTATCCTGATCTGATCGTCCACCGGCTTTTGAAAAGGGTTTTGTCTAAGAAGGAGACCAGGATTCCGGAGGAGGTTTTAGCTAATCAGGCTGACCACCTTTCTCAGAGGGAAAGGGTGGCGATGGAGGCTGAAAGGGAGATTCTGGGCCGATACAGGGTTCGTTTCATGAAGGATAAGATCGGTGAGGAATTTGAAGGGATCATCAGTGGCGTGGCGGCTTTTGGTTTCTTTGTAGAACTAAAAGACATTTTTGTAGAAGGTTTGGTGAGGGTGACGAGCCTACACGACGATTATTATCAGTATCATGAAAAGAATTATTGTCTTACTGGAGAGAGGACTCACAAAACCTTCAGGATCGGAGATGGAGTTAGGGTGAGAGTGGAACGGGTCGATGTAGAGAGACGGCATATTGATTTTGGAATGGTGAAGTGAAGAGAAGGATAGGGAGATGAGGTGATTGGGAGATGGGGTGATAAAAATTTCAATTTCTCCCTATCTTCCTATTTCCTTATCTCCCCAACTATCATTTCAGCGATTCTTCTGTGAATACGGGACAAAGGATAAAGAGCGAGATTTCGAATGGGGACCCATTTCCCATTTCCTTTTCCATTAAGATGCTGGCAATGAAAGACATGCAGGGTAAGTTTGAAGTGAGAATAGGTTTGATGAAAAACTCCTATAAACTCTTTGACTTCAACATTCATTTCCATTTCTTTCTTGATAGTGTTTCTTAACCTCGACCTTAGCCTTGACCTTTGTTTTCCTTCATTCCTCCAATTCGGGAATTCCCATAATCCTCCTAAGAGGCCCGCAGGCGGCCTTTGATTGAGAAGAACCCTTCCATCCTTCTTGATCACCGCTGAAACTGATTCAATGTGGGGGATTGTCCTTTTCACCTTCTTTGCTGGAAATCTTTCAGGTTTTCCTGAGGCTCTTCCTTTGCAAAAACGACGGAGGGGGCAACGATCGCATTCAGGTTCTTTGGGCGTGCAGAGCATGGAGCCAAGGTCCATGAGCGCTTGATTAAAGGGATTAGAAAATCCTTTTGGGATCAGAGATTCTGAAATTTGCCAGAGAAGACCTTCGGTCTTACTTTTCACCGGATTACTCGAAACAGTAAAGAGCCTGGAGAGGACCCTTTTTGCATTTCCATCGAGAATGGGTGCATCTTTATGAAATGCGAAAGAGAGGATAGAACCTGCTGTGGAACGGCCGATTCCAGGCAGGCCGAGAAGGTCTTTCAGGGTTTCAGGAATTTTTTCATGAAAATGGGTTAAGACGATCTGAGAGGCGTGGTGAAGATTTCGTGCCCTCGAATAGTATCCCAGTCCTTCCCAGACCTTTAGAACTTTTGAGAGGTCGGATTTTGCCAGGTGATAAATTGTAGGAAAAGATTTTAGAAAATTTTGGTAGTAGGGGATTACCGTTGGTACCTGGGTCTGCTGGAGCATGATCTCCGAAACCCAGATGGCATAAGGGTCTCGGGTTTTTCTCCAAGGAAGGTCTCTTTTATTCTTCTCAAACCATCGAAGCAATTTGGACTGGATTTTTTCCTTTGAGGTGATTGCAATCATCGGAGCCGGGGTGGATAAAATAAAAATTGGTCCCTTTTTCTTATAAGAGGAGTTGTTTAATGGAGGTTTGCCTGATATTTACTAAGCTATCTTTTTCCCGGGCTCTGGTGGAGCAACCGCATAGACTCCATCCACCTTTATAGTCCCGACAGCCTTTATATTCAGCTTTATCCTCTCTTTTATTTCCTTAGCAAATCTATCAAAGAGTTCTCCAGAGGTTTGAAATCCTAAAAACGTGCCTTTTATCTGGTAGCCTGCCACTGGGCTCATCTTAAAAGCCAAAGCGACCACCTTTTTATTAACTTCTAAATTCTTATTGGTTTTATCTCCGAATATGTCGGCAAAAGCTATTCGCTCCTCATCAATGGCTCGCAAACTTCCTTTTGGCACTGCATTGATTTCTAAGACCGTGCCTGCTGTTGCTAAAACTTTAGCACTATTAGGATCGTTGATGACCTCCATCACTTCTTTTGGCATCTTTGCCATGTCGACACCTCCTGTGTTCTTTCTAAAAAGTGTTGTCTTAAGATTCCTGTTTAGTTCTTTTCATTTGTCAGATTCTTAATTTGACCATTTGCCTTCATTGTTTCTCGTCTTGTGATAGTGGTAGCAAATGTATTAGGCAACTATAACTATTTCTTATAGCTTAAGTGAAGGAGTTTTTTCAAGGGAGATATCAATTCAGCTGTTTCCGTAAAAAATGCGGCCCAATCATGGTTCTCCATCTCATAAAAAGCCGGAAGAGTACACCTAGAAAGCATTGAGCTTAGATAGCATTAAGGGGTGATGATTTCCGATGGAAAGGAAGTATAACGTCTTGCTGTGCGGCGGGCCGGGACGATGCCACGTCTCGGCGCTCCGCCGGCGGCTCGTCCGCACCAGCTAAATGTTGGGCGTCCCGACATGCATCAGTGGCAACGGAGTTCTATTCGACTTTCTCCCACACCGCGCGAGCGACCGCCATTTTTGACGGATCGAGCGAATAGGGGGCTCGCGCGGTGGTGATGGACAAGCGGTTCCCATCCAATTGCCAATTGCGCGTCACTTGCGTGCCGTTCCAACTTTCGTTGTAAGAAGCATCGACTGACACGATTATCTTGCTGCCATCAAGGCGATACGGGCCAGTATATGTGCTGAGCGATTCCCAAAGGGCTGCCTTTGCTTCAACCGAAGTGCCAAACTTGCGATTTTCGGCGGTAATGACATGTATCCAGCGAGTAGGCGTTAAGACGAGATAGCCGCGTGGCGATTTCCCCATGGTCTCCCGCGGTGGTTGGCCGTCAACCTCAACGGTGAACGACACAAGCTTGTACGTTCCAACAAGCGACTGTTGCGCGAAGCTTGGGATTGCTATGAGAAGCACCAGGATAAGAGCGCAAATCAATCGTAGCATAGTGCACCTCCTTATAGATCTTTTTGTACCCATAGATTTTCCTCCTTTTTTAATGGTGGAGATTTGGTTGATATTTATAAAAAGAGCAGCTAAAAATAGAAATGTCCCAAAGGGATCGTTAAATCCCCCTGGAGCCTTCATATGGGCATCTTCAAGAAACCCTTCCTCATGGCTCTCTCCAAAAGGTAAAGGGTTATGTTGTTAGTTTGATTATGGATAGGCGGTGAAAATCAACTTCATAATACTCTCCAAGGAAATGTAAAGTCAAGAGGAAGACTTTCACTCAATATTAAGTCTATCTTGCTGATTTACAGTTGAAATGTTGCATAGAGGGGGAAAAATCAAAAAACAAGATTTCAGAAAGTTATCTTCAGAAAAGGGGATGAGGACTTCACCTACAAGTCTACAGTCTAAGATAAAGCTGAAAGTTAATGATTATCGATTGAAATGTGCATGAGCCTGTAGCTTACTAAGACGACTGAAAACCTGTTATGAAAGTGTGCCCAGTTCTCTTTCAGCTTTTTCCACTCATCCATCGGCACCGCGTTCTTTAAATGGGATGTGTGCCTATTTTTCTATTTACAATGTTTCCAAAAGCTTTTTTGTTCGGGCAAGCCAGTAGTCCATTCCCATCTCCTGATACATCGCTTCTGCCTTTTTCAGGTTTTCAAGGGCTTTTTCTTTTTGTCCAGCTTCGGCATAAAGCTCTCCGAGGTTTAGGCAACCCATGGCGTAGGCTGGTTTCGTTTCCAACTCGTCCGAGATCTTCATTCCTCGCAGGATGTATTCCTCCGCCTCATCTATTCGGGAACCTTCCATTTTTCCAACAATCCTGCCAAGTTGAAGCCATGATACTCCCTCACAATATTTCTCATGATTCGCTTGCCCCAGATTCAGAGCTTGCTCAGCATGAACTCTTGCCTCATTCAAATTGCCTAAACCTAAATGAACAGAACTTAAAGCCAAATGTCGGAGAGACAAAAAACCAGGCAGTTCCATATAGGTCTTCATCTTGAGCCCTTTTTCCAAGAAGCTTAAAGCTGTGCCAGGGTCTCCCAGCAAATAATATCCCATTCCGAGGAGACTCCAGGTAACGGGCAAAACGATGGCTGCCTGCAATTTTTCGAAGTATCCAATGCTCTTCTGCAAATGTTTTACAGCATTTTCCCCATCTCCTTTAGGAATGAACAGACACCCATACAGGAATTCCACATAGCCTATGCTATATAAGTTATCGTCTTCCTGTGCGAGGGAAAGTGCTTTTTCACATGCCTTCTCTCCTTCAGCAAATTCCCCCACATATCCCATGGCATGTCCATAGAGGGCGTGCAGTACTGAACGTAAATCAACGGGCGCGCCAAGAAATTCAAACTTCTCGGGCGTTTTCTCAAGCAAAGCGATGATTCTTGGAGCAGTCTGCACTATTTTCCTGTATTCTCCTGCGAAATCATAAGAAAAGCAAAGGCTGGCGCCGATCCGAGTCATTATTTCGCTATCCTGTAGTTTCTCCGCCTCCTCAAAAGCATCCTGTTGACAGTTCAATCCCAGCGCTGCGTCTCCTTTAGATGAATAAAAAGAGCCTATATGGCTGTATAAGATTGCCAAACTCTTTTTGTCCCCAAGATTTTTACAAAGCGTCTCACCCTCCTGGAGGAACTTGAAAGAATTTTCAGGGTAGGCCAGGAGTCTCATCGGATGCGCCATCGAAAGAATGACTTCAATCTGTTTCTTCTTGTTCTGATCTGTTTCGCCCATTTGCTCGAGCATACCGATCGCATCTCTGTAAAAATGGAAGGCCTCTATTGGGGAATAGGTTTTCATTGCTTTGTCGCCGGATAACTTCAGGTATTCAACTGCTTTTTCCAAATTGTCACTCTTGGAATAATGATAGGCGAGCATCTCATAGAACTCTTCCAACCTTTCCGGGTAAATCTCTTCTATGGCCCTTCCTATCTTCTCGTGAATCTCCTTTCTCCTCTTGAGAAGTAAGCTGTTATAAGCCACCTCCTGAGTGAGGGCGTGCTTGAAGATGTACTCAAGCTCAGGGAAGAGTCTCTTCTCATAGATAAACTCCAGACCTTGAAGGTTTAGGAGATGGGATTTAAGCTCTTCCTTCATCTCCATGATGGCCTGAAGGATACGAAAGGCAAATTCCCTCCCGATAACGGAAGCCACGCGCATGATCCGTTTGAGGCTTTCGTCGAGGCGGTCGATGCGGGCGGCAATGATCCCCTGGACGGTATCGGGAACTTGAATGTCAGAGGGTTGTTTACTTAATAGATAGTGGTCACCCTCCCTCTGGATCGTCCCATTTTCGAGCAACGTATGGGTAAGCTCCTCCATAAAAAGGGGGTTGCCAGCAGCCTTGTTTAGGATGAGTTCTCTAAGCTCAGGGACGATTTCTCCCTCGTTGAGGATGGACTGAACCAGCTCGGCACTTGTCTTAAGGGAAAGCTGATCCACCCGGATGTTGGTGTAGTAGGATTTGCTCGCCCAGCGGTGGGTATATTCTGGCCGGTAGAGAAGGATCAAGAGAATGGATGTGTTTGCTAACCAGCCGATGAAGTAGTCTAAGAACTCTTCCGAAGTCTTATCAATCCACTGAAGATCCTCAAAGACAAGAACAAGAGGCTTTTTTTGGCTTTCTCGAATCAGTAGATCCCTAATGGCCTCAAAGATCTTCTCCCGTTTCTGTTTGGGCTCAAGCTTAAGGTAGGCTTCATCATCTACTCTAAGAGAGAGGAGCTCTTGAAAAGGTGGGAGCACAGTTTTAAGTTTCTCATCGAGCTGAAAGATCTTCTCTTTTATCTTCCTCTTAATAGGAAACTCCTGCTCCCCTTCTTTGATCTCAAAGTATGATCTCAGGATATCGAGGAGGGGCAGGTAGGCTATGGAGCCTCCGTAGTGTAAGCATCGTCCCTCAAGATAACCGTATTCTCCTCTTGGGAACATCTTCCTCATCTCGAAGATGATCCTTGACTTCCCAACCCCGGCTTCGCCTACGATCCCTACCACCTGTCCTGATCCAGATCGAACCTCTTCCAAAGCCTCCTGGAGAGCCTCCATTTCTTTCTTTCTGCCAACGAATTTCGTAAGGCCTGCGACAGCCGCCGCTTCGATTCTTGTCTTTACTTCGCTGGTTCTTATGAGTTCATAGGCCTCCTGAGGTAACTCCTTCCCTTTCACCTGGACTTTGCCCAAAGACTCGAATTTGAAGTAATCTCTGACCAGTTTGTAGGTATTCCCGGATGACAGAATGGTACCAGGCTTGGCCGTAGTCTCCATCCTGGAAGCAAGATTGATCGTATCTCCAATGGCTGTGTAATCCATCCGTAAATCATCTCCGATGGAGCCCACAACAACTGGGCCTGAGTTGAGACCGATGCGCATCTTGAAGTCGATTCCACGCTCCTTCTTCAATTTTTCACCGTAATCAGCCAGGGCGTTTTGGATAGACAGAGCGGCATAACAAGCTCTTTGAGCATGATCCTCGTGAGCCACAGGTGCGCCAAAAAGAGCCATAACGCCATCGCCAGTGAATTGATTGATCGTCCCTTCGTATTTGTGAATCTCTTCCATGAGGATTCTGAAACATCCATCCATGATTTGATGGACCTCCTCCGGATCGAGCTTCTCAGACATGGAGGTGTAATTGGCCACATCCGCAAAGAGCACCGTCACAAATTTCCGTTCCCCTTCAATGGAGCTACGGGTGGTGAGAATCTTGTCAGCCAAAAACTTGGGGGTATAGGACTTGGGCTCTGAATAGTTAATAAGCGGAGCTTCTTTAGGCTTCTCAAGAGCACTGCCGCACTCACCACAGAATTCATCCCCCGGAGGACATTCAGAGCCACACTGGGGACACAGCAATGAAAGTTTTGTACCACACTTACGGCAAAACTTTTTTGTCTCGGGATTTTCAGTCTGACACTTTGGGCATTTCATTATTGGGTTCTCCTTCGATAGAGACCTCGTGATGCAATCCTAAAAGGTTGAGGTTAGGTTGGGGGGTTGATTCGATACCCAATAGTTGGATAAGAGTCTACTAATTTTGAACAGAAACTTCAACAAGAATTATTGATTACCACTTGAAAGGTGGTATGGTGGGATAAAAACGTAAAAACAACATTACAGGAAGTTATCCTCGGAAAGAGGTATGAGTAGTTCACCTACAAATAATTGGTAGCGCCGATATTGGAGAACTGAGGATTACGAGCTGATCTTTACCCAAAAAAGTGGACACCCAGTTAAGCTTCACTCGCCCTCTTTTCAAACTCAGCAGGAGAATAATAATTCAATGAGGAATGTCTCCTGGTACGGTTATAAAATATTTCGATGTATTC